>Ga0182738_1001487_pt1 | contig 29334 bp, 14 predicted proteins | sample eDN5th30CBELigMG_FD_128876 | JGI IMG/M metagenome (GOLD analysis project Ga0182738, IMG submission 128876) | Enriched Miracle-Growth compost microbial communities from Emeryville, California, USA - eDNA 5th pass 30_C BE-Lig MG (version 2)... ...
GACCAGCATACGACCCAAAACGACCAAACTTTGTTTTTCTCCTGGTGTCCTCAGACGTTGAGATAGAGCCATAATTTACATATTTTCTAACTCCACGCTAGGTCTTTTACCTATGTCGTCTTCACTTGAAGGAGGTCAAATCAATGTCGTATCTGGTCGTATCAAGGTCGTATATTGGTCGTCCCTTTGGTCGTATGCTGGTCGTAAATCGATATTAAGGATGACCCACGACCAAGAGACGACCATACACGAAATGATACGACCCATCAGAATCGAAATTTGTTTTCTTTATATCTTTCTCCAATCTAGGAATTATACTAATTCCTCTGATGATTTTTGCATCCTCCCTAAATACTCTAAAAATCATACAATGATTGAGAAAAATTTCTTGGTGTCGTGGGGGCTAAATTTCTCAAGATGCCTTGGTCGTATCAATTGCATGGTGGTCGTATACCTTGGTCGTATTTTGAGACTGTCGTATTTTAAATGACCCAATTAAAAACTCTCTCGATTTAGTGTTTTTGAAGATTTTGTTGAGCTTTAGCAAGAATTTGCATTGTGATATCTTGTCTAGAATGTGGCTCAGAACTTCTCCTCTTTAATTTCATGAAAAAAGGCTGGTTTAGATTAAAGGGCTTTTCGCACTCTTAAGAAATCTCCATCCTTGGATCGAAAGGGTTTTTCTGATACATTTTCTCCCGCTTTTTCTCATATCTGATCTCAGAAAAACCATTTCTACAGATAACCTTCAGAAATTATGTATGGATATTATCAATCACATACTGTAAATTTCTTTGAAAGTTTACTGTATCAATGATTGAGTATATTAATTCGAGAAAAAATTGAGAATCTGGTTCATGACCCTTGAAGATAGATTAAGAAGACGAAAATCTTTTCTTTCTCTCTCTTTCTCTCATTTTTCAAAAAAATTCAATTATACCTATTTCTCAGAGAGATGAATTAAAATTACCTAAAGATTTTTTTGAATTCAGATATAGATATCCTTACTTTTAATAAAAAAACTTTTCTGAATTAATTCATTAATTACTCTCTCCTGAATAAATAAAACTTTTAATCCTAAATCACATGAGCTACAATGCATTCAATAGATCGCTTGATTCGACATACAGTTATTCAGCACATGACATGTTTTTCTTGACCAAATGCCTTCTGAGTGATCAATTGAAGACTGAATATGCAATTGCACCACCATTTGAACTGAAAGACCAGGAATCACTTTATCATTTTCTCAATGAAATTACCAAAACTTTCGAAAAACGTCAGACTCCTGTGTTTGCGCCTTTTCGTCGCCACGACGGATCATGGGCCTTGATAACTCTCACTCCAGGAGCTAAAAATCAAGTTCTCATGTATTATGATCCTCGAAATGATGAGAATTTCAAGAAAACCCTCGAGGAAATTGAAGTTCTTTTGAGAGATAATTTCCCCGATTTGGAACTCAAATATACCCAGGAGATGGATGAAAGGGATGAAGCAACAACAGGAATATGCGTTTTAAAGACTTTGAAATTAATGGCTTCTCAATTAGAAAATCCTCAAGATATGATGATACAAGGGAGCAAAACAAGCGACTCCTTGTCAGAGGCCGAAGAAATTGAGACTTTGAGAAGGGACTTTGCGAATGTCTACAAAAATACTATGATGCTTGAAATCATCCGAAAACATGAGAATCAGGATGATGAGATTAGATGGGAAAAACTTAGTGTTCAGGCAAAGCATGAGATCCTTAAAGCTCTAAAGCCTTGGACCCAAGCCCAATTGGTAGAAATCTGCGATAAATCAGATATTGAACTTGAAGCTGCTGATTTGCTCAAATCAGCTCTTATGGAACATGATGCCGAGGTTGCAAAAATTATCCTCAAGGTCGGTTTGAGGGTTAATGAAGGCTGCCTCTACAAGGGCACACAACAAGTCAGCTTTTGTACCATCCTTGACGAAGAAAAAGAAAAAAATTCCGAATCCAAGCAACTAAACCTGATCAGCGCTTTATTAAACAAGTATGGATGCACATCAAAGGTTTCAGAAAGTTACCATGATCTCCGCAAAAAAGCTCACCAAGATGTCATCTTCAAACTTGCAGAGGCGAATAAGACCACAAAAGAAGTTTACATTGAGTTCCAGAATATGCTCAAGACAAGCTTGCTGACGGCCATCAACAGTCTTCTGGTCGCTGCAAGTGGAAGAATGGAACTTCATACAAGCCACACAAAACATGCCGTAGCCGACGAAGGCGTTGAAAAGGCCCTCCATTATGTTGGCCATCACTTTATGCATTCAATCCTGAATCATGTCCCATTCTTAACACACGCCATTATGAGTATCCACCACGATCACAAGCAAGGTAAGGAAGTCAAAAAGCTTGGCAATCTTATCCGAGGCTGCTTCCCAGACAATAGCAAGAACGACGCTATTACCGATTATTATACTATCGGGGTACTAGAATACGACTCTGAAAAGATTCTCCATGCTATGGAAAAACTCAAAGACCAATCTCTCAAAAAGCCTGAGGAACAAGTTGTCAAACTTCTCGAACAATATACTGAAATGTTTGTCAAGTTCGTCATTGAGGGAAAACCTCAAGCAATCAGATCAGGAGAAAACCTTGGACTTTACATGTGCAAACAGCTTTTCCACGCTGCGAAAATCTCCGAACAGGACTTTCAAAAATTAGAACAAAATACAGTAGAAATGAATTGCAAAATTTTCGCTAAAATCCTCTCTCGCCTCGAAGAAATGCCCAACTGCGCTGTCCTCTTCCAAAAATGGAAAGCAGCCATCAGGGAAATCTTTGAATTGAATGATACAGATATGAAGTCCTTTGTACTCGCTAGCCCTGAGAGGATCATGATGTTTTTCATTTCTGACAAAAAGAAGGACTTTGACAAATATTATGATACCATGATCTATAAATCTCGCACTGACTCCTCCACCCCAAGAGATGTCGGGCTTGGCAGGCTTATCGAAGAACTATTCCTCTCCAGCAAATACAAAAAGACCCCAATTTATATCCTTGGATGTAATCAAGGTGTTCCAATCGCCGCCCAACTGCTCCAAAAAAAATTTCTCAACATTTACGGGATTAGCCCTCAGCTCCTCAGTTTGTATACCTTTGGTCAAAAGCTCCCAACCTTGACCATTCCAGGTGTCAAGTGTTGTATCGAACCCCTGAAGGCTAAAGAATTCCTCACAAAACAGATCCAAGAAAGTACTCCAAAAGACATCCCAAATCAACAACTGCCTGCTAATATAGAGACCCAGATCCCTCAACAAGAAGGGCCAGGACCAGAGAAAATTAAGGCAGCTCCTGAAAAACCCGTTCCTTCAGCCCTTCTTCAAAAGGACATAAAAAAACTCCACTTTATTGACAAGGGTGTGGATGCTGGCAAGACGAATCGTGCACCATTAATTAATGCAGCAAGAGACGGTAACAAGTACGTTGCAGAGTTCCTTCTCAGCAGGAGCTCAAATCCAAATACCAAAGATAAAAATGGACAAACCGCTCTGATGGAAGCAGCTTCCCGAGGCCATTTAGAGTTTGTCGAGTTCCTTCAATCTAAAGGAGCTGACATCAACCACAAAGATCAATTCTCACAAACTCCCATTTTAGGAGCCATCTTCTATGGACACCTCCACGTTGTCACATATTTATTAGAGAAAAACGCCCATCTGAATATTGACAGAGGATTGACAGTCGCAGCTGCTGGTGGCAGCTTAAAAACGTTATTGTTTTTGCTAGAAAAGGATCACACTGTTGCTCTTGAAGACCTTTTGGTGATTGCCAGCTCCAGAAATCGCCTGGAGATCATTCAGCATTATATTCCTGACGACGGCCAAATCAATGAAATTCAAGAAAAATTTGGAAAGAAATTATTATTTATAGCAATTTCGGAAGGCCATAATGAAACTCTGCAATACCTCCAAAAGAAAAAAGTCTCCTTAGAAATTGAAGAACTTTCCAACTATCAATACCTTATCAACGCTGCTTCCAATGGGCATCACGATGTCATCCAATACATCATCAACGTTATTGCTTCAAATCACAACGTTACTGTCAATGTTCGAGAGATGCCTCTCCTCAGCCTTGAAAAAGGCAGCGTCTTTGATATTGCCTCATGCCTGGAAAAAAATGTGGCTGATAATTTGAGTCAACCATCCTACTTTTCCGTCGTGAATCTTCAAAAGTACATTTCTATAGTCTCCTTCAGGAAACGGCTTGTGGCACTCGAAGAAGATAAAACCGTCATGACTGTCGAAGAATACGAACAAACTCTCTCTGACCTTGAAGAGCAGGGATATTCCAAATTCTCTCTCACCATGATCTTTGTCAGTGAATGTATGAGAGATGAACAAGGTATTGATACAAAGTATCAAGCAGACAAGGCCAAAAGAGAAGAATTCAAACTCAAAAAAACCCAGTATCTTGCCCAGTTCTTTGAAGTTGACGAATCCAAGAGTGAAAAAGTCAAAAAAATCGTCAGATACCACAATGCTCTTAAGCTCTTGCTCGGCTATGAGTCAGACAGACTTGATAAAATCCTTGACCTCTACGATCATGCCAACTTAAAAACAAGTCCTCCTGAAATTCAAACCCTCGTTATCTTGATTCACATCAAAAAGGGTACCAGTCATTTTTACTCTCCTGAAAAAAGATACTCCTTCCTTGAAATTGCTGAGCAAATGCTAGGATCTTGGTTCTCTGAAGACCGCAAACTCGGAGAGTATTGGTATTTACAGGGAGAAATTCAAAGCGGCAAAGATCGCCTCTCTAAAGATCTTGTTCCTCCGACCAAGGCAAAACTATGCTACATTAAAGCTATCAAGCTTGATCCTTTCTTCTATCACCCTTGGATTCAGCTGATTCACATTTTGTGTAAAGAAGAGCAACTGAAAATGGCCCAAGAAGTCTACGAAAACCTCATCAAAGACACTGTTCCAATCGATGTTGAAATTGAATTGAAAAATACCAACGAGATCATCATGGCTCAAGATTACCTCAGATTAAGGAAGCAAAAGGCTCTCGAAGAAAGAGACTTCAAGTTGGCTCTCCAAGAGGCTCTGCTGATTGATGTCAAAAAGACTTTGCTTGACCTCTTTGACGTCATGCCCCTTAGAATCGGCAACAAATACGGAGACTCCTTGCAAAAAGAAGTCAATTATTGCTTTGAGATGCTCGACGGTTTCTGGCATCGAAGATCATTAGCTAATGAGTCGGAACTCATTAACAAGTCCCATGCTTTCTTCAAGCCCATTCATAAACTCATCAAAAAAATCCAAGAAATCAAACAAAAATGCTTGGATATCTGTTCCTTGATGGAGGACTTTAAAGGAAGAGAAATCGATAGAAAAAGATACTATGCATTATTAGATGAGTTGATCAACTATTATGAAAACTACATTGATGAAGTTGTTCAAAAGAAAACAGACGATAAAAAAGCACAAATCCTCGTAAAATGCGACGTAACCACCAGAGTCAAGGTCATCTCTGAAAAAAATGACAAGTTTTTATTCAAAAGCTCCGTTGTCGACCACTTCGCCCCAGAAAAGAAAAAACCCTCCAAAGACGCCGTTCCTGAAAAGATTCCTGAACAAATCACACAAAAATACGGAACCCACAAAGTCATCGCTTATCCCCAGACAGGTGATCATCAGGTCTATTATAAAATTAATCCATATGCACCGGGAGTTGAGTTTGCAGTCGCAAGTCTCTACGCAGAAATCTTGCCAAACTCCACACCTGAAACCCTGCTCTTCCAAATCACCAATGAAGATGAAATCTCAATCTGCCAAGCTTCCAAGGGTGTCACTGGTATCAATTTTGCTGAAGTTGTCAACCAACAAAGCATCATTCAAAAAATTGACATGAAAAACTTCTCAGGTCTTCTCATCTCCTCCCTCTTAGCAAGACCAGGCGATGCCAAGCCTGATAATTTCGTCATGAAATTCAACTATGATAAAAGAGGGGATCTTTCCGCTGAACTCATCTCTATCGACAATGATATCGCATTCAGTCGTGAAAAACTCGACATTGCAGCTGGAAACAATCAAATCTATTCTGACATGCTCAACATCTTGTTCTTGCTTCCTCAGATGGACAAGCCTGTCAGCCCATACATCCGAAATGAGCTCAAAAAGAAAAATCCAATTTTGATTGTCGCTCAGTGGCTTGAAACTCTTTACAAAAAGAACAGACAATACAAAAGGGCAGGATTTAACCAACAAGTCCTTGCTAATTCCCAACTTCCCATCAAGTTGCCTTCTAAAACTGCCCCAAGAATCTATTTACAACTCCACAAAATCATTCAGTTACTCCAGAATGAAGCCACCACTCATCAAGACATTTTTAAAGCTCTCTGCCCTTCGATTTGTGGCTTCTACAAAATGTCAAGAGATGTCTCCAGCATGGTCAACTCCTTGAAAAATCTCTATGTTGCTGCTGGAGCCTCTCCCCTTCTTGTTCAATCCCTCTACAGTACTGATAAAATGACCAGCAAGACAGCCTGGAACACCCTCTCCAAATCAAAAATCAAGAGTTCTGTCGAATTCAGAGAAACCTTTTCTCAGCCCATCGATAAGGCAGCTGAAGAATTTATTGCAACCGTTGACTTTAGTAAGCAAGGCATCGAAATCATCAAAGAAACTGGAAGCAAACTCCGATTTATTGCTAATCTTACTCTCAATAAAATTAGCTACGAGCAACTCACAAACTTCTGCGAGAAAATTGAAAGACTCGAGTCTGTCCAAATTATTGATTGCGAATCCTCAGCAGATGAAAATCGTTGCCGCTTCTTTATTGAGGACAAATACAAAATTGTTGTCACTTTCAGAAAGAGCCAACAAAAAAATGTCGCCAGCCTCAGAGTTACTGAGCCTTTGAACATTGATAGCATTTGGGATATCTTTGATAAAAACAAATGCCCTGTCCTTAGCAAGGAGTTACTTCTTTTAACCCGAAAAACGCGCTCCATCAATATCAACGAACAAGACAGCACTGGTAACACTGCTCTTCACAGAGCTGTTCAGCTCAAAAAGGGAAATATTGTCGAGGTCTTGCTCGATTGTGGTATCGATCATGAAATCAAAAATAATGCCAAAAAAACTGCTTTAGAACTTGCAAAAGCCACTGGATGTCCTATTGAAATTCAACTTCGTATTCTGGATTGCAATCTTGACTATCTCAGTGAACTGGTCCAGGAAAATAGATATGAAGAAGTCCAAATCATTGCAGAAACCATCGCTGAAGATCGTCTTGATGATTATATGGATACGCTCCTTGCCGGAGATGAACTCACCCTCCTTGAAGTCGGCCTCAAGGATAAGTCACGAAAAGCTCTTTCCATGGTTATCCTCAAGAGACTCTCCAAGGTCAATAACCTTGGACTCATCCACCAATGCATCCAAAACTACGATGACTCTGATGTCAGCATCCTTGTTAGTCTCGTCGAAAAGGCAGGAAAAGCAAACCTCCACAAAATTATCAATCTCCTTGATAAAAATACCCTCCCTGCTGACGTTGCCTTGAGTGACAAAAAGTATCACATGTTGGCCTATTTAGTCAATATGGGTGCTAAAATTACTGAGTCTAATCTCACTGAAAATGTAAGCACCATCCTCAAAGCCAGAAAATGGGGCTTCAGGATCGATGCTACCGACTTTGAGACCCAATTTGATTACTCAAAACTCGATGACCAAGGAAAATCCATCTTCCATCATATGTGTATTCATCAGGATGCTGAGATTCTCAAGAGATACAGCGATCTCTTATCTGACTACTACCCTAAAAAAGAAGAGGAAAAATATCATGAACTTAAAGAGCTCGCTGAGAAACACAACTTTGTTGAATGGTTCGAGCTTCAACACGCCAACTCTTCAAATGACGATTTGTACGACGGCTATGGCCATAAGCTAGCCAAAGGAGATAACCAAAAAGTCACAAGAATCCTCAAAGACCTTGGCATTTATGTCACAATCAGGGAAGCCATTCGAGGAGTTGACCTCAACGGCAGGGCTGATACTAAGGGCAACACTTATTTCCAAAAGCTTATCAAATCCTATCTCTCCAAAGAATTAAAGCAAAAAGAATTGTCCTCTCAAGAAAAAGAAGAAGTCAAATTCATTATGCACCAAGGTGCTGACATTAATCTCAGTCTCAGAGAAGACAAAAATACTGCTCTTCATCTTATTGCAAGAAGTGGCTATTTTGACCTCCTTAACGTTGTTTTGAACGAATCAAAGGTTGGGTTACAATTGGAGCCCAATCTCCAACAACTCACAAGCTATGAAATCGCTGAAAAATATGGTCACCGTGAATGCTGCAAAGCAATCAAAGATAGATTAAAACAAGCACGCTCATCCTTCTCTTCTCGTCAATCCTTAAATAGTCTTTTAAGCTATTAAATAAAACGAGATCTATCTATAATGAAGAAATTGAATTTATTATGTTTTTATAAACCCTCTCTCTCTCTCTTGCTCTCTTTAAAAAAAAAAATCAAGTTTTTCTCCTTCTTAACATAAGAATTATTGCCATCAAAAATAAAAAACTTTAAACTTATTCATAAACTTGGATGAATGTAAATCATGCTCTCTCACAATCTGCTTCTCAATACCCCGCAGATGATTCTCTCAAGGACTTCTCAGATGCAATAAGCGTTCGACAGTATTTAAACACCAGCGATTCTGCAGAATGGCATTTATTTCATTCATTGAATTCTGAAAATAAACCAAAAGTCAGTCCAGCCGGAAGAGTATTAGTCATAGTCTATTGCTTCGTCTTATTTCTCTATGGATCAACCTTACTATATGCAGGTTTTATGAATGAATACAACATCTTTCTCGCTATGGGTCTCGAAAATCTCACTTTAACAAGCATATTGCTAATTGCTTTGAGAGTCAGAGTTCTACGAATGGCACAATTTGCTATTAAAATTGCTCTTCTCGGAGTCTTGCTCTATTATTGGTATATTGCTTCTCTCCCTCCAAATTCTCACTTTAGCTATGGAAAATTTAAAGCACCTGGGGACTTTCTCTTGCCATATATTACAGCTTTGAATCTTTGGATAGCTTATATCGCAAAAGGAGTCTTGAAGAAAATATAATACTTTGTTGAGTTTAATATATTCTAATATTCTCTGTCAATGTAAACATAATGAATTCACGTTGTCAATTTCTCTTTTGCATATCTTATTTCCTGAGCTCAAGAAATTTTTAATAAGCTACTAAAATCTTTATTCACTTGGAAATCATATAATTTCCATCTCTATTCATATCTTTCAATACAGTATTTTTCAATTCTTTTTACTTTGGTAAATTAAACTCAATCAAATAAAATTTCGCATTCAACATAACACCATATACCTTCAATAAATTTATAATTACAAAAGTAATTAATCGAATTAAACTTTTTCTCATGCAGAATCAAAATCCTCAAACTGCTCCCTTCAATCAGAATGCTTATCCTCCTAATCTGTACACAAATACTGCTTTAGGATATAGACCACCAGCTCAATATAATCCATATCCCACATATTATAATTATGGCAAAAATTTTGCTGCCTCAATGGAAGGAAGAAAAATTGACGAAACACTCTCTTCCTCAATCTACAAATTCTACAATGTCTGGCTTTATATCTTTTTCTTTTTCGACCTTGTGTATTTCTCCTTTGGATTCTCCCTCCCATTATATACCGTCTTGATTGAAGCTTCCATCTGGGTTGTTGTCGGCCTTTTGATGCTTGTTGCTATCAGCAAAAAACGTTCCGATTTAGCTGGTTATGCTTTTATTCTTGGTGCAATGGGAATTATTCCAGCTATTTTTAATGGCTATCTCAGATTCAACTACCACGATATCTACAGAGGAAGAGATGCAGCCATCTCCTCTATTTTTGTCAGTGTCATCTCATTGGTTCATTATATCTGGGCTTTCTTGACTATGCCATATAAAGTTAGAAATCTCTTGGAAGAAAGAGACGCCGCCGAATCAAAACCCAGAAACTAATTGATTCTTATTTATAAAATCATTATATTTATTCAGTATTCAGTTTCAAATTCATAAAAAAATGTCCCGTCCCATCCCATCTCTTCATAAAATCTAAAACTTCAGATTATTTTCCCTCAATTCTCAAACAAGAAAAGATTTTTTCGATCATCAAAAGAGTTACACATTTGATTATTCTTCTTCAATTTCATATCAACTTGGTTGAAAAGCTTACTTTCCCAGAGATTAAATTTTAATCCAAACTCTTTGTTCATAGTTTTATTTTCTGCTCATTATTCAAGGATACCAGAATGACCTCTTCGTACTCTAACGAGGACAGGCAAGCATGCATCGATCCTCTTGTTGATCTGAAGAGCCATTTTCTTTTTCTTTCTTTTTCTCTCAACGCTCTCTTTTCAATTTCAACTCACAATCTCAAACGTTTCCTCCTGTTAGCATAAGAAACCACCCCAAAAGCCTTATTTTCTTCATCTCTACACTTTCTAATTCAAAAGAATTCAGACAGAAACTATTCTCAATTCTCTTTCTAGAAATATCACATTCATATTCATTTATTTCAGTATTCTTGAGACAACATCTCTCTGCCCCTTTTTAATAAGGTTAGTTACAGACAGACATGTTCATATCAAGACTCTATTCTTCTCGTGTAAATTTTCCTTTTTATAAATAAATATGTCTGATCTTGGCATTCTGTTTTCTCATCTAACTCCTTGAAAAACTATCTTTGACTCTCTTAGCAAATCTCAAGTCTCTGATTTCTACGCTGAGGTTTGAAGAATAAGGGAGGGAAAAGAATCTTTTAAAAAATTCATATCATCATATTTTCCATATCTTCTTGCACATACAGATAATTTTTATAATCATTTATTGTTTATTGTTTTTAGATTCGCTTTGAATCTCCAGTGACTCAAAAAAAAAGTCTCATGTCTTCTATTCGATTGTCGAAATCTCTTTTCCTCGGAGTTTCTGAAACGGGTTGGATATCCCAGGACGAATTCGGAAAATTGAGGACCGAAGCTCGCCTGCATGCATTATTTATTGAAATTAATAAGGTATCATATCACATCACATGAATCATAATAGCTACTTATAATGATCAAAACGAACCAAAAGAGAAAAAAATCTTTCTTTTCAAAAAAAATTTCGTGTTTTCCACACCCAGTTTGTCACTCTCTCTTCATTCAAAGCAATGTTTTTCTGTTCCCAATATTTCGAGTTTTTTAATGAAAATAAATAACTAAAAACAGTGAGATTTCATAACCCATGAGATTTTCCTTCGAATAATCATTCAACCAATCAGCTCTTCACGACAGAAGAGCTAACTGAGAAATTTAATAAATTTTTGCTTTCACTGTATATTTAAAGAAAAAACACCTTAAAACCCCAGGCCTAAAATGGCTCTTGATTATAAAAATTCAAAACCTCTATGAATCAACTCTTTTATGCGTCTTCTTCTTGCATACATCCCATTTGTTTGATCTCATTCCGTGATTTTCGATAATCTCTTTGTTTTCCTTGATACTGTAATGTTCCCATCAGTTTTTAAAAGTGAATTAAAATTAGGTTTGATGATGGAAAATGAAATCAAAACAACAAAAAATTACCAGAATTAATTGAAAAACTAATCAAAATCAGGCTTTATAAATTGGTCGAAAATTTTATCAGCGAAGTTCGAGGAACTGAACCCCAAACTTCTCAAACTAAAAATCTTGTTTCTGAAGATGATTCTCTTGAGCTTCTCTCTCTTTCGACCCTCTTTGAGGAGCAAAAGGAATTTCAAATACGACCAAAGCATTTTATTTTTGTCCATCTCAATCTCTCCAATTATTCAAGTGATTTTTTGGTGCAAACTTTTTTAATTGTTAAAATTTTAAGCTTTTGGTTATTGATCTCTATATTTGGTTAAATGCAAAAATAAATAGATTGCCTCAGATCTCGTTTTATAATCTCAAGAAATAAATAAATTATTAAACTCTCTTTCACTTCAGATCATGCAACCTTATCCTCAAGACCCTAACCAAGGTGGTTACCCCAGATTCGACCAACCCCAACCTGGCGTCCAGCCTGGATTTGCTGTCCAACACAACAACCCTTATGCCCAACCTGTTCCTGGACAAGCTTATATTCCTCCCACCCAATATGGTGACCCTCAGGCCTTCCCTGCTGTCCCCCAGCAAGATAACCTTGTTACTGAAATGGAAGTTAGACAAATTGATCAACACCTCTCCAGCGGATGCTACTCTTGCTACAACGTCTTGCTCTACCTGATTGTCATTGGAGGTTTCTTCGCTATCTTCGCCGGTGTCAGCAGCATGTTTGCCTGGATTCCTTTTGTTTTCACCGCCCTCGAAGGTGCTTGCGCTGTCGCTTATGCCTTCACCATGCTCGATGCCTTGAAGAACAAGAGAGTCGAAAAAGCTGAATTGGGAGTTAAGCTCTCTTTGGCCACTGCTGTCCTCTTGCTCGGTAGTTACTTTGCCCAATACACCTGGATTGTCCGTCAATTAGGTTCTCAATACGCAACCAGCGTTCTCTACGGAATTGTCCCCAGTTATATCGTCCTCTTCTTCGTCTACATCAATCCTGCCATGAAAATTAAGGGTCACCTTGAAAGAAGAGAAGCCGTCCTCCAAAAGGGATCGAATCCTTACAACGTCTAATTGTACGTTTCTTTCTCATATTTTTTTATTGCACAATCCTCATAAAAACTGAATGAAAAGAGTCTATAAGTCCAAATTGCATAAGTTTAATATTTATTCCTAAGAAAACAAAAAATATATACCCTCCAGGTATATAAAAAAGATTCTCTCTTTCTCTTTTATCTTAGTTTTTTTCTATAAATAAGGATTTTGAGATCAATTTTTCTTGAGATCTGATAATATTAGCTCCTCGGTTTCTCGAGTTTTGAGGAAATTATTTGAAATAAATCAAGGAATAACGTCCCAAATATTTTTGAAAAAACTCAAACATTTTCTTCTTTCTAGAAAAGTACTTTAAAAAATTCTTCTTAAATCTCTTTTGAAAGCAAAAGAAAAATGCAAAGAAGTGAATTTAGTAAAGTCTGAAAATTCCCCCTTCATTTTTCTTTTTGTGTCCTGAAGAAGATTTTCAAATGTAAATCAACCTTTATAATGAGGATTTTTCAAATTAGAAATCGGAAGAAAATATTTTTTCAAAAATGTTTGAGAAACATATCATGTCCTCAAAAGATAGATTTTGGCAATTATTGTCTTGAAAAAAAAAAGTTTTTTGATGAGTTCAATTTTCAAGTGGATTATCCTGTTAGAATAATTCTTAAGAATTTATTTTGGAGAGTCCAATTTGGAAAAAGAAAATGTAAAATCAATGAATCTTGATTCGAAAGAATTTTATCTTTAAAGATATTGTAACCCGGTAGTATCTCAGATAAACCTGTGTCAGTCATCTTCTTTGTCTCACTTTGATTGGAAAAAACAGCCTAAATTTGTCGACGCACTTTGTTAATTTTTTTTCCTTGGATGAAAATTGGAAATGATTCCGTGAAATTTCAAAATTATTTTTCCAAAATAATGTAGATTGTTCCCACCCCAAAAAAATTTTTAAAGAATTATGTAATTTTTTATAAACTGCATATCAATAATTTCCTGAATTCCTTGATATCAAAAAACTTAATTCTCTAAAAAAATTGCTCCTCGTTCTTCACTTTTTGTAAATTTGTTTGAGAGCCATCATCAGAGAGATGTGACCCTAAGGGCTCTCTTTTTTATTGTGGGTCTATTCATCATACCCAGAGTTGAGAAGAATGTTCCTTAATTTAAATCCTCCAATATGGAAAAGTCTGATACTTGAGTCAAGGAATTAGAAGGGAAATTCGCTTCTTATCATTCAAACAATTTATTTATGAAGTCGTGTGAGTGACCCGAAAAACCGAATCCAGAGAAAAAATATTTTTACAACCATACAGGCCTCGGCTTTTTGAATGCAATCAGATTTCTGTCTGAGTTGATATTAATTATGTTTTAGGAAGAAAAATTAAAACACTTTTTCTGGGATTGAAGATGTTCACAGATCGCAAGAAACTCTTAATCAAGGTAACTTTTCATTGGAAACTCCATTCTTTCAGACGAGATATCTTCTCTGAAAGGATGGAGTTTAATAAAAGGAAAAAATAATAATTCTTGAATTTAAATATTTTGCTAAACTTGGAATTTTTTCCGAGTCAGAAATTTTTTCAAAGGGCTTATAATTATAAAAATTCGCAAGTCAGAATAAAGCCTTCTTTAGAATGCTGGAAAAGCTGACTAAAATTATTTCCTTCTCTCTGCCTTGGCCGACTCTTTGAACTATCAAACCATCGATTTTCAATCACTTTCATTCAAGTTGGAAGTTCGAAGCCGCAGAAAAAAGCACTGTTTTTCTAAATTTAGAAACTTGAAAATGATCATTCCATACCTCAGGGATCGAAATATTTGAGGACGAGGAAACTCAAGATAAAAAAAGTCTTCTGCTGCTCATTCATTTTCAAAAATGGGAAAGTGAAGAAAAAACGAAACTCACATAACATTGTTTTCACTTGCTGTGTCCTAATGATACGAACTTTTTTTAATGTTGCCTGAACACATGAATTTCAACTGTAAAATCTCGTAATTAGAATGTCAAAACACCTTTTCATCCCAAGCTTCTGCTTTTTTCATATTTAATTGAATGACACTTTCTCACTAAAAGTAGGGAGTTTTCCCTTTATTTTGGATTAAAAAACTTTTCATTGATTAAATCAGAGACTCCCCTGATTTTTTTAATGAGGTTCAGAGAAAAATGAAATAATTAACAAACTTTTGATCTTTCTCCCCAAAAAAAAATCACACTCCAAAAATTGATTGAATAAATAATTTATGAAAAAATGGAGAACAAACAAGGTCAACTCTGGTTTAAAGCTCGTTCAATTTGAAAGTCTTTCCATGTTGGTAGATTTTAGGCTGAAAGGTTGGCGGGACATCATTCTATGTGGTAATCTTTTTTTAACAATTTTTTCCTTTTTTTGAGATTTGTGAATTTTCTGGATTTTTGAAGTACACTCAAAAACACTGTTCGACGTGATAAGTTCAGTTGAACTTTTTTTTTTAATAGCTTTCGAGATTGACAGGAATTTTGTGTTCTCTAGAAAAGAAACTTTACTTTCAAACATTAGAAAATTGTTTTGGTTGATCAGGATTTATTCCCGGATTAAAAAAACAAACCAGAGGAAATTATGGTTTGGCAAATCTTTTTTCGAAGTAAAGAAAAAATGGAGCTTAAATTGGAATTCCAAAATAACGGATTCTTTCTCAAAATTTTTTTTTTATATATTTGATGGAATTCATCTTTGATCAATGATTCAAAAACCCTGGTCGTGGATTATCGCGACAAAATATTTTTAACATTTGATATTTGGAAAAAAAAAAAAAAAAAATTTACTTTGACTTCAAAAATAAATTTGGACGGCAAAAATAATCAATTAATTAAAAAAAAAAAAAGCGAAAAATATTTTAACGAGAAAAGCTAACTAGCAGACTCTGAATCTGTTTTAGACTTTGAATAAAGGTGAGCCAAGCTGAAATCTTTTTAAACGAATTTTTAAATTAATGTGTTGAGGTAAGAAAGACAAGATATGTCAATTTTTTTTTAATATGAGAAAATCGGAAGGGCACAATTTTTTCGAAATTTTTTCGTTTTTTTTCTTTGAGATATTTCCAAAAAAAAGTTCTCTTTCTGAGTTCAAAAACGATTTTCAGGTTAATAGTAAGGGCAAATAGCATTTTTTATTTAAAATTAAGAGCAAAATAAATAAATGTGATAAATTCTTGGTGAACCAAATACTTAGTCTGAAGTAAAAACCTCTTTTGTCGAAAAATGCTCAAGGAAATGATGCTTTGAAAGTTAAGATTGCAATCTGATTTCCTTTGAAAATAATGAGTTTGTCTAGTTTTTCTGAAGGAAACAAACCATAAGCACCACTCAGCTTTTTGAATCCTCCCCCCTTTGGAGAATTTTTCCGATTTTCTCATATTGAAAAAAAAAAAAATCTACATATTCCAAACAAAATTTAATCTTCTTTATAAAGAAATACATTTTGCTCGTCTTTCTGAAACTAATTAAAAAAAAACTACCCAGTCCAGGTCAATTTTCCGCGCGATAAAAACACATAATAAGAGAACATGTTAGATTCTTCACATCTCATAAAGAATCATCCAAATTTTTAGAGAAGATGAAGAATTCTTTTCAAAAAAAGAATTCAAGAAAAATTATTTCCTCAAAGTTTTAATTGAGAATTCATCAAAACCCATAAAAGGATAAAAACAAAAGAGCATCTTATGAAACCTTTATTCTTCAAAAAATTAAGATTCAGTAGCATTTATTCCAGTAAAAATCTTTTTCTAGCACGTATATTTCATAATTAATCTTTTTAACGCTAAAAGTTTCATTTTTCGGGGGGTAAAATTTCTGAATTCAAACATAAATAATAATAAGATAACGGATATACTTACTTCCATACTTTCAAACTGACTCGATATATATTCTTACAGCTCAACTCATATTTTTATAAAAAATAGCCTCAGCCCTTACCACTATGACTTACTACTTAATTTCATCAAGATCTTGTCTTCCGCCAACAAGACCATCTCTTCGAATCAAAACACTTGAGAGCTTCTGACCCAAGAAGAAATATATGAATGGGCAGTTAATAATAAAGTTCAAAATGGCCCAAAGACGGATTGAGCCCTCTTTTCTGGGGCTCACATCAAAATGCCCGCCTTGTAAAGCAAAGGCAAAAGCAACCATTCCGACTATTGAGCCTCCGACTCCCAAAAAGGAAGCTAAGATGACTTTCCAAGCGCTCTTCCTCCTCATTCCATTGACTATTAAAGCTCCAGAGAAAGCTTGAAGGCATCCTTGGGCAAAAAATAGATCATGCAGAGGACCCAAAAAGATCAATACAGCTATACCATCCAGCATGGAAAGCAAGAAAAACCAAGACAGACAAGCATACAATCCACTGTCAAACTTCTCATCAATTCTATAGACTTCCTCATAATCCTTTTGTCTCATCATGAGAGCTCTTTGGACCTGAGGTGTCAATCTTTGTTCTGCATGCCCTCCAAATTGATGTGGAGGGACATATCCTTCTTGTCTTGGTAGTTGATAGGATGCCTGACTTCCTCCATGGTTGTCTTGCACTATAACCTGAGTGAAAGCTCCTGGGGCAGCAATTTGTTGCTGGAAGTTCATTCCATCGTTTCCAAGATAGTTTTGAGGCTCATAAGACTGAAATAGCTGCTTTTGCTGCTGTTGTAAAGCATCCATATCTACATGAGCGTGGTTACTCTTGGCAAAATGAGAATCTGGGGGATTATAGTCCATTAAAAAATTCTTTCTTTAATTTATTTCACCAAAAATTGCATATGAAAATTTCTGTATCTTGCAAACATCAGAGGAAAGGAACAATACTGCGATTTTAATTAAACAATTAAATTATATCCAGCTTAATTAAGCTTTTTTGCCATAAATCATCATTAAAGGTACAACACACATCATCATTTCTAGAGTACAATTTTGAGCTCAATTCTAAAAAAAAGTTTATTTCAAAGCCACGGGAAAAGTATTTTGAATTTTTTTTTCAAAATTAAAAAAACTGTTTGATTTTTTCCTTTCACTAAAAGAAAGAAGAATCATAGAAGCTTGTTGATCTTCTGGAGAAAGCACTAGAAAAAAGTCCCAGGATACATCGTAACCCGTGAGGTTGATTGAAATATGAGGTTACGAGAGTTTCCATTTAAAAGCGATATGGAAACACTTCTTCACAACACTTTTATTTTTCAAAAAAAATGTCAGTTTTTTTTTAGTCTTGAAGCAGGAGAGCCTTGCGAATCATTGTTCAAATTCCAAACCCAATTCGAATAGCCAATTATTTCTCGAATTTTTCTTTGAAAAATCAAGCTGAAGAAAGCAGCTCAACCAAAACAATTCTCTTCACAGACTTTTTGAACTTGAATCAGTTTTTTTGAGAGGAAGCAGAGTTTGTTCAAAAGAAAAGAAGTCTAATAAACTGGAATGCATGCTTCAATGTTCTCTAAAAACTCCAAGCAAAACAGCGAAAATTCAAGATAAAGGTTTGAAGTTGCTCTGTGAAAAAATTTCTGTGAGATGTTTTTCTAAAAACTCCAAGGCAGGGCTCCTCCCCCTCACCAAATTCTAAAAATGTTTTGTGTGAGATAGAACTTTTTGAACAACAAAATTTTTTTTGAATCTTCTTCCTTTTTCAATTTTTCAGATCGTGATGCAATAAGACTCTTCTTTCCATTTTGGACATCTCGTCGAAGATTGAAATTTCTTTTGTATTCCCACTCTGACTTGAGAGGAAAACTCTTTCAAAAGCTCCTCTTGAATTTCAAAGATCAAAGCCACTTTCCTTGTTCTTAAATGAAATATTTCATAATTTTTAAAACAGTCATCAAAAGAGGAGGAAGAAGATTTTCTTCAAGAAGAGTCATTGAAAAGACGTTCTATTCTTTTCAATCTTTTTATTACCGTTGAGATTTTTGAATCTGAAAATTTTTTCTGAAAGTTCAATCCATTGTCGCTCAAAAACTCAAAATTTCAAAAGACCTTTTTTGAGAATTAGAACCAATGAGAAGAGCAAAAATCGATCAAATCAGTTTTTCAGATTTGAGAACCTTGGATAAAAGCATGTCTCATTTAGAAAAACTAGAAATAAATTCTCAAGATACCCATCAATATCAATTTACTGAATCTTGAAACAATCAGATTCAATAGATTTCTCTGTGGTGAAAAGCACTTTCAAGAACTTTTCTTTAATCTCCTTCAAATGAAAAATAACTCAACTTTCTAATATAAAAAAGGAGGACACTCATCTCCGTCTCCTAAATACTGTACTTTTGTCACCTTGAAGTCGATTCTAATTTGGCGACCTCCCATTTTATTCGATTATGCTTTTTAAAAACTCTTTCCTATAACCAATCACAATTGCTTCGAAAACTCCACACACGAAAGATTCTTTAGAAATCTGTACCTCCTCCGCCTTTGGAGGAGTTTTCTCTACCATCAATGGAGAATTTTTAGCATTACTGTTTCACAGAGGACGAATTCAGGACAAACTCCATGACACAAAAATATTGAGATTTTCATGGTTTAAAGATTCTCTAACGCAATAAACTAGGAAGCAACTTCGATTTAGATGAGGAACCAAGCTCATATTTCAAAAGTGGGCCAAAAACAGAGGAGTTTGAATTTAGAAAAACAAGCCGACTGGTGAATATCTCTTCATTCTGTCAGAAAATGGTTGATCCAGAGATGCCTAAGAAGAAGGAAAATGCGATCACGAGATGCGTTTGTAATATTTCAAACCCTTCCCCGCATTTCTTAAGGAACCACTCGATCATGGTTTCAATAGATTTCAACGCGGGAGATATGCTTCTTGACGTTATTTACTCTGATCTCTCTGCTCATTCTTGTTTCTCTCAACTTACTTCTCAAGAATAAGATGAGCTTGAGAGGATCAAACCAAGCAACGCATCAAGCGACGTGATCTTACGGTAACATCAAATGAGTCTTCAGAACTGAAACCAAGTTGTTCAAAGATTCATGTCACAAGTACAACCCTCCAGTTTCAATTTTTTAAAAGATCAAACAAACACCCAGTCCAACCAAATAATTTTCCCGTTGAGCTGTCTTTTGACCATTCAGTTTCTCGAATAAATGTCTCTCGAAATGAACAAAAATATCCTCCCTTCTTTAATTCGTTATTAAAGTGAAGCTTTTTAGAAGATAATTTTTTAATATTTTCTCTCTCCCCCTTCAAAAATCTTAAAATAGTTGCTGTTCTCTTCTGGACAAGGATTAGTTTCGAGAAAATCATTTGGATTTTACATCAGTCAATCTGGTGGGTGGTATATTTACACAATTTACATTAATCGTACATAAATCCTGTTTTGAGGAAAGATATTCAAACAAGTGATTACAAACAATAAACAGAATTATTTTAGAGGGTGCTAACTCTTTTCTTGGTTGAAAAAAGATCTCTGTAGATAGCTCTATTTTGTTTTACGAGGGCGAGGGTTTTTGAGACATCCATTTCGCACATTTTTAAAGTGTTGAGAGCAACTTCTTCATTGGTAATGTCCTTTCTTGTGAGTTTTGACAAATCGGTGTAGTATTGCTCAATAGTGTTTCTATCAATTGTATTTGGATTCCAGACTTGCTTTGGGACTCTTCTTCCAGTGCCCTTGGCTGGTCGAGTCATACAAAGTGCTGGAATTGTGGCTTCTTGTGATTCGTCATTTGGAGTATAAGACGCTTCGGATTCAGTCTCGGAATCTTCGGGGTCTTTTTTAAACTTGAGATTAGTGGAACCGCCTTTTTCACTCTGAGCTCCTTTTGGGGTCAAGGTTGAGTCAGTTCGGCAATCAGAAAATCCGAGAGAATGCTCAGATTCCTTCTTGTTCTCAGCAGCCTGATCTTCTTCATCGATAATGATCACAGGAGAGCCGGGTTTCTGGACTTGAATGTCGATTTTAGGAGCATAAAATGCTGGACTGAATTGAGTTCTTTGAAACTTGGCCATTTGGTTCATTAAATGTGAAAATGTGCTATTTATAGAAAAGTTGGTTTCATTAAACATCGGGTTGATTTGGTCCAAAAAGTTGTCCTTCACAACAAGGGGCTCTGAAACCACCTTCTTTTGCGGCTTGGGCTTTTCGATAATGACGCATTCATCGTCGCTATCGTCTTCCAGATTGATGACTCGCTTGTTAGCGCTCTTATCAGGAAAATCTCTAGCTGAGTTATTGACAGGAGTCCAGTTGTCGTTTTGTGTCTTGAGCTTCTTCTGGATGTTGCTTGCAAGGACTGTTGCCTCGTAATCTGCATAAGGGTTTGATCTCTTAGAAAGTTGGCTTTGATATAAAACATCTTGAGCAGCGGAAAAGGGGTTTAAATTGAACAGGTCGAGGGGTGAGCGGAAAGGGGCAGAGTTGTTTGCGTACCCTTGGGAGAAGGGGTTGAAAAGGCTTTGGGAGATCATAAGTGGATTCAGGTATCGAAATTAAAAAAATAAAGAAAAAATTATTAATAAACTTGATTAAATTCCGTTATCTTGTATGGCTAAATCAGTTAAAATACAACCAATTAAAACCCAAAACTAATCCTAAAATATCATCCTAAAATAATTTAAACTCCGGCCTTGACGTCACCGGCAAAATTCAAGGCTTTCCTTGTCGCCTTATTTTAGTTGTCTTAATACATTTTGGCTTCTAAATTCGAACATTCTCAATCTGACAATCTTGTTGTCCAAAATGATTAATCCAAAAATTTATTCCTATGCCTTGTCTGACACAGTTTTATTTCCGCCTCTCTGCCAACTCCCTTCCCCTGAAAATAGAACAACACCTTATGCCATCTCTTCTCTTTTGGCTCAAGTGACTTGGAGACCCTTCTTTTTTCCGCACTCGAGTTGCCCATAAATCCTTCAGACAAACTCCTTCGGGAAAAAAATTAAATCCCTCTAAGGAATTAAAGAGGACACAGATTTCTCTGAAACACAAAATGCAGCTCTTCCTCTTCCTACCTCCCTGAGTCTCGATCTCTCTCGCACCACGACTGCTCAAAACTTCATCAGAATAATCAGATGAGAAAGAAAACATGATGAAGAACGATTGGATAAGTTTGAGCGAAATGAAAATTGCTTGGAAGCGATTGATCAATTTAATATGAATTTTAATTAGCCCATAGAATTAATTTATTAAATTTATTTCGCATTTTAGTTGAACAAAATTTTTCCTTTGTATTGCTCTCTATAATTTGTTTTTTAATTTTTTTCAATTTTCCTCTCTCCTTCTTGACTTTAAATTTTTTTATCGACTTCTTGACTTACTTCATTGTTTAGAAACTCTCCCTCCTTCTTCTCTTTCTCACTTACCGACCTTCTCAAACAAAAATTACTGTTCTTCTCTCCACGCCAATCTTCAATTCTCTTCGATCACTTTCCATTAGTTTTGGTAAAGAAATGCCCTCCTCTCTTCTGATTTTTCTTTAAAGAGAAATCGAATTCTCTGACTTTTCGAGATTCTATTAGAAATCTTGTCTCTCTGGAAATTTCTATCATTTATTAAATTTTTAACTGAAAACGAGGTCAGTCTATATTTTGACTCAAACTCCAACGAGAAAGAGCTAACTAAATTTGATTCAAGATAACACGTCATTTTTGGTCCCTTGAAATTCTTCATTCTTAAAAATGTGTTTATCAAATCATCTGATCATCAATCTGAAGGGAGAGAGATGACGTATTTTCAGTCAGGACTGAGCTCATTTTTCCTCCTTGACAAATTGAAGGAAGTCTCAAGAAGAAGTTTGTTGACAAAGGAGAACATTAAACACCACGTGTCATTTTGCCTGAAATCAATCAACCAACCGAAAGGTTTGATCATAAAGTTTTTTTATAGGCGGTCAATTTACATTCTACTCGCTTTAAGAAGCTGGCCATTTTCATCACCAGAAAATCATATGCTCTGAAAAGAGAACAAACTATCCTTCTTAAATCATCTGATCTTCTGCTTGTGACATTGAAACTCAGGATGCCCAGAAAAATCCGTCCGATAAATTGGCGCATAACATCAGCTCTCCTTCCAAGAAATTTTGTGACAAACCAACTCATCATACTTTTCAGGAACAGAGCACCATCAAACTCTTAGTGTTCAAGCTTGAACTCAAAGTATTTTGTTTCACAGAAGATCTTTTTTGGCCCGAAAATCTGAGCTTTATTGCCACACCACACAATTTTTTAAAATAAAATTTCCAAATTTTACTCCTTCTCCTTTCAGAGTATGCTTTCGCTCTTCTGATTGATCATTTGAACCATATCAGATGACACCTCCTGCGAAAGTTTTGAGGAGAAGGGACGCCTCATTCAGCTTTCTAAATTTTTGTTTTTTTTAATAAATATACTGAAACATATGTGAATATTCAAAAAGAGATTCTCACTCCCGGCGGTCCTTCCAGGAGCAATCGTGGTTCTCCCAGGTTTAAATCAGACTCATTTGAGGATGAAACATGCGAATTAAAATCTGGATTAAAGTTTATTGTCTGAGTTCAAGACATTCTGTTTTCATTGAGATAATGCAAAATTTGAAAAATGTTTTTCACTCCGTCGAACTTTGCAAAACTTACCAACAGAATCTTTTTCTGGACTGTAAAACTTGTTCAGTCTCAAATAGGTCGAATACGTAACTCCTTTTCATTCTCAAATATGAGGAGATACAAAATCCCAGCTGTTTGCTTTTCCACTCATGCTGTATGAAATAATTTTTGATCAAAGCGAGCAAAATTGATACCAATTTCATAAGGGTCTCTTCAAGTGAAAATTTTAATCCAAGACCTTAAACATTGGATCTCTGAGGTCTTATTTTGATGCTTTGAGGAGAATCTGTCTTCTCCTTTGGTCTCTTTGAAAAACGAAAGCATTTGAGAAAGTGTTTTGTGGATTCTTCTCGAACCTTATCTGTAAAATTTTTTGTTGAGAATTTCGTAAACTTGAAGTCCTTCGATGATTTTCACCAACTTTTGCCTTTTAAACTCATCAACCATTTTACAGGAGTGGCAGAGTGGAGGATAAAGAGATCAGGCCCTCCATCTTGGATCCTTTCTGGCTTTTATTTTTTTCAGTGAGACTCTTTATCTCAAAGAACAATATTTTGCAGAGCCTCAAGATAGAGAATGGCAGTGATGAGAACTACCAGACAGCCAACTTCAAGGAAAGTCTTTCACAGAAGAATCACAGAGCCTCAAACACCGTTCAGGTAGCAGCCAATTCAGCTTTTGATGTTTTGATGGCATAAAAAATTCTAGATTTCTCCATCTCCAAATTTTTGAGTTAAAAAAGCTCAAACTTTTTTCTCATCCTCTGATGATAAAGGTCGTCACCTCGAAGAAGTGAGAAAAAGCTTCAACCTCAAAAACTTTTTGAAACAAAAAATTCCTATTTTTTCAGGAAAATGCTCTGCCACCACGATTTACTTTATTTCTCGATGATTCCAGATCCAGACAAATGCCCATAGTATTATGATACAGTCATATTTAGACATTAGGCAGATCATCTAGAATATTGTCATTTTGACAAGCATGAGACATTTTGGCTTTCTTATATTTTCATGATAATTCAATGCTTAAAAATTTTGAAAAAGCAGGATGATGTATTGTTTGATACAGTTCACAAAGAATCTCTTCATTTCTCTCTTTTATTCATAAAGAGGGAATCCTATCAAAACAGCAGATGAAACAAAAATCTTTTTTCTTGTTCAGTGACCCCTCAGTCCCCAACCACTCGAGAAAAACCGTTGCCAGTAGATTTAGTAGAAAATTGTACAAAAAAATTTCGATTTTATCCAAAACCTTCAATGTCTCTTGTGAGTTTTGGAAACTTTCAAAATTGCATCTTCCCTTTTCTTTTCATAAATCCAGACCAACCATCATTTTTGACAGTATGAAAATTTTTTTTCTTTCATATCAAAGCAAAGTCTTTTCTGATTTTCCTTCTTCTGAAAATGTGATGTCAAAATCTTATTTTATGATTTATTTCTTTATTAATCAACAAAATAAAAAGTCCATTCTTATTTTGATTTAAATTTTTTATTGGAAATATCAAATGTGAGAAATAAAAATTAGAAGGGCTCAATAAAATTAAAAACAAGATCGATTAATTTCATATCGTAATATAATGAAAATTTACATTCTGAAAGAACTCTGTATGTAAGACAAAAAGAATCGGTAGTAGATAATAAACATTTTTCGATATACAGTCATATAGTAACTAAAATTACAGTATAATAAAAATTTCCTTTTGATCCAGAAAAGTCACTGTGTCTAACAATTTGTTGTTCTTCTTGTATTTCGTAAACTAATGTTGAATAAGTTTTGGTATTCTGGTTTATTTCTTTTGATTGTTGACAGAGCTTTCTCTGTGTCCATATCAAAGAACTGCAAAATCGCAATCACTGTTTGCTCATTAGAAATTCTTCTTCTTAAAATCCTGCTCAAATCTTCCATAAATTTTTCAAGCTTTGTTCGATCCATAGTTTCTGGATTCCATCGGAGTTTCAAGTTCCGTCTTCTTGAGTTATTGTTTTTTATGTTGAGACTGAGCTTTGGAATTAAAGCTGTTTGATCCTTGGGATTTCTAGTTTCTCTCTCTAATTGTGGTTGTTGTTCTCCTTCTAATTCTTGTTCTTCGCAAGTTATATGAATTGTAGGTGAGCAACAAAAGCCTTCTGTGATATTGGTTTCAGCACTATCGCTGTGGCAATCATCATTATCATCGATAACAATCACTTTTGAGGGTGATTCAATCTTCTTTGCTTCAGGCTTTGGCTCTTCAATTTCTGGCTTCATAGAGGGAGAGAGTTGTAAACTCTTCTGTATCATGACCAAATTCTGAACTTGATTGTAAAGACGTTGTTGATAGTATTCCTTCTGGAGTTGAAGTGCCAAAACTTCATTTTGGAACATCAAAGCTTGAAGAGGGTTTAAGTTTGGGACGCTAGCGTAGAGATTGTATTGCATTTGGTTCTGAGGAGGTCGGATAAGGACAAAATTGTTCTCAGTCTTGAAGGTTTTATAGGGTTGAGGCTCAAGCTTTCCTGATTCATCAAGAATAAATGGGTTCAATCTTTTAGAAGATTCTCTTCTTTGGTAAGGGATAAAGGATTTCTTTTGACCCTGAGGAGTTTGGTGAGCCAAGTAGCTATGATGAGGGATCTCTTGTTGCATAGTATAAGGATGTGATGTTAAAAGTTTGAATTTCGATTATAAATATTTAATTCACACGCGTTTTAAAGCTTTATCAGGTACAATTAAATTTTATTTCTGTGAGAACAAATTCTGATCGAATTTAATTGCCAGCAGAAAACCAATCACTGCACTTCATGAATGATATAGAAAAGTTTAACACGTTGATCTGTCAAATAAACACGTACATTTTGAAGTCCAGAAGAGGGAGACCGACTTTTCCCGTTTTTCCCAAAGCACTGCCAGAGATGTCATAAAAAAAACTCTTGCCACAACACTTTCCAGGAAATCTAGAATTTTCTAAGGCGACAAATTATTCTGTGAAGAAGAAAAAAAAACTTATCCTTAAAAATTTGATTGGCTAACCTAAAATTGCTTCCAAAGTCTCGCCTTTTTTGAGGGAAAATCGTCTTAGAGTACCAAAAGAATCTTCTTTCCTTGATCGTATCAATTTTTTCGTGTCGATCGAAATGACTTTGGAAACATTTGTGATGAAACAGGTGAAAGAAAAGCTCTGGATGAAGCATGAATGTCTATTTTCAAAAAATCATGACCTGAAATATTTAATTTCTGGTAAACCAGACCGTTATGGTGAAATCGAGGTTCAAACTAACAGTTTTAGGGCATTTTCTATGTTCATATCCCATCGATACAGTTTTTTTTCTCTCTCTTCAAGGCTAAAATTAACTACAATACAGTAGTTTTATTTGGAAAGATTTCTTGAATTAGCTTCAAAGGGGAGGGATATTTTCAATTCTTTGATTTACAGAAATAGGTTACCCTTAAATTATGATGAAAAGCCCTTTCAGGGTTCGGAATTGTCCAAATTTTTCTGCCCGAACTTGAAATTTTCCCAAGTCTTTTGCTAATTTCTTAATTAGACTTCAAAAAAAGCTTTATCTCATTGAATACGGTCTTTTTCTTGTGTTCTAAACGGGTCTGCTATGTCAAATTCGATTTTGAACGACTCTTCGTTTCGAACCCTGAGTCCTTCAAATTTTTACCTTCACCTCAGATAAAACTCTTAATCAATCAGGAGGAGGATGGGGCAAATTTTGATGTACCTTATTATTTCAATGATCCTGATAGGATCCCTTTGTTTCTGAGAAATTTTTTAATCTTTTTTATTTTGGTAACACAAAATGAAAGTCCAAACCACTTTCAACTTTCTCTTGTGAGCTTGAAAACAACAGTTCAACAGAAATGATCAAATTGTCAAAAATGAGTTAATTTTCCAGCCTTTTCAGATTGAGGAAATTGATAAATTTATGATTATTCATATGCAATCCTAAAAACTGAGTGCCTTCTGTTTTGCCAACAGTGGAAATTCTAAAATAAATCTCGTCACTCTCATACAATCTTTCAAAAATCAATGTGAACTTCAAAAAACTCTTTTCGATAAACAAGCTTGACTGAGTGGCACTCTCAATCAATAGGCTCTTCAGACCAATCTTAAAGGATGATTATGATGCCAAATAATTCTGATTTTCTGCTTCAATAAACACAAAGTCGTCTCATCTCATTTATCATCAAATTTCAACACAAATTTTTCCCGAAAAATTGACAAATCAACATCTTTTTATTTTTAAAAAGGAAGCTTGAGTTTCAAAAATTGATTTCTCTTCAACTCACCTGGTAATTTTGGGTTTCCAACTTCCAAAAAAGTTTCCTCTCTGAGTTTTTGGATCACTTGGTTGAGGAAATGGGTCTCTTTAGAACAGAAGAACAAGTCTTTTTTCAGAATTAGACCATAAAAATTTATTATCTTCGGGCCGATTCTGATCTTAAAATTCAGAAAAGAACTCTTTCAATTAAACCAGATTTTCGCTTCTGAAGCTTTCCAACGAGCGTCTTGTATTGACAAACAAAGACAAAGTCATTCATTCAATCATATGTGACTTCTCTTAACCTGTTCCAATTTTATTATGTTGAAATAAAAAAATTCATTTGGGTAAGTCTGATTTTTTCGAGGATGAATGGGATAATCGCCTCTGTATGAAAGCGTCCTGAGAAGAAATTTTGTGAATTTACCCAATTTTGCATTGCAAAAATTTCTCACAAAAATATCGAATTCAATGCTTGAAAATTTTTTTCTAGTCTCAGAAAATGTTTTCTCAACAGATCATAAACTTTAAAAATTTCTTCGTATCAGAACAAATGATTTCGGCTTGGGAGAATCCTTTATTCATCCGAAACCCAAACTCTCTTCAATTTTATCCTTTGCCACCTTTCATATTGAACATTTAAAAAAACCTCTAGGAAACAAAAAAAAATCATCAGGCGGTCTCAAGAAGTTTCGGTTGCTCTCTCGAAGTCGTTGATGCAAACTTATTGCACCAAAAGCAAGAAATAAAATTGAAATGTGCCAAATGAAATTCTTCTGATCAGTTGAAGTTTTAATAATTCTGGAATTATAATGCATTGAAGATAAACTTTCTTATATCTGATTTTTTATTTCCCCTGCTTCCTTACTCTCAGTTTGAATAAAAATGAGAAAAACAAAAAGAAATAAAAATGACCAAATTTCGGATTTTGTTTTGGTTTGAAAAGTTCAAAGAATCCATGCGTTTTCTTTTTTTTTCTTCATATCATTCTGAAGTCTGATTTTCATTCTTGATGATAGAAAAGTCTCCTTTTCAAAGTCTAAAATTCAGAATTCATTTCTCATTGATTTTTTCCCTAAATATAAATCAAAAATCATTTTCAAGTTCATTTAAAATTGGTTAGAATGGCTCTTACTCAAAGAGACTTACTCATTTTCACTGAGGGAACTTACGAGATTCAAAAAAGGGAGAATTGAGCCCAGAATTGTTATAATTTCTAAGATAATATTTCAGGTAATGAAGAACTCAGAAGAGTCCAGACAGTTATTTTTAATGCACTTTAAATATCTTTGGGAGGAGGATGATCCAAAGAATATTTTCTTTCCATTTTTTCCTTTTCAGAAAGTTGAAATTCTTGAAGGAGTTAAACCAAGTTTGATGAATACTTTGACTGATTCAATTCTTTTCTTTTGAGAGCAAGAAAGAATTTTTTCTCGGAAGATTTTTCTCTTTTTCTCAAAAAAAAACTTTTTGGTAGTTCATGATAGAGAAATTTTTTTCACTTCTTTTATTGAAAAAAAGGTGACAGATTTTTTTTTATTTTGTGTCATTAATAAAGATCAATATTTTACGATTTCATTCGAAGTTGATTCAAGAGACTTCTCTTACAATTAACTCAGTCAGTTTTATTTTTATTACTTCCAAAAATTTGAAATTATTCAACTTGGAAATCAACCTTTTTCGACAATTCAATAACACTTCCAACAAAGTTTTATTCCGTCACTTTGCTCACGTTTCAAATTTGAAAGATTTTGCTCTTTTTTCATCAGACAAGATTTTCACTTTAGCACATTTTGAAGAAAAAAGAATTTGACAGTTTTTGAATTTTGGGGATCAAATTGAATACATTCTCTGAGGATCAATATTTAATAAAATAGCAAAAATCATGTTTCCCCCCCCCCCCCCCCC
>Ga0182738_1001489_pt1 | contig 29321 bp, 26 predicted proteins | sample eDN5th30CBELigMG_FD_128876 | JGI IMG/M metagenome (GOLD analysis project Ga0182738, IMG submission 128876) | Enriched Miracle-Growth compost microbial communities from Emeryville, California, USA - eDNA 5th pass 30_C BE-Lig MG (version 2)... ...
GCCGCACCGCAGGTGCTCGTGGTCGCCGATTGATCCGACCGGCCGGTGTACCGTGCCGGCGATGGGAGACATTGGGGGTGAAGCGGAAGCTCTGCAAACCTGGGCGAGCGGCCACGGCCTGGCCTGGCAGCCGGAGGACACTTTGCCCCCGGTCACACCGCGGCTTCGACTGGGAGTCGGCGTCGGCGAGCACCGCTCTTCGACCCGCACGGTCACCGATCGCGGGATGACCGTGATCGGCAATTCGAAGAAGCGGCCAGAGCGGCAGACCATCGGGGTCGTCCAAGGACGCCTGCCCGGCGGCCTCGAGGGACGGATCGGCCACCACGTCCATCTGACCGATCGCGGGCCTTACGGGGGCGACGACCGCTACCTCGCCGACACCGACACCGTGGTCTTCGCGGAGCTGCCTTTCCGAGCCCGGCCTGTCTTCCATCTCGAGGGCGGCAAAGGCGGCGGTGAGGTGAAGGCCGCGATCACGATCGGCAAGGCCAAGGAGATGAAAAGCCCGTTGGAAGGGGTCTTGCTCGCACCGCACGGTAAGACCGAATCCGGCGGCCTGGTCTGGGACAGCTTCCCGGCTGAGTCCGACGAGCGGATTCGCGGGATCGTCTCGGCCTCGACCCGCACCCTCGATGGCCTGCCCTGGGAGAGGACCGCGGTGGAATACGAATGCGGGCGCCTCGCGGTCTGGATCAAGGGCCGGGCGCTCACCGACCCCGCCCAGCTCGATGCACTCTGTCGCTTCGCTTCAGGCCTGGCCGAAGGCCTGGGCGAGGTCGATCGATCCACGCCACCGCTTGAGCTGGATCAGGCCCTGCCGATCCCGGAACCGGATAAACGACAAGAGTGGATCGCGGACGGAGTCGGGTTGGTCGAGTGGGACGAGCCCCCGGTCAGCGTCATCGCTGCCCAGGAGCGCTACAAGAAGGACGTCAGTCCCCAGGCCACGAGGACCGGCTGGAAGGTCTACGGGATCGTCGCGGTGTCGCTCTTCATCTTCAGCTTGCTGGTCGCCGCCGCCAGCCTCGGGCTCAGCCTCGCTTTCGACCAGTACCCGATGCCGATCGCGATCGTCGTGGCGGTCATCTCGGTCGGACTCGGCGCGATCGCCGCCAATCGGGTCGGGTTCGAGACCGGTCAGGAAGCGCTCGAGGACCGCCTGAACTCGAGCGCCGTGCCTTGGGGGATCGAGGCTTTCGCCCGGGGTTACGCCGAGCATGCGGGGTTGACCCGGGAAGACCACGAGGAGCTCCGTCGCCGTCTCGAGGTCCCCTTCCGCGGCCGCTGCCAGATCGCCTGGCAGGGCGAGCTGTGTCCCGGCCGCCCAGGCCATTTGTCGGTGTGGATCGACGCGACCGACACGCCCCAGCCGCCGCGCTTCTATCTGCTGGCAGTGACCGGGGCCCCCGGGAACGAAGTCCCGACCGGATACCAGTCGCTAGAGCGGAACCGCGAGCGGCTGGTCTGGCAGGAAGTCACCTCGGTCCAGCGGGCGATCCATCGCCTCGATCAGCTTCGTCAGGCCGCTGCTGGGTGAGAGCGCCCCTGCCTCAGCGATCCGTTGGACGATCGCGATGACGCGGCTCCGAGGTAAGCGCGTGGGCCGGACGCCTCTCTCCGCCGAAGCGGTTGGTCTTTCACACCCGAGCGGGAACCCTGAAAGGTGAAAAGCCGCTGGGATCCGGCCAAACGCACCTGCCCCCCAAGTACCCAGACCGGATCAGGCCAAGCGAGATCGTCAGGCCGTCAGGGAGTAAACGGCTCTTTCGGCCAGGAGGTTGGGGGCGCGGCTGGTGATTTTCGGAGCGCGGTGGCCGTTAGCGTCGATCAGGATGCGACGCTCGATCGCGAGGTCGAGCTCGGCGGCCAGCTCTTCGAAATCGACGATCGTGCAGAGATGGATGTTCGGGGTGTCGAACCATTGATACGGGAGCGCATCGGTGACCGGCATGCGGCCTCGGAGTGCGACCGTGGTCCGGAGCCGCCAGTGGGCGAAGTTCGGCAGCGAGACGACCAACCGGGGCGCGACCCGTTTCATCTCGGTCAGGACCCGGTCCGGGCGGCTGACCGCCTGCAAGGTCAGCGAAAGCACCGCGACGTCGAAATCACCGGCCCCGAAGCGAGGCAGTTCGTCCTCGAGGTCGCCTTGTGTGACCGGCACGCCCCGGGCGATACAGGCGTGGAAGTCGTCCAGTTCGCGTTCGACCCCCAGCCCGGAACATTCCCGTTCGCTGATCAGGTTCTCCAGCAGGGCACCGTCGCCGCAGCCGAGGTCGAGGACCCGCTGGCCCGAGCCGACCAACCCGGCGACGATGTCGAGGTCCGGCCTCAATTCCGGGCTCCCGCGGCCAGGCTCCGGCGAGGTGAGATGCCTCTCTGGGTGGCGAGCCGGTCAAGGTAGCCGGCTACGGTCCGGTGGTACTCGGCCGGATCCGGAAAGAGGAAGGAGTCGTGACCGTGGGGGGAGGAGATCTCCTGGAAGGTGACCGGCGCACCGGCTCCGCGCAGCTCGCTGGCCATGACCCGCGCGTGCTCGGTGGAGAAGCGCCAGTCGGAGTCGAAGGAGACGACCAGGAAGCTGGTCTCGCCCTGCGCGATCTGCCTTTGGACATGCGCCCGATCCTCGAACGGGTCGAAGTAATCCATGGTCCGACCCATGTAGAGGTAGGTGTTGGCGTCGAAGCGGCCGACGAAGGACTGGCCCTGGTAATGGAGATAGCTCTCGACCTGGAAGTCGACGTCGAAGCCGAAGCGGGGTACCTCCGCGTCCTGGATCCGGCGCCCGAACTTCTCCCGCATCGACTCCTCGGAGAGGTAGGTGATGTGGCCGATCATCCGGGCCAGAGCGAGCCCCGCATCGGGGCGGCGATCGTTCTCGTAGTAATCGCCGCCGGCAAAATCGGGGTCGCGCATGATCGCTTCCCGGGCGACCGCGGAGAAGGCGATGTTCTGGGCCGAAAGCCGGGCCGAGGCGGCGATGATCGCCGTCCCGTCGACCTCGGTCGGGTGGTCGATCGCCCACTGCAGCGCCTGCATCCCGCCGAGCGAGCCGCCGACTGCGGCCAGCAATCGCTCGATCCCGAGCTCATGGAGCAGTGCCCGGTGGGTCTCGACCAGGTCACGGACCTGAACCAGCGGGAAGCGGAGGCCATACGGCTTACCGGTCGCGGGATCGATCGAGGAAGGACCGGTCGTGCCCTTGCAGCCGCCGAGCACGTTGGCGCAGATCACGAAGAAGCGATCGGTGTCGAGCGGTCGCCCGGGCCCGACGATGTTGTCCCACCAGCCGGGCCGCTTCGGATCATCGCCCTCGTGGATCCCGGCCGCGTGGGCATCGCCGGAAAGGGCGTGGCAGATGAAGACCGCGTTCGACCGTTCCGGGTTGAGCTCGCCGTAGGTCTCGTACGCGACCTCCACGTGCGGCAGGGTGGCACCGGAGGCGAGGGTCAGCGGGCGGTCGCCTTCGAAGACGACCGCCCGCTTGGTTTCGACCGTGCCGACGCCACCCGGTCCCTCATCGGGCAGCAGGGTGTTACGGGCGGACCCGTCCGGCATCTACGCGGCCTTGGCCAGGGCCTGGTCGATGTCGGCCTTGATGTCCTCGATTGACTCGATCCCGACCGAGAGGCGGACCATGTCCGGGCTGACCCCGGCGCTTTCGAGTTCCTCGTCGTTGAGCTGCGAGTGGGTCGTGGTTGCCGGGTGGATCGCCAGTGACTTGGCGTCACCGATGTTGGCGACATGGGAGAACATCTCGAGCGAGTCGATGAACTTGCGGCCGGCGTCGCGCCCGCCTTCGATCCCGAAGGCGACCAAGGCGCTGCCACCGTTCGGCAGCACCTTCCTGCCGGTCTCGTAACCGGGGCTGCCTTCGAGGCCCGGGTAAGAGACCCAGGTGACGCCCGCGTGGTCCTTGAGATGCTTGGCGATCGCCAGCGCGTTCTCGCTGTGACGCTCCATCCGCAGCGGCAGGGTCTGGATGCCCTGGAGCAGGATGAAGGCGTTGAAGGGCGAGAGGGCCGCACCCATGTTGCGGAGCAACACCGTACGGGCGCGCCCGACATAGGCGGCTGGGCCGAGCGCATCGCTCCAGACGACCCCGTGGTATGAAGGGTCGGGCTGGGTCAGGCCGGGGAAGCGCTCACCGTTAGCGACCCAGTCGAAATTGCCGGAGTCGATGATCACACCGCCGAGCGTCGTGCCGAGGCCGCCGATGAACTTGGTCGCCGAGTGCACTGCGATGTCGGCACCGAGCCCGAACACGTCGGCCAGGACCGGCGATGGGACCGTGTTGTCCACGACCAGCGGCAGGCCCTGAGCGTGGGCGGCGTCGGCCCAGGCTTCGACATCGAGCACGTTCAGCTTCGGATTGCCGATCGTCTCGCCGAAGACCAGGCGGGTGTTCTCGTCGGTCAGCTCGGCCACCTTCGCCGGATCGTCCGGGTCGGCGAAGCGAACCTCGATCCCGTACTGAGGCAGGGTGTGGGCGAACAGGTTGTAGGTGCCGCCGTAGATGGTCGAGGTGGAGATGATGTTGTCCCCGGCCCGGGTCACGTTGAGGACCGAGTAGAGGACCGCCGCCTGGCCGGAAGCCAGCACTAGCGAAGCGATCCCGCCCTGAAGCGCGGCGAGCCGCTCTTCGAGCACGTTCCAGGTGGGGTTCATGATCCGGGTGTAGATGTTGCCCGGCTCCGACAGCGCGAACAGGTCCTGCGCATGCTGGGCGTCATCGAACTCGTAGGCAACCGTCTGGTAGATCGGGACCGCCAGCGCGTTCGTCGCCGGGTCGGGGTTGTGACCGGCGCGGATCGCGTTGGTCTCGGGGCCGTACTGCTTCTCTTCGTCGCTCATTTTTCTCCTGTTGGTGTCATGTGGGGCGGTCCCGCAGGCGGGGCCAAAACAATCTATATAAAGCTGATCGACATTATGGTGATTGATCGTCGGTGGTCGATCTCAAGCCTTCCAGCCAGTGGAAGGTCGCTTTCAGGTCATCCTGAGTCAAGCCGTGGCCGGCGGTGGGATCGAAGGCGTATTCAACCTGCGCACCATGGCTTTCCAGCTGCCGGGCCAGCTGCTCGCTTTCCTCGGCCGGCACGAACTGGTCTTGCCCGCCGGAGGCGACCAGCACCGGGGTTCCGGCCAGGTCGAGATCAGCCGGTGGCTGGTAGGGGAGCATCGGCCGGAGTAGGGCGGCGGCGGCGAGCACTCCGGGCCGCTGAAACAGCAGGCTGGCGGCAATGTTCGCCCCGTTGGAAAGGCCGAGGCCGATCAGGCCGTCCGGGTCGAAGCCGTAGTCACGCGCGGCGGCCGTGACCCAGTCGGCCAGCTCGTCGGTCCGGGCCCGGAGGTCGGGGATATCGAGTTGACCGACCGCGAGACGCCGGAAGAACCTCGGCATGCCGTTCTCGAGCACCTTGCCGCGAGGGCTGATGATTCCCGCCCCCGGGGCCAGCTGCCGACCGAGCGAGACGAGATCGTTCTCGTCGCCGCCGGTTCCATGGAGAAGCAGCAGGGTTCGGACCGGATCTCCCGGCTCGAAGACATGGATGAAACCCTCGGCCATGCCCCCAGCCTATGACAGCGGCGGCTTCTTTCAGGAACAAAAACGGCGAGCGGCTTCTTCCAGCACGGCGGCGCAGGTGGCGATCGAAGGCAGGTCCACCCACTCATCGGGGGTGTGCTCACCGCCCCCGATCGGGCCGAAGGCGACGCAGGGGATGCCGGCCGGAGTGAGCACTCCGGAATCCATCCAGCCCATATCGCCCCGTAGGGTAGGCGCCCGACCGAGGATGGAAGCTGCCGATTCGGCAAGGACCTCAACCACTGGCTCGTCAGGATCGAGCCGAATCGGGTCTCTCCCGAGCAACGTGTTCAGGGCCAGTGTGGCGCGAGGGTCATCGGGCGCTACCCCCTCGATAAGTGCTTCGAGCTCGCGGCGGGCCTGCTGCCAGGTTTCACCGGGCACCGTGCAGCGTTCGATCCCGACCCGGGCCTCCGCCGGGTAGGCAGAAAGCTGGCTGCCGCCCGACAGGGTCCCGGCGTGAAGGCAGGGTCGCCCGTAGGGGGCGGCGGGCCTTTCGGCCAGTTCCCGGTCGAGCGCCAGCAATCCGTCCAGCGTGCGTCCGAGGTGGGCGATGGCATCGACCCCGCCCTCCGGGTCGTCGCCCGCGGCTTCGACCCCCTGAGCGGTGATCTCGAACCAGGCGAAACCGCCGTGCTCCGTGACCAGGTCCAGAGCTGTCTGTTCGGGCAGGATCGCTCCGTCCGCCTCGAGGTCCGCGGCCAGCGCTTCGGCACCGGCGCTGCGGAACTCCTCATCGGCAACGACCGCGAGGATCAGGTCGCCGGCCAACGGGTCACCGGCGGCGATCCCGGCCGCGGCGGCCATTCCGGCGACCAGGCCACCCTTCATGTCGATCGCGCCGCGGCCCCTCATCCGGTCACCGTCGATCCGCGGTTGGAAGGCCTCCGGCGCTGCTGCCACCACGTCACCGTGGCCACAGATCAGAAGATTCCGGCCGTTCCCGGTGCCGGGCAGGGTGGCGAGGACGTTGGGACGGCCCGGCGCCGCGTCGGTCACCTCGACCTGAAATCCGATCCGTTCCATCCATTTGGCGACCAGGGCAGCGTGAGCTGCCTCGCCGGCCCCGCCGGGGGCCAGCTCAGGGTTGGTCGAGTCGCAGGCGACCAATTCAGCCAGCAGCGCGGCGATCTCGCGCTGATCCATCGCTCAGATTGCCCGTTCCAGGAGATCCGCGATCGTCTCCCGCCGCATCGCGACCCGGGCGTCGCCGTCTTCGACGAAGATCACCGGCGGCCGTGGCATCGCGTTGTAGTTGTTGGCCATCGAGTGGCAGTAGGCGCCGGTCACCGGGATTACCAGCAGATCGCCGACCTCCGGAGCAGACAACCACGCGTCGGTCGCGAGCCGGTCGCCGGTCTCGCAATGATGGCCGACCACGTCACAGAGTTCCGGATCACCTTCCTTGTCGACGATCGCGGGCCAGAAGCGGGTTCCGTACAGCGCGGTCTCCATGTTGTCGCCCATCCCGCCGTCGATCGCAACGAAGGTACGTTCGCCCCGCTTCACCCCGACCACCGAATAGAGCGTGACCCCAGCCGGGGCGACCGTCGACCGACCGGGCTCGATCGCGACCACGCTTTCATCTGGCAGATGGGCCGCCGCGGCACCGAGCAGGGCTTTTGCGTAGCTCTCGATCGAGGGGGCTTCGGGCTCATCCATGGCGTAGCGCGAACCCAGGCCACCCCCAAGGTCATAAAGATCGAAGGTCCCGAGGGCAGCGATGCGTTCGACAGACTCGACGAACGGATCCAACTCGAGGATCTGGGAGCCGATGTGGACGTGGAGGCCCAGCATCTCCATTTTCGGTGAGGCGGCGGCACGCGCGATCGCCGCCTCGACCTGCCCGTTCGGAATTCCGAACTTCGAATCGCCGTGTCCGGTCGCCATCGCTTCGTGAGTCGGGGCGAGCACGCCCGGGTTGATTCGCACGATCACCGGCTGGGGACGTTGGGCCAGCCGCTCGATCCGGTCCATGTCGTCGAAGGAGTCGATCACGATGAGGCCGATCTCGGCCCGGAGCGCGGCGTCGATGTCAAGGTCCCGCTTGGCGTTGCCATGCAGGAGCATCCGCCCGGCTGGCATCCCGCCGGCCAGGGCGATCGCCAGTTCACCGGCCGATGCCACGTCGCAGTAGAGGCCGGCTTCCGCCATCAGCTGAACGACGGCCGGTACCGGAAAGGCCTTGGTGGCGAAGTGAACCCGGCTGTTCGGCCGGACCGCCGTGGTCGCCTCGACGTAGCGTTCAGCGGTCGAGCGGAGGGTTGCCGCGTCGACCAGGATCGCCGCGGTGCCGAACTCCTCGGCCAGGTCGGCCAGGGCACAGCCTCCGAACTCGAGGCGACCGTCTCGCCCAGGCCTAAGCCCCGGGCTCAGCTCGGCCAGCTCGGCGAGCGAAGCCGGCGCGTCCATCAGTCGCAGAACTCCCGCGCGGTGGCTTCGAGGATCTCGGCGCAGAGATCGAGCGAGGCGATGTCAACCCACTCGTCGGGTGTGTGCTCCAGGGTGCCGGTTGGCCCGAACACGACACAGGGCACGCCGGCCTCGGCGAGAATTCCCGAATCCATCCAGCCCATGTCGCCGCGACGGACCGCGGGCCTGCCGAGGCGTTCTGAAGTCGCCCGGCCGAGTGCGCCGATGATCGGCTCGTCCTCATCGAGCTCGACCGGATTGCGGCCTACGATCATCTCCAGATCGGCCCGGAAGCGGTCATCCGCCTGCCTGGCCGTATCCATCATCTTCTCTATCTCCGCCCTCGCCCCGGACCAGGTCTCGCCCGGCACCAGGCAACGTTCGATCCCGAGGATGGTCCGTTCCGGGTAGGCCGGATATTGGCTGCCCCCACTGATCGTCGAGGCGTGGATCGAGGGTCGGCCGTAAGCGGCCGGTTCCCGCTCGGCCAGTTCGCGATCGAGTGAGGCGATCCCGTCGAGCACCGGTCCTAAGAGGGAGATCGAATCGACACCCGTATCGGGCTCGATGCCAGCGGATTCGATTCCGTGGCTCACCATTTCGAACCAGGCGAACCCACCGTGGGCGGTGATCAACTCCAGGTTGCTCTGCTCGGGCAGGATTGCGGCGTCCGGGGAAATCGACTCGGCGAGTGCGATCGCGCCGGCCGACTTGTATTCCTCGTCGATCACGCCGGCGACGATCAGGTCGCCGGTCAAGGGATCTCCCTCGGCGAGCCGTCGCGCGGCGATGAGGCTGGCGGCGAGACCACCCTTCATGTCGTTGACTCCGCGGCCCAGCATTCGCCCTTCCTCGATTCGGGGCTGGAAACCTTCCGGGCCCGCGGCGACCACGTCGGTGTGCGAGCAGAAGAGCAGCGAGCGCCCACCGCCGGTCCCGCGCAGCCGGCCGACCACGTTGGGTCTTCCCGGCAGGACGTCTTTCAGTTCGACCTCGAAGCCGGCTGCTTCCAACTCGCTGGCCACGATCGCCGCCACGCCGGCCTCCCCGGCACCACCGGGTACGAGGTCCGGGTTGGTCGAGTCGCAGGCGACCAACCGCTCCAGGAGCGGTGCCACTTCGCTGCCGCCGCCGCTCACGAGCGGGGTCCTCCGCTGGAGCCACGAACCGTCAGCTCGGTCTTCAGGCGGACCCGTCGCGGCGGCCCCTGCTCGCCCGCCAGGCGCTCGAGCAGAAGCCGGCCGGCCTCTTGCCCGATCTGGCTGACCGGCTGGGAGACCACGGTGATCGGCGGGGCCAGCACCTCGGCCAGGGGGAAGTCGTCGAAGCCGACCAGGGCCACGTCGTCGGGGATCGTGAGGCCGAGAGCGGCGATCGCCGAGAGGGCGCCATAGGTTGCGAGGTTCGATGCGGTGAAGAGCGCGGTCGGCCGATCCGGCCGGTCGAGCAGCTTCAGGGTGCCGCGTCGCCCGTCTTCCTGGCTCGGACCGCCTTCGACCACCAGTTCCTCGTCGAATTCCAGCCCGGCCCGGTCGAGCGCCGCGCGGTAACCCTCCAGCCGCTCGCCCGCCGAAGCGATCTCGGGCTGATCCGTGAGGACACCGATCCGCCTATGGCCGACCTCGATCAGGTGGGCAACCGCGGCTTCGGCGCCGGCCGCGTTCTCGACCGTGACCGTGTCCAGCTCGGCATCGGGCATGGGCCGATCGATCAGTACCACCGGAGTGCCGGAGCTGGATGCCGACTCGAGGAATGAGACATCCTCGGCCGAGGAGCTGGCCACGATCAGGCCGTCCACCTGGCGCGAGCGGAGTGCCTCCACCGCGTGGCGTTCCCGCTCGAGATCTTCATCCGAGTTGGCCAGGAGAAGCGTGTGACCCTCGACCTCGATCGCGTCGGCCACTCCGCGGGCAACCGTCGCGAAGAAAGGGTTCTCGATGTCACCGACGACCAGGCCGATCGTCTGGGTCGAGCCGGCAACCAGGGCGGCGGCCAGCTCGTTGCGGCGATAGCCCAGCCGGTTGGCGGCCTCCAGCACCTTTTCTCGGGCGCCGTCGCTGACGGACCCGTAGTTGCCCAGAGCTCGGGCTGCGGTCGCCTGGGAGACGCCGGCGGCCGAGGCGATATCAGAGACGGTCAGACCCACGGAAGGAAGAATAGCCATTTCCACGATTTGGTGATAGCGTTCTCACAAAGTTTAGGAGAGCGCTATCAATCTAGCCGCGGACAGAAGCTCAGAGAAAGTTCGTATTGCCGGCGTCGGCGACAACTGCGTCGACCTCTATCTTCATGCGGGCCCGGCCCGTTTCCCCGGTGGGAATGCGCTGAACGTCGCCGCGCTGGCGACGATCGCAGGTCAACGGGGCGCCTACCTCGGGGCGATCGGCGAGGATGACGAGGGTCGCTTCCTGATCGAGTCGGCCCGGGAAGTCGGGGTGGACGTCGACCGGGTCCGGGTTCTGCCCGGGCGCACCGGCGTAACCACGGTAGAGCTCGATGAGCACGGCGAACGATCCTTCATTTCGGAGGATTACGGTGCTTCCCTCGACTACCGGGCCACCGCGGACGACATCGCGGCGCTCAGCGCCTGTGACTGGGTTCATATTGCCCGCCTCCCCGAGTATGAGCGGGTTCTCGAGCGGCTGACCGCGGCCGGCGTTCGTGTCTCGATCGATTTCGGGACCGATTGCGCGGGCCGCGAAGATCCGCCTCCGCGGATCTCGCCCGAGGTCGCATTCTTCTCGGCTGGAGATCGCGAACAGGCCGGCCGGACCGCCGCACGGGCGCTGGCCGGCGGGGTGGCTCTCGCGGTCGTGACGATCGGCGAGGAAGGCTCGTTGGCGTTCTCCGACGATGGCAGCCGCCACGAACCGTCCGCGGCTGCGGATGTGGTGGACACATTGGGTGCCGGCGATGCCTACATCGCGGCATTCATCGTCGCCAGGCTGAAGAACGAGTCGCTGGCCACGTCGATGAGGGCCGCTTCCCTGGCGGCCGCGGATGTTTGCGCACGACAAGGCGCATGGGGCGAACTCAAACCAATCAGTGAGGTGAACTCATGACGGACACGGATACACGGCGCAAGACGGCCGAGTCAAAGCGACTGCTGGAAAAGGCCCGGGCCCACCTCGTCGACGGGGTCGGATCAGGGACCCGTTCGACCCGATCCGGCTGGTTGCCGAGTCCGGTCTTCGTCGCCGAAGGACACGGCTCCCGTCTGACCGATGTCGACGGGAACGAGTACATCGACTACCAGATGGGCCAAGGCCCCCTGATCCTCGGGCACCGTCCTCAGCCCGTCATCGATGCGGTGACCGAGACCATCAATCAGCGGGGTTCGCTCTTCGCGTTGGCCACCGACCTCGAGGGAGAGGCCGCCACGGCCGTGGCGGCGCGAATGCCTTCGGTCGAGATCCTGCGCTTCGGTCAGTCGGGCACCGAGTGCGTCATGTATGCCCTGCGCTTCGCGCGGGCCGGGACCGGACGTAACTTGATCGTGCGCTTCGAAGGCCATTACCACGGCTGGTCCGATGCGATCCACTGGTCGGCCCACCCTTCGCTTGCAGAAGCCGGTCCGGCTGACGCGCCGGCGGTGACCCCGGCGACCACGGGTATCCCGCCTGAGGTGGGCGAGTCGCTGCTGGTCCTGCCCTGGGGCGACGTCGAAGCGCTGGAGAAGGCATTCGACCAACGCGGCGAGGAGATCGCCGGAGTCATCATGGAGCCGATCCTCGGAAACTGCGGCGGGATGATGCCCCCGGAAGGCTGGCTCGAGAAGTTGCGCGAGGTGACCCGGGCCAACGGCAGTCGCCTGATCTTCGACGAGGTGCTGACCGGGCTGCGGGTCGGCCCCGGGGGCGCCCAGGGACTGCTCGGAATCGAACCCGACCTGACGGTCATGGCCAAGGCGCTCGCTGCCGGCTTCCCGGTGGCCGCGATCGGCGGCACCGCGGAGGCGATGGAGGTGGTGACCGAGGGAAAGACGATGCACGGCGGGACCTACAACTCGAATGCCGTGGCCTGCGCCGCGGTGATCGCGACGATGGCGGAGACCGGCCAGGCCGGCTTCTACGAGGATCTCATCGCAAACGGGGAGCGGCTCGCGGACGGACTGGTGTCGGCCGCCCGGGATGCGGGCATAAGCGCGCACTGGACCGGCGTCGGATCAATGTTCCAGCTCTGGCTGAGTGACGAGCCACCCCGCTCGTACCGTCATGCCCAGGAGCTGGTCGCGGCCAGTCCGTTCCCGACCTTCCAGCGAGAGATGCTGGACCGTGGCGTGCTCTTGCAGCCGCCGCAGGAAGGACTCTTCCTCAGTTCCGGGGCGCACACCGGGGCCGATACGGACGAAGTGCTCGACGTGGCTCGAGAAGTGATGCCGATCGTGGCCGACGCCATCGAGAAGGGCGAGGTCGGACCGGTGGGAGGAGTGAGGTAGCAGTGCCTGGAGGAGAGGCTCCGTACAGAACGGAAAACAGTGGAGAGAAAGGTACTAGTCATGCGTAGCAAAGTGATGGTTTTACCGGCCCTCTTGGCGGTCCTGGCGATCGCCCTGCTGGCCGGTTGTGGAGGGTCGTCCAACTCGGGCGGCGGTGGTGGCAGTGATGAGGGCACGCCGGTCGACGGGGGGATCCTCCGGGCGGCGATCAACGACAATCCCGATCACATCGATCCGGCTCTGAGTTACACCAGCGAAGGCTGGCAGATCCTCGAGGCCACCAACAACGGGCTGCTTTCGTTGAAGAAGGCTTCGGGCGCCGAGGGCAACAAGGTCGTGCCTGACATCGCCGAATCGTTGCCGAAGATCAGCGAGGACGGCAAGACCTACACGTTCAAGGTGCGGCCGGGAGTGAAGTTCTCGCCCCCGGTGAATCGTGACGTCAAGCCATCCGACTTCAAGTTCTCGATCGAGCGTTTGTTCCGGGTCAACTCCGGCGGTCTCGCCTTTTACAAGGGAATCGTCGGCGCGGACGAGTACGCGAAGACCCGCAAGGGCGGCATCTCGGGGATCGTTGCCGATGACAAGAAGGGCACGATCACCTTCAAACTGACCGATGCCGACGGCACCTTCCCGATGTTCATGGCGATTCCCTTCGCCTACGCGTTGCCGAAGGGGACCCCGGACAAGGACATCTCGTCGATCCCCAGCGCACGGGTGGCGACCGGTCCCTACATGGTGACCAACTACACGCCGAAGCAGAAGCTGCAGCTCCGGCGCAATCCTGCCTTCAAGGAGTGGACCGACCAGAGCCCGAACGGCCATCTGGACGGCATCGACATCGCGATCGGGGTGGACCCGGACGCGGCGGTCAACATGACGGTCAACGGAGATCTCGACTGGTACTTCACCGCGGTGCCGCCGGCCCGTCTGACCCAGCTCAAGGCCCAGTACGGGGACCAGGTCAACGACTATCAGCGCAACAACATCACCTACTTCTTCATGAACGAGCGCAAAGCGCCCTTCAACAACCTGAAGGTGCGCCAGGCGGTGAATTACGCGACCGATCGCGACGCGCTGTTGAAGATATTCGGCGGGCAAGGCAAGCCAACCGAGAACATCGTCCCGCCTCCGCTGAAGCCGGCCTATCAGAAGCACGAGTACTACCCGTATGACCTGGCCAAGGCCAAGCAGCTGATTCAGGAGGCCGGGGTCGCCGGCACCGACGTCTCGGTCTGGACCCGAAATCAGGAGCCGTTCCCCAAGGCGACGCAGTACATGGCCTCGGTCCTGAACCAGATCGGACTGAACGCCACGGTGAGGGTGCTCGACCAGTCGATCTATGACGACACGATCTCCAATCAGAAGACCGATCCTCAGATCGGCGTCAACGACTGGAGCCAGGATTACCCTGAGGCGGGCAACTTCATCGACACTCTGCTGAACGGGAACAACATCGTCAGCATCGGCAACAACAACCAGGCCAACGCCGACGTTCCTGCCCTCAACGCCCAGATCGAGAAGGCCAACCGCATGCCGCTGGGCGATGCCCGCGACCGGATGTGGGCCAAGTTGGACAGCGAGTACATGAAGCAGAACGCTCCGTTGGTGCCGTTCCTGAACGCGAGCTATCCGAAGTTCAACGGACCGAACCTGCGGGGGCTGGTCTTCAACCCGACCTACTTCGAGCTCTTCCCGTCCATGTGGCTGGAGAAGTAGGAGGTTCGGCCGGGACGTGAGCGAGCAGGGCGGGACGTCACCGGAACCTGGTCGGGGGGTCAAAGGGCCCCCCGGCCAGTGGACCCTGGCCTGGCGTCGCCTGCGGCGCAACCGGACCGCGATGACCGCCTTGGGCGTGTTCTTCGCGATCCTGTTGCTCTGCTATCCGGGCGCCTCGCTCTACTCGCGACACATCGCCCATCACGGCCCGGATTATCAGAACATCCAGGGCAAGATCGAGGTGAACGGGAAGCCGACGCCGATCGTCCAGTACGACGGCACTCCGATCGGTCCCGGCTTGCGCACCGAGTATCCCCTCGGTGCCGATGCCAATGGCCGTGACCTGCTGCTGAGGGTGCTCTACGGCGGCCGTGCGTCGATCATGATCGGGATCACGTCGGCCCTGATCTGCACCTTGTTCGGGTTGTTGCTGGCCCTGCCGGCCGGCTTCTTCGGTGGGGCGGCCGACGGAACGATCCGCTGGTTGCTCGACCTGATCTGGTCCTTCCCGGTCTACCTGCTCGCGGTGGCGCTCGCGACGGCGCTGGTCGTCGGGGGAGCCGATATCGGGCCGATCCACATTGAGTCGTCCTCGTTGCTGATTCCGATCCTGGTCATCGCGGTGGTCTACATCCCCTATATCGCGCGACCGATTCGGGGCGAGGTGCTGGCCCTGAGGCGCACCGAGTTCGTCGAGGCGGCGATCAGCTACGGCACCAGACCCACCCGGGTCATGTTCAGCGAGATCCTGCCGAACGTGCTGCCGACCGCGGTGGTGCTCTTCACGCTGATCGTTGCGACCAACATCCTGATCGAAGCGGGCCTCTCGTTCCTGGGGGTCGGCGTGCCGTTGCTGACGCCGTCGTGGGGGAACATCATTCAGCAGGGCTACACCCAGATGGTCACCGCGCCCTGGCTGACCCTCGCGCCCGGAATCGCGATCGTGCTCACCGCGGTCTCGCTCAACGTATTCGGCGACGGGCTTCGAGACGCTTTGGACCCGCATGCCCGCCACCGGGCACGATTTTCGACCGATCCGCGCGGCGCGGTGACCGAAACGGAGGTCGAGGCGACGTGATCATCTTCCTGGCTAAGCGCCTGGTCGGACTGGTCGCGGTGCTCTTCGCCGTCTCGGTGATCACGTTCGTCATCTTCAACGTGATCCCGGGTGGCGACCCGGCCCTGCGAATGGCCGGGCGACACCCGACCAAGCAGGCGATCGCCAACATCAACAAGGACTGGGGCTTCGATCAGCCCCTTTACAAGCAATACCTGGCGATGATGGACCACATCTTCATCAAGCGAGACCTGATCTCGTATCAGGACCAGACCGAGGTGCTGCCGACCATTGCGCGGGGCATTCCCCGCACGCTCTCCCTGGCGATCGGGGCGGCGTTGCTCTGGCTGGTTTTTGGGATCGCGATGGGAGTGGCCTCAGGGCTCTACCAGGGTGGCTGGACGGACCGGGTGATGACAATCCTTGCCATGACCGGGATATCGATGCCGATCTTCTGGCTCGGCGCGGTCCTGCTCTACCTGATCACCTACAAGTACCGTGAACTGCCGGTGCTCTCGTGGTTTCCCGCCGGCGGCTACGCGCCGATCAGCGATCCGGTGGAGTGGGCTCGCCACTTGATCCTGCCTTGGATCACCCTCTCGATCGTGTCGATCGGCTTCTACGCCCGGGTGGTGCGCAACTCCCTGCTCGAGACCTCGTCGGCCGATTACGTGAGGACCGCGACCGCCATGGGACTCTCCCGCCGCCGGGTTCTGTTTCGTCACACGCTGCGGACCAGCCTGATCCCGGTGGTCGCTCTCTTCGGGCTCGACTTCGGTGCGGCGGTCGGCGGACTGGTCATCCTGGTCGAGCCGATCTTCGGCCTCCAAGGAGTCGGTCAGTACGCCCAGTCTTCGGTCGCCCATCTCGACCTGCCGCCACTGATGGCGCTCACTCTTTACGGAGCCTTCTTCGTGGTCGTCTTCAACGCCCTGGTGGATATCGCCTATGCCTGGCTCGACCCGAGGACGCGAGATGCCTGAGTCCGGAACCGCCGAATCCGCCGCGGCTACCCCGGCGGGTGTTGGGCCGCTGCTGTCGGTTGAGAACCTGAAAGTCGCAATCCACACCGAAGATGGCGTGGCCGAGGCGGTGCGCGGGGTCTCGTTCGACCTCGCACCCGGCGAAGTGCTCGGGATAGTCGGCGAGTCTGGCTCCGGCAAGTCGGTGACCGCGATGTCTCTGATGGGTCTGACCGCGGAAAACGAGGACATCGACGTCTCCGGCTCGGTCCGGTTCCGGGGCGAGGAGGTGCTCGCGTTCGACTCCGAGCGGCTCCGCCGCATGCGTGGTGCCGGCATGGCGATGATCTTCCAAGATCCGATGACCTCCTTGACCCCGGTGCACACGGTTGGAGGGCTGATCGCCGAGGTGATCCGTGCCCATCTCGACGTCTCGAGGTCAGAGGCCAAGGACCGCGCGGCGCAGATGATGTCCGAGGTCGGTATTCCCGACCCGGCCGACCGGGCCGGGGCCTACCCGCACCAGCTCTCGGGCGGTATGCGCCAGCGGGTGATGATCGCGATGGCCCTCGCCTGTGAGCCGGAAGTGTTGATCGCCGATGAACCCACCACCGCGCTCGACGTGACCATCCAAGCGCAGATCCTGCGTCTGATCCGGCGACTGCAGCAGCGGCGCGGTACCGCCACGGTGATGATCTCCCACGACCTCGGGGTGATCGCCAAGATGGCCGACCGGGTGGCCGTCATGTACGCGGGCCGCATCGTCGAGCAGGCCCCGGTACGCGAACTCTTCGCGGCGCCCCAGCACCCGTACACCTGGGGGTTACTCGACTCGGCCCCCACACTGGAAGGCGAGCGGGGTGATCGGCTCAATCCGATCCCCGGCCAGCCGCCGTCGATGGTTGGGATCGACGGCGGCTGCGCCTTCCGTGAGCGCTGTTCTTGGGCCCACGCTCGCTGTGCCGAGGACCCCGCTCTTCGCGGCGCCCACGACCCCGCGCATCGTTTCGCCTGCTGGCTCGACGACGAGACCAGGAAGGAGGCCTCGGACTCCCGTGCCACTGCTTGAGGTCGAAGATCTGAAGATGACCTTTCCGGTTCGCTCTCGCGGGCACCGCCGGACCCTGCACGCGGTGGACGGAGTTTCGCTGACGGTGAACGATGGAGAGACCCTGGGCCTGGTCGGCGAGTCGGGCTGCGGCAAGTCCACCCTGGCCCGCTGCCTGGTCCGCGTGCACGAGCCGACCTCCGGTCGGATCCTGCTGGACGGCACCGACATCGCCCACCTCCCGGCTCGCCGGATGCGACCGCTCCGGCGCGAGCTGGCGATGGTCTTCCAGGACCCCCAGGCCTCGCTCAATCCACGGCGCCGGATCGTCGACATCGTGGCCGCGCCGCTGCGCGCCCAGGGTGTGAAGAGCCGGGCCGAAAGGACTTCCCGGGCGACCGAGGCACTGACCATGGTGGGCATGGGCAGCGAGTACCTGAACCGCTTCCCCCATGAGTTCTCAGGCGGGCAGCGGCAACGGATCGGCCTGGCGCGGGCGCTGGTCACCCGACCCCGGCTGTTGGTCTGCGACGAGCCGGTCTCGGCCCTCGACGTCTCGATCCAGGCTCAGATCCTCAACCTTCTCGAGGACGTCCGCGACGAGCTCGGCTTGGCCTGCATCTTTATCGCCCATGACCTCAGCGTGGTCCGTCACGTCTCCGACCGGGTCGCGGTCATGTACCTGGGCCGGATCGTCGAGCAAGGTGAGACCGAAGAGGTATTCGCGCGGCCCCAGCATCCCTACACCGAGTCGCTGATCGAAGCTATCCCCGAACCGGATCCAACCGTTCCGATACCCGACCGGATCCTCGAGGGCGACGTGCCCAGCCCGATCGATCTCCCCCAGGGCTGTCGTTTCGCCCCTCGCTGCCGTTTTGCCACCGAGATCTGTCTCGGTGAGGAACCGGCCCTCGACACGAGCGGGAGCAAGCCCCACCCGGCGGCCTGCCATCACCCCCTGGGGAGCCCGGTCGGCTCCAGCTCCACCTGAGCTTGCCGAGGAAGGACCTCGGGATCAGGGCCAGGGTGCGTCGCTCAGCACCCCGTGGCCCATGAACACCCGGGCGTCGAGGTCGGTGATGCCGCGCAGGATTGCCGAGTAGACCACGAACCACTGGGTCAGGGAGTTGAGCAGAAGGGGAGTGAGCAGGGGGTGGATCTCGCCGTAGGCTGCCGCGTCGAAGACGAGGGTACGGGCGCCCTGGGACTCGAGGAAGGCGAGGGTGGTCTCGGCAGTCGTCCGGGAGGCGTCGGTCCCGAGCAGCACCATGGCATCCATCTGGCTCCGCTCCAGCGCCTCCGCCGGTCCGTGGTTGAACTCCATCGCGTCGCAGTAGGTGCCGCCGATCCTGATGTTCTCCATCACGACGGTGAGGGCGACCTTGTAGGCGAGCGGGGCGAGCGGCCCGGCGCCCAGCACATACATGTGGTGGCTGTTCAGAAACCGCCGGGCGTCGGCTTCCGCCCGTTCTCCGTAGGTGTCGACCGCTGCCCGGATCACTTGTGGCGAGGCCATCAGTGACTCCTTGACGCCGGCGGCCTCCTGGTTCCGGGCCTCGGTGGAGTTGGCGACCGCGGCCAGGGTGAGAGCGGCCAGCGGTGCTTCGAAAATGGCCGCCGACTCGTAGGCGATGACCAGGTCGGCTTCCCGGCCGAGCGAACAGTCCGGGGTGTTGACCAGGGCCACGGTCCGGGCGCCCCGCTCCTTGGCCAGGCGGAATGCGGCGAGCGTGTCGGCGGTCTCGCCGGAGTAGGAGGAGAAGACCGCGACCGCACCGGCGCCGAGCGGCATCGGGTCGCGCCAGATCAGTTCGTAGCCGGTCAGGGCTTCGGTGGCCAGGCCGGTAAGCCGGTCGAGGACCAGTTTTGCCGCTTGAAGGGTGGCCAGCGATCCGCCGCTGCCGACCAGGTACACGCGGCCGGCGTCGGCCAGCAGCGAGCCGACATCCTCGATCGCCACCGCCTGCTGCTCGAGAAAGCGGCCGAGGTCGTCGGCGAGCCGAGCCCCGCTGAAGTAGGTGCTCTGCCTGGCGGCTTCGACGTGCTTGGTCAACTCTGTCATCAGATCCTCCGGGGCGACGGCCTTGCCCGCCGCGTTTGATAGCGCTCTCACAAACTACGGTGATAACGGTATCACCAAGCCCCGCATCGCGCTGGCGGCAGGTGGCGCACATGACTGGTGGAACGTCACCTGAACGTAAACATCGCTTCAATCCCGCAACCTGGCCCGGCTGGACCGGTTGCCGTTGATATGGCCAAATTCCGACTGACCCTGGTCGGCCTCGTCGCACTCGCCGCGGCTTTCGTGATCGTCGAATCCCCGACAAGCGGGACCGCAGAGCAGTTCGAGCCGAGCCTGGACTCCGCCCGGGATGACGAAGGCGAGCTGGTGCGCGACAACTGCCGGGCGCACGGTAAGAAGGTCGAGCCGCTGATCTGCTTCTACGGTGACAAGGATTCAAGGAACAAGGTGGTCCTGTTCGGAGATTCCCACGCGCTCCAATGGGGCCCGGCGCTGATTCCCCTGGCCCGTAAACGGGGCTGGCGACTGATCACGGTCATCCGCGCCGGTTGCCCGATAGCCAACGTTGTGGCCGAGAGCCATTGCGCCAGATGGCGGGGCATCGCACTGCGCCGCATCGAGGATCTCCAGCCCAGGCACATACTCATCGCGACCTCGATCGGCAATCGCTATCGCCTCAAGTACCAGGGTCGCAACCTCTCCCGCAAGGCCAGTGAACCGCAGCTGCGCCGGGGGATGGTTCGGACGATCCGGCGCTTGAAGAGGATCGAGAGTCTGGTCGACGATGGTTCCGCGATCACACTGATCCGGGATCAGGTCCCGGCGCCGTTCGTTCCGGCGGATTGCCTCAAGGCGAACCGGGGCAGGGCGTCGAGATGTTCGTTTCGGAAGCGGCGCCGTTACGGTCCGGGGTTCGATTGGCTCGCAGCGAAGCGGACCGGGATCGGTCCTACCGTCGACCCCTCGTTGGCCCTCTGCGGAGAAGAATGGTGCTCACCGACCGAAGGAAAGATTCTCAAATATCGCGATTCGGACCACATAACCGCCACCTACGCTCGGGGTCTGTCCGACTGGTTCGATCAGCGGTTGGGCATCCGATAAGGATCTTGCTCCCAGCGCTGTTGGCCGGGGCCTGCCTGCTCTTCGCGACCGGTTGCGGGAGCGATCCTGGGCCGGCCACGATCGCCGGCCTGGTGCCATCGCCCGATACCGCCGCCGATGACAAAGGGCCGGCGATCCTCGATGGCTGCCGGTCCGGCGCTTCCCACACCGCGGCCTGGGCCTGCGTCTACGGCGATCCCGGCTCGGACAAGACAGTGGTGCTCTGGGGTGACTCGCATGCGATGCAGTTCAGCCCGCCGCTGATCGAGCTCGCGGAGCGGCGGGGGTGGCGGCTTTTGACCATGTTCCGCGGCAGCTGCCTGACCGCCGATGTCGCCTACCGGCCCGCCTGCGACCAATGGCGGGCCAATTCCCTTGCCCGGATCGAACGGGAGCAGCCGGAGATGGTGATCACCGCGACCGACACCGGCAACGGCTACGCCCTCTGGCAGAACGGGACCCGACTGACCCGCGAGGCGAGCGAACCGCTCCTGCGGCAAGGCTACGCCCGCACCCTGCGACGGCTCGAGCGGGCTACCGGCGACATCCACGGCCGAGTCGTCTTGCTCCGGGATCTGCTCCGAGCCGACTTCCGCCCTCCTGACTGCCTGCTCGACCATCCCGACGACCTCTCCGCCTGTGACTTCGAAGGGTTCCGCAAGAACCCACCGGGCTTCGATCTGGCCGCCGCGCGCCAGGTCGACGGCGTAAAGGTGGTCGACCCCTCCGAGGTCGTCTGCCCGGCTAGGCACTGCAACGCCGCTCGTGACGGAATCGTGGTCTACCGGGACACGACCCACATCAGCGCAACCTACGCCGCAACCCTGGCCCGCTGGCTGGGGGAGCAAGTAGATTCTCCGCCATGAGCAAGCACAAGCACGGCAAGCCTCATCCGGAATCCGAGGGCGGGGAGCCGGAGGTCCCCGATTTCGTCGGCTTCAAGAAGGGCGAGAAGATCTGGGTCCACACCGAGACCGGGCAGCGGCCGGCGGTCTACGTCGGCGATGGTGAGAACGCGACCTTCTTCGGCGGCCCGCCGCTTGCCTACGTGGTTATGGAAGACACCGACGAAGGCGGCGAGGTCGAGCTCGACCGGATCACCGCACGTAACTGACCCGGTTCGCGGCTTCCGTTTGTGAATTAGGCTCACCAAAGCCAGATACGGGCCGACTTCGCCTCGCGCGGCGGAATAGAATCGGCCTCCCGTGATCAAGTCCGTCCAGTCAGAAAGCAGCCGATGATCGCGTTCTGGCGATCTTCGATCGGTAAGAAGAACATCGTCGCCATCACCGGCGCGATCCTGATCGGCTACCTGATCTTGCACATGCTCGGCAACCTCAACTCGGCCTTCGGTCCGGGTGCCGACCAGGCCAGGGTCGATTGGTACGCCCATTGGTTGCGGGACTTCGGCGAGCCGCTGCTGCCCCACGCCTTCGTGCTCTGGGTGGTCCGGGTGGTCTTGTTCACCGCCCTGGTCATCCACATCACCGGAATCGTTCAGTTGGTCAAGCGCAACCGGGCGGCCCGCCCGGCCAACTTCCCGGCCAAGCGGATCGGCCGCAGCTTCGAGTCGATGGCCATGCTCGCCACGGGCGTGTTGGTGCTCGCCTTCATCATCTTCCACATCCTTCAGTTCACGACGCTCTCGATTCACGTCACTCCGGTCGAGGAAGGCACCGTCTACGCGAATCTCTATTACGCGTTCCAGAAGTGGTACTTCGTGGTCATCTACGTCGCCGCGCTGTTGCTGATCGGTATGCATCTCCGCCACGGCGTCTGGAGTTTCTTCCAGACCCTCGGTCTCGACAGTCCGAGCCGTAACCCGAAGCTCCGACACGGCTCGACCATCTTCGTGCTGATCCTGGTCATCGGCTTCGGCGCGATCCCGGTGCTCTTCTACACCGATGTCCTCGATCCACCGAAGGCCGCGGCGTTGATCACCTCGCTCACCGGGGCCACCGGCTCCCTGACCGGAGGGAGCGCATGACCTTCGATCCGAACATCCCGCCAGGCCCGCTGCCCGAGAAGTGGCAGAACTGGCTCGACGCGCACAGGTTGGTCGGCCCTCGCAACCGAGCCGGCAAGAACGTGATCGTGATCGGCACCGGCCTGGCCGGTTCGTCCTGCGCGGCCAGCCTCGGGGCCCAGGGCTTCAAGGTCAAGAGCTTCTGCTTCCAGGACAGCCCCCGCCGCGCCCACTCGATCGCGGCTCAGGGCGGCATCAACGCAGCTAAGGACTACGCCAACGAAGGCGACTCGATCCACCGGCTCTTCTACGACACGATCAAGGGCGGCGACTTCCGCTCTCGTGAAGCCAACGTCTGGCGGCTGGCCCAGCTCTCGGCCAACATCATCGACCAGGCGGTCGCCCAGGGCGTGCCGTTCAACCGCGAGTACAGCGGTGCTCTCGCCACCCGCTCCTTCGGTGGCGTACTCGTCCAGCGCACCTTCTACACCCGAGGGCAGACCGGCCAGCAGCTGCTGCTCGGTGCCTACTCGGCCCTCGAACACCAGGTTCGAGCCGGCAACGTCCAGGTCTTCAACCGGCACGAGATGCAGGACGTGGTGATCGTCGACGGCGAGGCCCGTGGGGTGATCGTCCGCAACCTGATCACCGGCGAGATCGAGCGTCACGCGGCCGACGCGGTCGTGCTCGCGTCCGGGGGCTACACCAACGTCTACTACCTCTCGACCAACGCGATGGGCTCGAATGTGACCGCTACATGGCGGGCCCACAAGCGTGGCGCGTACTTCGCCAACCCCTGTTACACGCAGATCCACCCGACCTGCATCCCGCAGACCGGCGAGTACCAGTCGAAGCTGACGCTGATGAGCGAATCGCTTCGCAACGACGGCCGGATCTGGGTGCCGCGCAAGTCCGGTGACGACCGGCCACCGGCCGAGATCCCTGAGGCCGAGCGCTACTACTACTTGGAGGAGCGCTACCCGGCTTTCGGCAACCTCGCGCCGCGCGACATCGCCTCCCGGGCCGCCAAGGTCGTCTGCGACGACGGACTCGGGGTCGGCGGGACCGGCCGCGGCGTCTTCCTCGATTTCCGTGATGCGATCGCCCAGCAGGGCAAGGAATCGATCGAGCGCAAGTACGGCAACCTGTTCGAGATGTACACCCGGATCACCGGTGACGATCCCTACGAGACGCCGATGATGATCTACCCGGCCCCGCACTACGCGATGGGCGGCCTCTGGGTCGACTACGAGCTGCAGACCACGATCCCCGGCCTTTTCGCGATCGGCGAAGCGAACTTCTCCGACCACGGCGCCAACCGCCTCGGCGCCTCGGCCCTCATGCAATGCCTGGCTGACGGCTACTTCATCTCACCGCACACGGTGACCAGCCACCTCGCCAAGAATCACGACGAGATCAGCACCTCGGACAGCGCCTTCGATCAGGTCGAAGCCGACGTCCGCTCGCACATCCAGAGCCTGATCGATGTCGGCGGCAGCACCTCCGCCCAGGCCTTCCACCGCGAGATGGGTCACGTGATGCTCGACAAGTGCGGCATGTCGCGCACCGCCGAAGGGCTTGACGAAGCGCTGGAAGAGGTCAGGAGAATCAAAGGCGATTTCTGGGATGACCTGCGGGTCGATCCGGGCGACGAAGAATTCAACCAGTCGCTCGAGTACGCGAACCGGGTCTCCGACTTCTTCGAACTGGCCGAGCTGATGATCCACGACGCCCGCCGGCGCGAGGAGTCCTGCGGCGGTCACTTCCGCGAGGAGCACCAGACCGAGGACGGCGAGGCGCTCCGTGACGACGAGCACTTCGCGAAGACGACGGCCTGGGAGTACCGTGGCGATGACCCGGTCCCCCACGACGAAGAACTCACCTTCGAGGAAGTCCAGTTGGCGACGAGGAGCTACAAGTGAATTTCACCCTTGAGATCTGGCGTCAGTTCGACGGCAACGATGAGAGCGACCAGGGTCGGTTCGAGACCTTCAAGGTCACCGACATCAACCCGGACGCTTCCTTCCTCGAAATGCTCGACCAGCTCAACGAACGGCTGAGCCACGAGAAGAAGCGCACGATCGCCTTCGACTCCGACTGCCGCGAGGGCATCTGCGGTGCCTGCTCCCTGGTCATCGACGGCACTCCCCACGGTCCCCAGCAGGTCACTTCCTGCCAGACCTACATGCGCGATTTCATCGATGGGCAGACGATCAAGGTCGAGCCGTTCCGAGCCAACAGCTTCCCGGTGATCCGCGACCTAACGGTCGACCGCGGTGCGCTCGACCGGGTGATCCAGGCGGGCGGCTACATCTCGACCACCACCGGCCCTCAGCCGGAGCCGAACTCGATGCCGGTCTCCCCGGAGATCCAGGAGAAGGCGATGGATGCGGCGATCTGCATCGGCTGTGGCGCCTGTGTCGCGGCCTGTCCGAACGGTGCCGCGATGCTTTTCACGGGAGCAAAGGTGAGCCATCTCAACCTTCTGCCCCAGGGCCAGCCTGAACGCGAGTCCCGGGTGATCGGCATGGTCGAGCAGATGGACCAGGAAGGCTTCGGTGGCTGCACCAACTACGGTGAGTGCTCCCGGGTCTGCCCTCAGGAGATCTCGATCGACGTGATCGGCATGCTCAACCGCGAGTACCGCAAGGCGAAGACCAAGAAGAAGTCAAAGCCAGAAACGGCAATGACCACTCAGTAGCCGCGTCGCTTCACGGGTCGGCTCGGGGTTTTTCCGCAGCCCGATTCCGTAGTTGCCACGGTTGTCCAAGTCAGTTGACTTGGAATACGGTGCGCGCATGGCGTCGATCTGGTTTCGAACCGGCTTGGTGGCGGTCGTACTCGCCTTTGGCAGCCTCTTCGTGCTGATATCGGTAACCCGGGCGGAGCTGATCGACGTAAAGCTGAACGCCCGACCGGCCACGGTCACCGTCGCCAGGGGAGTGAAGATGCGGGCCTGGACCTTCAACGGCACCGTCCCCGGACCGTTGATCCGGGCGACCGAGGGCGACACGGTTCGGGTCACCCTGAAGAACAGTCACAAGGGGATCCGCAGAAACTGTCGGGGCAAGAAAAAGCGCAAGCTCGGACGTTGCCTGAGTTTCAACCGGGCCAACATGGCGATGCACCATTCCGTCGATTTCCATGCAGCTCGGATCGCCCCCGACGTCGCCTTCAAGGACGTCGCCCCCGGCAAGTCGCTTACCTTCGAGTTCGAGGCGAGTACCCCCGGCGTCTTCATGTACCACTGCGCGACGGGCCCGATGCTGCAGCATCTCGGGATGGGCATGCAGGGCATGATCGTGGTCGACCCTGCCACGCCCCGCCCTCCCGCCAGAGAGGTCTTCCTGGTTCAGAGCGAGTACTACGGCAAGGTCAAAAATGGATCCCTGAAGACCTCCTACGAAGCGATGAGGACGGACTCGCCGACCTATGTGGTCTTCAACGGACGTAGCTATCGCTATGCCGAAAAGCCGATCCCGGTCAAGGTCGGTGAGCTGGTCCGTATCTACTTCCTCGATTCCGGTCCCTCACGATTCAGCGCCTTCCACGTGGTGGGGACCATCTTTGACTCGTACGAACACGACGGCCAGCCCGGTGAGACGATCCACAACGTCTCGACCCAGACCATCGCCCCCGGTGGCGCTGGGATATTTGAGACGACGTTTCCCGAGGCAGGCAGCTACCCCTTCGTCAGCCACTCGGTTATCGACATGGACCGAGGCGCGATGGGGACGTTCCAAGCGAGTTGAGGGAGGCACGCCCCGGCGGTAGGGAAGGCCAATAGGCCGCCGGGGCGAACGCTTCCGCGAGTGCCCGTCAGATCTAAAGGCCGAGCGAGCGGCCGACGATCTCCTTCATGATCTCGGTGGTGCCGCCGTAGATCCTGGTGACCCGATTGTCGGCGTAGGCGCGGGCGATCGGATACTCGAGCATGTAGCCGTAGCCGCCGTGAAGCTGGACGCATTTGTCGATCACCCGGTCGGCCATCTCGGTCGCCCACCACTTCGCTTCAGCCGCGTCCTCGACCGTGAGTAGGCCGGCGTTCAGCTTCTCGACGCATTTGTCGATGAAGACCGTGGCGATATCCACCTCGGTCTTGATCTCGGCCATCTGGAACCGTGAGTTTTGGAAACTGCCGATCGGGGTGCCGAAGGCGTAACGCTCCTTGACGTAATCGAGTGTCCAGTTGAGGGCCGCCTGGGCGGTCGCCACGGCGGCAACGGCGATCGACATCCGCTCCTGGGCGAGATTGCTGACCAGGTATTTGAAGCCTTCGCCCTCGTTGCCGAGCAGGTTCTCGACCGGAACCTTGACCTCGTTGAAGAAGAGCTCGGCCGTGTCCTGGGAGTGCATGCCGACCTTCTCGAGGTTGCGGCCTCGCTCGAATCCGTCCATGCCCCGCTCGATGATCATCAGCGACATGCCGCGATGCTTTTCCTTGGGATCGGTCTTGACCGCGGTGATGATCAGATCGGCGTTGATCCCGTTGGTGATGAAGGTCTTCGAGCCATCGACGACGTAATGGTCACCGTCCTTGATCGCCTTGGTGCTCATCGACGCGAGATCGGAGCCGATCCCGGGTTCGGTCATCGCCACCGCGGTGATCAGGCTGCCGTCGACGATCCCGGGCAGCCAACGTTCCTTCTGCTCCTCCGTGCAGTATTCCTCGAAGTAGGGCAGGCACACGTCGTTGTGCAGGGTGACGCCGAGCACCGCGCCGGTCGCACCCTGGTAGTAACCCTCCTCGCCGACGATCTGGTTGAAGCGAAAGTCCTTCAGACCGAGCCCCCCGTACTCCTCGTCGACTGACATCGCCAGCATGTTCAGCTCCCCGGCCTTCTGGAAGAGTTCGCGGGGGACGATGCCGTCCTCCTCCCACTGCTCGAAGTTCGGCATGATCTCATCGGCGACGAAACGACGCACGGTCTCGCGGAAGTCCTGATGTTCGGGCTCAAAGATGTCTCGGTCCATGCGTCGAACTCTAAGCCCAGACCGGCAGTTCTTGTCTCGCCCTATCGGCTTGACGGCAGGGAAAACACAACCATCGAAGGAGCACCAGTCATGAATGCGGAAAGCGCGATCGTCTTCGGAGGGGCCTCCGGGCTCGGTGAGGCAACGGCCCGGCGCCTGGTCGAGGCCGGCCACAAGGTTGTGGTCGCCGACCTGAATGAAGAGAAGGGCATCGAGCTGATCGGTGAGATCGGCGGCACCTTCGTCAAGGCCGACGTGACCGACGAGGAGTCGGTCCGCGAGGCGATCGCCCAGGCGGCCGGACCCGGTGCTGGCGGCTCCAGCGGCGGCCTTCGGATCTGCGTCAACTGCGCGGGGGTCGGCGCGGCCGGACGGATCGTGCAGAAAGGCGAACCAGCTCCGCTCGATGGCTACAAGTGGGCGATCAACATCAACCTGATCGGCACGATCAACGTGCTCAGCCAGGCCGCCGCGGCCATGGTGGGGAACGAACCGGACGAAGACGGCCAGCGCGGCGTCTGCATCAACACCGCCTCGATCGCCGCCTATGACGGCCAGATCGGCCAGACCGCCTATGCCGCTTCGAAGGGTGGCGTCGTCGGCCTGACTCTGCCCGCAGCCCGCGACCTTTCCCGCGACGGGGTGCGGGTTATGACCATCGCCCCCGGTCTCTTCGACACGCCGCTCCTGGCCCTCCTGCCAGAGCCGGCCCGTAAGGCGCTGGGCGAGACGATCCCCTTCCCGCCCCGGCTGGGCGTGCCCGACGAGTTCGGCGCGCTTGCCCTCCACATCATCGACAACGTGATGCTGAATGGCGAAGTAATCCGCCTCGACGGCGCTCTCCGCATGGCCCCGAAGTAGCCTGTCAGGTCCTTGGACCTCTTTCAGAGCATCTTTCTCGGCATCCTCCAGGGGCTGACCGAGTTTCTGCCGATCTCCTCGAGCGGCCACCTGCTGTTCGTGCCGGCGATCCTCGGCTGGGAGGATCCGGGCGCTGCTTTCACCGCGGTCATCCAGCTCGGGACCGAGGCCGCGGTGCTGATCTATTTCCGGCAGGACCTCTGGAACATCGCTCGCGACTGGCTGCTTTCGCTGCGCCGACCGGAGATGCGCGGCGAGCTGAACCCCCGCATGGGCTGGTACCTGATCATCGCCACGATCCCGATCTCGATCCTCGGGCTCGCCTTTCAGGACCAGATCGAGACCGCCGCCCGCAACCTCTGGCTGGTCGGCTCGATGCTGATCGTCTTCGGCCTGATCCTCGGCCGGGCCGACGCGGTCGGAACCCACCGCCGCGAGGTCGGCGAGCTCTCGTTCCGCGACGGCGTGATCATCGGCCTGGCCCAGTCGCTGGCCCTGATCCCGGGCGTCTCCCGCTCGGGGGCGACGATCAGCGCCGGTCTCTTCCTGGGCCTGAACCGGGAGGCGGCGGCCCGCTTCGCCTTCCTGCTCGCGATCCCGGCCGTCGTCCTCTCCGGCTTCTACGAGCTCTACAAGCTGCTCTCAGGCAAGGAGCATTTCGACGAGCCGATGGTCAACATCGCGATCGCCACCCTGGTCGCCTTCGTGGTCGGCTACGCGGTGATCGCCTGGTTCCTCAGGTACCTGACCAGCCACTCGATGTCGGTCTTCGTCTGGTACCGACTGATCGTCGGCGCCGGCATCCTCACCCTAACCGCCGCCGGCCTGATCTCGGTCTGATCTCGATCTGAGCGACGGCGGCCAAACGGGAGGTACGTTCGATTAACGGGCGCTATATGCCCCTAATTCGAACCTACCGGTCGGCTCAGGGTGGGTCACCCCGACCTGGGTCGGTCACCCCGACCTGAGGGTGGGTCAGGCGGCGGTGAGGAGGATTTCGAGGGCGAGCCAGATCACGGTCATCCAGATCGTGGGAATCTCGACGAAGGTCATCGCGAAAGGGATCGGGAGCAGGCAGATGATCTTCGAGCGGGGCGCGAGGATCAGGTGGATGCCCGCGGTCGCCAAGACGGGAAGGAAGAAGCTGATCGCGTAAGGGCCGGAGGCCTCGTCGAC
>Ga0182738_1001490_pt1 | contig 29318 bp, 21 predicted proteins | sample eDN5th30CBELigMG_FD_128876 | JGI IMG/M metagenome (GOLD analysis project Ga0182738, IMG submission 128876) | Enriched Miracle-Growth compost microbial communities from Emeryville, California, USA - eDNA 5th pass 30_C BE-Lig MG (version 2)... ...
CTTGTCGCTCAGGGCCGAGGGAGCCGGCTCCGCGTCGTAATCGCCGTTGGGGACATGGGTTTCGAGAAGCCGGATCAGGTCTTCGTCGTGCTCGACGCCGAGCCTCGAGACCTGATACTCCATCGGCGGGGCTCCGGGCTCGGCCGTCGCCAGCCGCCCTCGGATCGAGGTCGGGCCGACGCGGGCCGATTGGATGCCTCCCTCGGCGAGCCGCTTGCGAAACTGCCCGTAGGTCAGGCTTTGCGCCTCGGGCCGAGAGAGGAGCGAATAGCCGCCGACCGTCGTCAGCGCGGCGATCGTCAAAATGGAGAACAACAAAATCCGGCGGGTCCGCCGGGGGAGGGCCGAGAAGCGATTCTTGATGCTCATGTCAAATATGGGAATGGGGGGCTGGTCACTCGGCGGACGCGAGGGTTGGGATCGGATTCTTCAAGGATGATGTCGAGTCGTCGCGGGCGTTTTCAGCCGACGGGGGTGTTGCGCTCCTGGTTGCGCGGAAGGTCGGCGCCGACGCCGGCCGGCCGCGGCCGGTTCGGCGGCAGATGGGGAAACGGGGGTTGGGGTTCAATGCGGCGAGCCTTGGACAGGTCGATCCGCTCGTCGGAGAGATTAACCTCGAATCGTCGATTGCCGGGAAGCTGAAGCGGGATCCGAACGGTGAAGACGCTCCCCTGCCCCGGCTGGCTCTTCAGGCTGATCTCGCCGCCGAGAAGGCTGGCCAACTCGCGGACGATGGAGAGGCCCAGGCCGGTGCCTTCGTGCTCGCGGGTCAGGACGTCGCCCTCGCGGCCCGGCGCCTTCGCCTGTCGGAACTTCTCGAAGATGGTCTCGCGATCCTCCTCGGCGATGCCAATGCCGGTGTCCTCGACTTCGAGAACCAGGAAGCGCCCCTCGGCCCGGGCCCGAACGGTGACGCGGCCCCCCTCCGGGGTGAACTTGATGGCGTTGGAGAGCAGGTTGTAGAGGATCTGGCGGATCTTGCCGGGGTCTTGGCGAAGCAGTGGAATGGCCTCGTCGAGCCGGCACTCCAGCGTGATGTCCTTGCGGTCGGCCATCGGCCGGGCCAGGTTGGTGACGGCCTCGCTGACGTCTCGGATCGAGAAGTCCTCGCCGCGCACCTCCATCTTGCCGCTTTCGATCTTGGCCAGGTCGAGGATGTCGTTGATCATCCCCAGCAGCATCTTGCCCGAGGTCTGGATGTTGCCGGCGTAGCGTCGCTGGCGGTCGTTAAGGTTGCCGTCGCCGCCGAGAACTTCCGAGAAGCCGATGATCGAGTTCAGCGGAGTTCGCAGCTCGTGGCTCATCGTCGCCAGGAAGTCGCTCTTGATTCGGTTCATCTCGTAGAGGGCCATGTTGGCCTGGGCCAGTTCGTCGACCTTGTGATCGAGGTCGTTGTTGACGTCGCGAAGCTCCTGCTGCATGGCGACCAGGTTGTGGAGCATTCGGTTGAAGGCGTGGGAGAGATCCTCGAACTCGTCGCCGGTCTGGATCCGGCTTCGGATGTTGAGCCGGCCCGCCGCGATGGCGTCGGAAACGTCGCGAAGGTGCTTCACCGGCTTGACGATGATGTAGCGGACGATCATGTAGGAGGAGACCATCGCCAGGATGGCCGTCACCAAGGCCGCGGTGATCAGCATCGCCCGGTTGCTGTTGATCGACTTCCGGGTCCACTCCAGGGGAATATGGACCACCACGGCTCCCGCGAGGTCGCCGGCCTTGACGCGCTCGCTTCCCCGACCGTCTCGCGACGGCCGAAAGTAATGATTGTCCAGATCGATGCGCCCCACGTCAAATCCTCCGCCCCCCAGCTCGTCCCTCGGCTCGTTGCTGTGGCAGGCGATCAGGCAGCTCGATTTGAACGTCACGGCCTGGATGTACTGGTACTGGTTGCCTCCCGGCATGGTGCGGGCCACCCACATCGGCTTGCCGTTGGCGAAGGTGTAGGGGGCCGGCTCCTTCGGATTTCCGGCCTTGCCCGTGGCGGCCTCGTCCTCGACGGCCTTGAGGAACTCCTCAAGCGCCTTCTTCTCAAAATCGTCGCGAGGCTGTTTCTTGGGGTCGTAGGGGTTGAGGACGACGGCCTTGGCGTCGGGCTGGTCCTCAAGCGGAGTCCAGCCGTGCATCAGGTTGTTGAGCACGTCGGTGAACACGCCGTTGTTCAGCAGCTTGTAATGGATGCTGAGCAGGGTGGGGTTCACCTGCATCCGGGCCGACTGCATGGTTTGCTTGTTGACCAGGTCTTCAGTCTTCAAGCCGTACCAGAGGAAGCTGACGGTGACCAGGACGAAGATCCCAAGCCCGAAGATGAAGCGGCATTTCCGCTCCAGGCTGGTCTCGCCGAGCAGGTGCTTGAAGCTGCGATAAGACACCGATCAGGTCCCTCAATCAGGCGTCGGCGACGGGCCGAGGCCGGCGTCCAGCCTCGGTCGTCGCGCTCGGCTCGATCACCCGCCGCGCGGAGCCCGCCCGTCCCTTCGGCCTTGCGGGGGCGCCCTTCAACCCTACTCAATCTTATTCGGCCTGACCAGAGCGAGCTTACCGCTCCCACCAAGGGAGCCGGGGGGGCAGAACCTTCGGCGAGGTCGCGAAGAATTTCCCCGTGAACCACCGAGGATGGGGTTGGAGCTTCATCGGGTCGAGAAGCGGGCAGAGATAGCCGCCGCCGCCGAGGGCCTGATAGGCGGTCACAACCGCGACGAGCTGCTCCATTTTGGTTTCGATCAGGATGATCTGCGCCTCCAAGAGGTCGTTCTGGGCGGTGAGCACGTCGAGGTAATCGATCTGGGTGTCGGCCCGGGGGTTCTGGAACAAGTCGGTCGCGGCCCGCACGGATAGTTCGAGCGCGGTGACCTGCTCCTTCTTGATCTCGATGCTCTTGGCGTACCGCCGGACTCTGGAAAGGCGGTTGTAGACTTCGTTGAAGGCCCGGAGGATGATCTCCTGGTAATTGTAGAGGGCCTGCAACTGCCTGGCGTTGGCGTTCTGGTACTCGGCCTGGATCCCTCGCTTGTTGATGATCGGCGTGACGATGTCGGCGGCGATGCTGGCGATCATGGCTTCCGGAGTGCGGAAGAGGTTGCTCACGTCATAGGCCTGCCAGCCAATGGGGCTAAAGGGCCCGCCGGGTCCCATCGGGCCGGCCATGGCGAGCTTGGGATAGAAGTTCACCCGGGCGACTCGGACATCGAGACCGGCGGCCCCCAGCTCGCGCTCGGCCTGGCGGACGTCGGGGCGATTCTGGAGGATCTGCGAGGGCAAGCCCGCGCCCAGCGCGTGGAGGTCCAGATCGACGAAATTCCCGGTGTGGCGCTCGACCCTCTGGGGATAGCGGCCAAGCAGGAAGTTGAGTTGGTTCTCGGTCTCGGTGATCTCCTGGGCGACGATCAGCTTTTCGCTCTGATACTGGCGAACCGAGGCCTGGAACCGCTGGACGGCCAGCTCGGTGCCGCGGGCGGCCTCCTTGGCGGCCAGGGCGAATTTCAGGCTTTGCTCCTGAAACGCGATGATGTCGTTGAGCTTTTGCATCCGGGCGTCGAGCGCCATGAGCCTGTAATAGTTCTCGGCGACATCGGCGACCAAACGGGTCACGACGAAGTTCCGCCCTTCCGCGGTGGCGAAGTAGCGGAGCCTGGTCGCGTCCCGAGCGTTCCGGAGCTGCCTCCAGATGTCGATCTCCCAGGTGATGTTGGCGCCCACGATGAAGTTCGCCGGCCAGAAGGGAAACGGCTTGCCGGGGAGCGGGTTGAGCTCGCGCTCGGCGACGCCGATCGGCGTGAACTCGCTCAATTTCTCCTCGCCGAGGGTGAACGCCGAGCGGACGAAGGGAAGATATTCCCCCGTCCGTCCCCAGAAATCGTTGCTGGCGACCCGGACGTCCTCGGAGAGGATCTTCAGCTCGTAGTTGCCGACAAGCGCCTCGTTGATCAGGCTGGAAAGGACCGGGTCCTGGAAAAACTCCTCGACCTTGACCCCGGCCGAGTTCTCCGCGGGCTGTCCCTCGGTGACCTCTTTATCGACCTTTTTTTCGTCCTCTTTTTCCGGGAACACCTCCGGCAACCCGGAGTCCGAGTTCCAGTCCACCTGGGGGAGGTCGTACTTCGGAGACGTCGGGAGTCCGGGCTTCGGCGGCCGAAGGTCCGGAATTCCACAGGACGGAAGGATCAAAAGCGCGACGCAGGCGAACGCCCTTGGGAATACGCGCTTCAGGCCCTCTGCATGTGTGGATCCGTTTGATAATCTCATCCGCGTCGTCCTTGACATCGTCGTCCTTGACGCCCCTCGCCGAAGCCGTCGGGATCCGACGGTCGGCCGGCGCGCGGTCGTTCGACCTCGGCGGCGTCGCCTCTCCGGACGACCCTCCGACCTCGGCCGGGAATGGAATTATCGACCAACACGGCGAGCAAACTTTAGCGATTGCGCCGAGAAAGCGGGCCAACCCCGCTCCGATGGTCGAAAAACAGTGAAGAACTTCCCAAGAAGGGAAACCGAAGACGGGAATTGATCCGGCCGCGTCAACACGGCCGGGAGTCTTGCTCGCTCGTTCCCATCGCGTCCAGCCGATCGCCGGGATCGGTCTGGAGCGATGGTCGCGAGAACCAAACCAACAACGATCAGAAGGAATCTTCGCCGCGATCCGGCGGCAGGGGGTGGTGCTCGGCGACCTCGCTGAGCGGCTCGTCCACCTCGTCCTGAAGGAGTTTGCGACCGTCGGCCATCCGGCCGAAGATGTAGTAAAGGCCGGGCACGACCATGACGCCGAAGACGGTGCCCACGAGCATGCCGCCCGCCCCCGTGGCGCCGATGGTCCGGTTGCCGATGGCCCCGGCGCCCGTGGCGAGGACCAGGGGCAAAAGGCCGGCGATGAAGGCGAACGACGTCATCTGAATCGGCCGGAACCGCAAGGCTCCGCCCTCGATGGCCGCGTCCGCGAGCGAGGCGCCCTCTCGTCGCCGCTGGACCGCGAATTCGACGATGAGGATCGCGTTCTTGCCAAGCAGACCGACCAGCATGACCAGACCGATCTGTGCGTAGACATCGTTCGCCAACCCCATCGCCTGCAACAGCAGGAACGAGCCGAAGAGCCCGATCGGCAGCGACACGATCACGGCCAGGGGCAAGAGGAAGCTCTCGTACTGCCCGACCAAGACCAGGTAAACGAACGCCACGACGATCAAGAAGACGTAGACGGTTTCGTTCCCCTTTCTCGACTCGTCGTAGGAGAGGCCCTCCCAGCCGACGCCGTAACCGCGCGGGAGCACCTGCTCGGCGACCTCCCGGATCGCCTGGATCGCCTGGCCGCTGCTGTAGCCGGGAGCCGGAGCGCCCTGGATGGCGGCGGAGGGATACAGGTTGTACCGGGTGATCTCGTTGAGCCCTTGTTTCTTTTTCAACGTCATGAACGAGGAGTAGGGGACCATCTCTCCGGCCTCGTTCTTGACGTACATGTTGTTCAGGTCTTCCGGGAACCTTCGGAACTCGGGCAGGGCCTGAACGTAGACCTTGTAGAACTGGTTGAAGAGAATGAAGCCCTGTTCATAGGTGCTGCCGATGAAGATGTTGAGGTTCTCCATCGCCCTGCCGATCGACACCCCCTTCTGCATGGCCACGTCGTTGTTGATGACCAGCTCGTACTGCGGGTAATCGGCGGTGAAGAAGGTGAAGAGGTTCTGCACCTCCTTCCGCTTGGAAAGCGCGTCCATGAATTCCTTGGTCACTTCCCCGAGCCGCTGGTAGTTGGTGGTGTTCGTCTTGTCGAGCACCCGCATGGAGAAGCCGCCCGCGGCGCCGAAGCCGGGGACCGCGGGAGGCTCGAAGAACTCAAGCTTCACGTCGGTCAGCCGAAGGCAACGCTCCTCAAGGTCCTGAATGATCTGCCGCGCGGTCCGGTTGCGCTCGGACCAGTTCTTGAGGTTGATGATGCAGGTTCCCGCGTTCGAGCCGCGGCCCTCGGTCAAAACCTCGTAACCGGCCAACGAGGTGACCGAGGTAACCTCCTTGAGTTCCTTGGCGATCCCTTCGAGCGCCTCGGCCTTGGCGTTGGTGTATTCAAGCGTCGAGCCGGGGGGCGTTTGGAGGACGGCGTAGATGATCCCTTGGTCCTCGCCCGGGATGAATCCCGACGGCAACCGCGTGTTGACCACCACCATGCCGAAAACGAAGCCCCCGACGACCGCCAGGGTCATAAACCGTCGCGTGACGATCCGCCTCAGGATGGCCGCGTAACCCGCCGTGATTTTCTCGACCAGGCGGTCGAAGGGTCCTCGCACGAAGGGCAGGAGGATCAGCAGGAAGCCAATCGGTCCCCACAGGAAGTACGCCAGATACGTGACTCCGCCCAGGACCGCCAGCCCGCCGATGGCGTACAGCAGCATGGTCAACAGACCGCGCTTCTTTTTCCCGTGGTTCGTTTCGCCGTGGTCGTCGATGAGGCCGTGATTGGGACCGTGGCCGTCGTCGGCTTCGTGAGCGTGATCGTGGGCGTGCTCGTGCGGTTTGAGGATCATCGCGCAGAGCACGGGGGTCAGCGTCAGGGCCACCAGGCCCGAGAGGATGATCGACGCGGCCATCGTGATGCCGAACTGGCGGTAGAAGGTGCCGACCGGCCCGGGAAGGAAGGTCACCGGGACGAAGACCGACGTCATCACCAGGGTGATGGCGATGATCGCGCCGCTGATTTCGTGAAGCACCTCCATCGACGCTCGATACGGCGAGAGGTGTTTCGCGGCCATCTTGGCGTGGACCGCCTCGACCACGACGATCGCGTCGTCCACCACGACGCCGATCGCCAAGACGAGGGCGAAGAGCGTGATGAGGTTGATGGACAGCCCCATCAGCTTTAAGACGAAGAACGACCCGACCAGCGACACCGGGACCGCGAGGGTCGGGATGATCGTCGACCGCAAGTCCCCGAGAAACATGTAGACGACGAGAGAGACCAGGATGAACGCCTCAAGCAGCGTGTGCAGCACCTTTTCGATGGAGGCGTCCAGGAAGTTGGAAACGTCGTAGGCGAGCTCGTAGTCCATCCCGGGAGGGAAGGTCTCCGCCTTCATCTGCTCCAGCTCGGCCTTGATCTCCTCGATGACCGCGGCGGCGTTGGAGCCGGGGCTCTGCTTGAGGATGATCGAGGCCGCGGGATGACCGTTGATGTCGGAGTAAATGTCGAAGAACTCGGAGCCCAGCTCGACCTCGGCGACATCCTTGAGGTGGAGGATCTCGCCGTCGGGGTTCGCCTTGAGAATGATGTTCGCGTACTGTTCCGGTTTGTTGTATCGACCGACGTAAGTTAAAACATATTCTTTGGTTTGCGAAGTCCGGCCCGTGGCCTGGCCGAGCCGCCCGGGCGAGCCGATGATGCTCTGCTCCGCCAGGGCCTTCATCACGTCTTCGGTGGAGATCTTGTAGGCCCGCATCCGGTCGGGGTTCAACCAGACCCGCATCGCGAACGAGCGGTTGCCGAGGTTTCTGGGAATGCCCATGCCCTGGATCCGCTTGAGCACGGGCATGATGTTGACGTTGGCGAAGTTGAAGAGGGTCTTTTGGTCGGCGTTGGGGTCGGTGCTGAAAATGTTGACGTACATCAGCATGCTCGGCACCACCTGGCTGACGAGGATGCCCTCGCGCTGGACCAGGGGAGGAAGCCGGTTCATCATGATGTTGACCCGGTTCTGCACGTTGACGACGTTGATGTTCGGGTCCGTGCCCGGCTCGAAGTAGATCAGAATCGAGGCCTCGCCGGCGCTGGTGGCGGACGAGGCGATGTAGCGCATGTTTTGGACGCCGTTGATGGACTGCTCAAGCGGAATCAAGACCGAGTCGACCAACACGTCGGCGCTGGCGCCCGGATAGGCGATGGCGACCTGCACGGTCGGCGGCGCCACGTCGGGAAACTGGGCCGTCGGCAGCGTCTCGATCCCCAACGCTCCCAGAAACAGGAGGATGATGGAGATCACCATCGCCAGCGCGGGCCTGGTGAGAATCTTCGTGAACATGTTTTAACGCGCTCTATTCAAGTTCGACATCGGGACGCCGAGAAGGAATCGTTTTGCTATTCCGCGTGGAACTTCAGCTTGGAGAGGGCCACGGCCGGCGGACGATACTCGGTCTCCACCTTCTGGCCCTCCTGGACCTGCCGGACGCCTTCCAGGATGATCCGGTCCTTGGGGCCGAGTTCGCCGTCGACGACGTAAACGTCCTCCAGTTCGTGCTGGACCTTGATGAGGCGCTGGTGCGCCACGTGGTCCTCGCCGACGACGTAGACGTATCGCTTGTCGAGAATCTCGAACGTGGCTCGCTGGGGGATGACCACGGCGTTGGCCAGCGTGCGTTTGATCAGGATGTCGCCGGTCTGACCATGGCGCAACAGGCTATTGGGGTTGGGAAAATCGGCGCGGAAGGCGATGTTGCCGGTCTCGTTGTTGAAGTTGGCCTCGATCGCGCCGATCTCGCCGACCTGGTCGAATTTGGATCCGTCGGCCAGCACGAGCTCGATCCGCTCGTCCTGCTTGTGCTGATTCCGACCCTTCATGTACTCAAGGTAGCGGGCTTCGGGCACGTTGAAGTAAACCCACATCACCTGGTTGTCGGACAGGGACGTCAGAATGTCCCCCTGCTCGACCAAGCTTCCCTGCTGGAGTTGCAGGCGGTCAATGATGCCGTCGTAAAGCGCCCGGACCTTGGTGAAGTACAGTTCCCGATCGGCCTCAAGCGCCTCGGCCTTGGCCCGATCGAGCTTGGCCTGTTGCAGCGCCAGTTCGGCCTTGGAAACGACCTTCTTCTCGAACAGGTTCTTGGTGTTGTCGTACTCGATCTCCGCCAGCCGCGCCTCGGCCCGTTTGGCGTCGAGCTTCGCCTGATAAAGATAGGGGATGACGGTGAACAGGATGTCCCCCTCCTTCACCGCCTGGCCCTCCTTAACCTTAATCTCCTCCAGATACCCCTCCTCCAAGGCGCGGACTTCGATGTGCCGCCGCGAGTGGATCTGACAGACATATTTCTGGGTGATGACGACGTCCTTCGCCTCGGGACTGGTCACCACGATCGTCTGCTCCTCCTCTTCGGACTCCTCCGCCGGCTCCTGAAAATACGCCTTGAGGCGCTCGGCGATATACCCCCGGGCCTGCTTGGCGCTCGCGTCGATGGAGGTCAGATAGACGCGCGCCTGGGGCGTGTTCAGCGGGTAGACGTCCGGCTTCATCCGCGACACCACCAAGACGCCGCCGCTAACCAAGGCGGCGGCAATCATAAGAATGGCGACCGGATGGCGGATCACGAAGAGGATCGATTTCATGGCCTCGAAGCTCCCGGTCCAGGGATGAGGGGCCCAACCGCTCGGAGAGGCCTCGAACCCGGACGCCGTAAAATAAAAAGGTGACTTACGCGATGAGGAACTGGGGGGAGGGTCTCGAACCGCGTTGCCGGAACGCGGGCTCCGAGATGAGAAGTCGACGCGCCGGATCGGCGGTTCGATGTGGTCCGCCGTTGCGAGCGTCCGGCTATTGATCGCGGCGAGGGCGAACGGAACGAGGATCCAAAACGCGGTTAAACGCTTCGCCGGGGCGGGGGCCGGTTCGACGACTAGAGGCGGTCTTGACCGCCGCGGAGTCTCAACTTCCGCTCAAACGCGCGCGGAACGGGGGAGTGATTAACAGCGAAGCGGGACGGTCATCCCAGTGGACGCCGAGAGAACCAAGTTCGTGGCAAACTCGGTGGAGGAGGTGGGCAGTAGCGCGAAGGGCAAGCGCCACTCCCAGGGGGCCAAGACGGCCGGAAGGGCCTTCTCAACCAGACCCTCGTCGCCTTCGGAGCAGAGGGCCTTGACCTGGATGGGGCTTGAATCGTCGAGCGGCAGGAGGAAGCAATTGGGAGGAAGCGCGACGCCAAGACTTGGGCGCGCGGGACGGACTCGAACGGTCCCCGGCCCCTCCCGCTGGGTCGGCGACCACAGGATCGCCAACAACAGCGCGGCGACCGTCACCAGGCAAACACATTGTGAAGGTTCGCGCCGACGCATTGATCTCGCAACTCCCGCCAATATCTTAAAGGTACTTAATGATTGTAGGTCGCGACGCCGATGGCGTCTAGAAGGAAAAATCGTGATTTCGGCCGAAACCGGCTCGGGCTGGTTTCGCGGAGGGGCGGCGCCGAGCGCGATGATCCCGGCGCAAATTGTTGCGATTGACCGATCTGGACCTTGGGTCTAAGATCCGCCCGACCGACGGGGAGATTCCGCTCCGGCTCCATCTCTCAACCCTCGGGCCGCTTCATCACATGGCTCATGGAGGAGCAACACCGATGCGAGACCACAACAAGGCGTTCTGCCGCCTTGTGGCCGAGACCTTCGACTGTCCAGCCCCCATCGTGGAATTTGGCTCGTACCAGGTCGAAGGGCAGGAAGGCTACGCCAATCTCCGGGGGATGTTCGCGGGCAAACCCTACCTCGGTTGCGACATGCGCGCGGGCCCGGGCGTCGACCGAATCGAGGACGTCTCGAACATCAGCCTGCCCGACGAATCGGTCGGAACCATCCTCTGCGTCGAGACCTTCGAACACGTCTTCGAGGTCCGTCGCGCGTTCGACGAAGTTTTCCGGGTCCTCAAGCCCGGCGGAATCCTCCTGATTACGTCCCCTTTGAATTTTCGGATCCACGGATACCCGGACGATTACTGGCGGATGACCCCCAGTTGCCTGAAGCGCATGATGCGGCCCTACGAGGGGCGGATCATCGGCGAGCAGGGCTCGCATTCCTTCCCCCACTCGGTCATGGCTCTGGGAGTCAAGACGCCGACGCCGACCGACTTCGACGACCGCGCCCGGCAGTTGATTCGCCGCTACGGCCTTGAGCTGGCCGAGACCGAGGCGAGGCTGCCTCTCCGCGACAAGATCCGCCGGCGCGTCGGCCGCCTCTACCGCTCCAAGGGCGAGCGGCGGCTCATCGCCGATTACTATCGGTCGGAATTCCAGGTCGAGACCGGCGTCGAGTCGCTCGCGATCGAGGCCCACAACGCGACGACCCGAGAGATCCGCGCCGATCTTCCGGCGGCCGGCTCGGCGATCCCGAACCTCCACGATCCCAAGGAAGTCGGCAAGGGGAGCACATGGCGACACCCATCGATCGCATACTGATTCTCGGACTCGACGGCGCGACCTGGACGGTGCTCGATCCCATGCGCCGTCGCGGCCACATGCCGAACCTCGACGCCCTGTTGAACCGCTCGGCCCACGGCGTTCTCAATTCGGTCGTCCCCCCCGTGACGACGGCGGCCTGGACCTCAATGTCGACCGGCTGCAACCCCGCTCGGCACGGCGTCTTCGATCACCGCTATTTCGACGCCGCCGAAGACCGGATGAAGGTCAACCACTCGGGCCGGGTCCGCGTCCCCACGATCTGGCGGCTGCTCAGCGACGCCGGGCGATCGGTCGCGTGTCTAAACGTGCCGGGTCTTTATCCCCCCCCGACGGTCAACGGCGTGGTCGTCTCGGGCATGGACGCGCCCCACTTAGAGGGAGCGCTCCGGGGGAATCCCGAGTTCGCCGAGCGGCTTAAGGCCGAGGTTCCCGACTACACGCTCCGCTATTTCTGGAAGCGCGCTCCGCAATCGCTTGAAGAGCTTCGAACCAACGCCCGACTCACCGACGAGAGCTTCCAGGGACGCGCCAAGGGGGGCCTGCTGGCCGATCGCGCGTTTCCCGACTGGTCGGCCCTGATGGTTCAGTTCCAGAACCTCGACCCGTTCCAGCATCGCGCCTGGCGTTATCTGAACGTCGACGAGACGGGGATCGACGACCCCGAGTGGAACGAGGCCGCCGCGGTGGTCATTCGGGGGCTCGACCAGGCCATCGGCCGGCTCCTGGAGCTGGCCGACAAGCGAGGCGCCGCCGTGATGGTCGTCAGCGACCACGGGTTCGGCCCTTGCCTGGGGCGGATCGACGTGAACCGAATTCTGCTCGACGCCGGCGTGGCCCGCCGCGCGAACTGGCTGAGCAAGGCGTCTCGCCGAAAGAATCAAATCGTCGACCGAGTCCGCGTCTGGAAGGCCAAGCGGAACGACCCGACGGCCCGCTCGGCGTCGTTTGACCAGTCGGTCACGGGCGCCTTCCCGTTCGACTGGAGGCGGACGCTGGCGTTCGCGCCGCATCAAGACACCGCGGCGATGATCTACGTCAACTCGCCGGCGCGGTACGGCTCGCCTCGGAATCGCCCGCCGCTGTTCACCCCTCGCGAGATCGACGAGGCCCGCGATCAGGCCGCCGGCGCCCTGGCCGAGGCGCGACACCCCGAGACCGGAGAACGGCTCTTTCCCCAGATCATCGCGACGGCGGAGGCTTACGGCGTCGACCCGGCGCGCGAAGGGTATCCCGACCTCATCGCCCTGCCCGCGCCGGCCTACTGGGTGCGCTCGAAGCTTTCCCCGGGCCGCGATTGGGTGACGGCGGATCCCAACCTCCCCGGCACCCACCGTCCCGAAGGCGTCGTCGCCCTGGTCGGGACCGGCCTGGCGCCCGGCCGCAACCTTCAAGCGCGCTTGATCGACGTGGCCCCGACGATTCTGAATCTCTTCAACCTGCCGATCCCGTCCCACATCGAGGGAACGCCCATCGCCGGGGATTCGGCGGGTCGGGTCGCGGCGACCTCATCCAGTCCCGAGAGGTTCGACCGCCCCAGCGAGGCGCTGGAGGGCCCCCACCAAAAACACTTCGAGCATTCCGCCGAGGAGCAGGCCATCCTGGAGCAACGGCTCGCGGATCTTGGCTATCTGGAGTGAGTTGGCTGGTCTCGGGATCGTCGCGCCGCAATCATCCTTCTCCCCCCGGGAGCGGGGGGAGAGGGAAAATACGCTCTGGCCTCAAATCAGATCGAGGCGCCGCCTTGGGCTGTGCGAGCGGCTGCACTCGGCGCAAACGCCGGTGATGAGGAACCGGTGTTCGGTGGCCCGAAAACCGTGGGCGCGGCTGACGGCGTCGCGGATTCTGAGGATCTCTTCGTTGCAGAACTCGACGATCTTGTTGCACTCGGTGCAGTGCAGATGATCGTGGTTGGGATAGCCGTAGTCGTGCTCGTAGGCCGAGCGGTTGGTTAGGCGAAACTCGCGGAGCAGGCCCGCCTCGACCAGCAGGCGGAGCGTCCGATAAACCGTCGACCGGCTGATCGCGTGCCCGGCGTCGTGAAGGTCGCGGACAAGCTCGTCGGCGTCGAAGTGCTTGTGCGCGCTGAAGATGTGCTTAACCAGAACGCGCCTGGGGTCGGTCAGCTTCTCGCCCCGAATTTCGAGGAAGACGCGGAACCTCTCCTCGGGAGACTCCGAGACGTCGAGAGGCGTCAGGTCCTTGGTTTGCGTGTCGCTCACGGGGGCTTCCTTTCTCCGACCCGCGGCCGCCGCCTGTGTGACGCGCGGCCGGGATGAATCAAGAATGGTTCTCCATTATAAGAGCCGCCCTCGATTCCTTCCAGCCCGCGCCCGTGGAGAGAATACCCCAGCGCGGCTTGTGAATTCGGTTCGCAATGGAACCTGGTGGGTGGCCCGGGTTCGGTTCGCCGAACCCGGGTGGAGAGGCCTAGGCCAGCGTCCCCGGGTTCGGGGCGAACCCGGGCCACCCCAACGAGTCGAGCAATTCGCTCGAAGGAAAATCGGGCTAACGTTCCTCAACCGTCGACAGCGGGATGACAGGGCCGCTGGGTTGGAGGGGCGCCGGGGCGGGCGCGGCTCCTCCGAGGCGAGGCGCGTTCCCCGGCGGCGTCGCGGGCGCGTGGGTCGGCTGGTGGACCGGCGCGGGAGCGGCCAGCGCGGGAGCGGCGTCGGCGGGGGAGCCGGCGGCGAGGGCCGGTTGTCCGCTGAGCTTCAGCAAAAGGTTCTCGATCAGGGTGTGCAGGTGCTTTACGGAATGGTCGCAGTCTTGCGGGTTGCCCGAGTACGAGAACGGTTGGGCCGAGAGCCGGCCGAGCCGCTTCTCGTAGACGATCACCTGAACGTCCTCGATGAAGTCGCCCGAGGGCGCTCCGCAATGGCCCCGGTTGCGGCTCAGGTCGCCCGAGGCCACCAGGTCGGCGATTGGCTTGATGTCGGCCGGAGACAGTCGGTGAACTCCCTCCGAATCAATCACCGTGCCGTCGGCGAAGACCTGAAGGAACATGCCGAACTGGCTCCCATCGGTGGACCGTCCCAGAGCCACGCGGGTCAAGAGCGGGTCGGCGCTGGTCACGGCGCTGCTGACCCGGGGGCGGGGCGAAACCGGGGGAGCCGAGCCCGACTCAAGAACCTCGGGCGTCGACGGCCCCTCGCCCAGCGGCCCGACCGTGGGCGTCGGCGCGGGCGCCGTGGCCGGGTTGGCGGCGGGGCCGGACGATCGCGGAGCGGCCGGGGGGACAAACTCGTTGCCCAGCTTGGCTCGATCGATGCTCGTCGGGGCCTTGGGCCCGTAAGGCAACGGGTTCGCGCCCGGCGCGGGGCGGGCGCGCCCCGGGGTCGAGGGGGATGGCGACGACGAGGATGATCCGCCCAGGCGGAAGAGTCGCCCAAACAGCCCCGGCTCCTCGCCGGCGGTCGCGACGGTCGCCGCGCCGGCGACCATCACCGCGAGCAGGCCCGGGATCGCCGGGGCGAGACCGCGTCTTCGATATGGGAAAGCGCGCATGGCCGACCTCCTGTCGGTTTGCCGTTCGATTCGATTTTCGGGGAAGTTGGTTCCCGACCGCGCGCCCCGGGCGTCCCGACTCCATCGGGCCTCGCGGCGCGAACAAGTGTTAGGGCGATTTTCCTTTGAGTGTATCGCTTGACTGAGCTGGGCGCCCCGGGTTCGTCTCGAACCCGGGTGGATGGGCCAAGGCCGGCGTCCCCGGGTTCGGGGCGAACCCGGCCACCCCCACAACAGACGGTACGGCTCATGGAAAATTGTTCTAGAACGCCACCACGCGAAAGACCTCTCGCGCCGTGGTGACTCCTTCGAGTATTTTATCGACCGCGGAGTGCTTCAAAGTTCGCATTCCCAGATCAACCGCCACACGCCGCAAAACATCCCGGGGAATCTGTTGAAAGATCAGGTCGCGCAGCTCCTCGCCGACGACCATGATCTCGAACACCCCGGTTCGCCCCAGGTAGCCGGTCTGGAAACAGGCGGCGCAGCCCAACCCTCGGTGGAACTGGACGTCCCGATATTCCTCGGGCTCCAGCTCCAGGGACCGCAGCAGTTTCTCGTCGGGCGCGTACGAGACCCGGCAATACGGGCAAATTTTGCGGACCAGGCGTTGGGAGACGATCGCCAGGAGGCTGTTGGAGAGTTGATAGCCGGGGATGCCGAAGTTGTAGAGGTTGCTGATGGTGCCGGGCGCGTCCGAGCCGTGCAGGGTGCTGAAGACGAGCACGCCGGTCAAGGCGGCGCGGATGCCGATGCGGGCGGTCTCCTCGTCTCGGATCTCGCCGATCATCACGATGTCGGGATCTTGCCTGAGCAGGGCGCGCAGCCCTTCGCCGAAGGTCATTTCCCCGGGACCGCTTCCCACCTGCGTCTGATTAACGCCGGGCATCCTGTGCTCGATCGGGTCTTCGATCGTCATGAGGTTGCGCAGGGGGGAGTTGATTCGCTCCAGGCAGTTGTACAGAGTCGAGGTCTTGCCCGCCCCCACGGGTCCGGCCACCAGGATCGCGCCGTAGGGTTGGGAGATGAGGCGATCAAGGGTCCGACCCTGCTCGGGAGTCATCCCGAGTTGATCGAAGCCGACCGCGTCGGTCAGGACCTCGTGGATTCGAACGACGATTTTCTCGCCATGAATCGTTGGGAAGGTGGCCACGCGAAGGTCGCGCGGCCTGTTGGCGTGCGTGATCGTGATCCGGCCGTCCTGGGCGTGCCGACGCTCGATGATGTTGAGGTTCGCCATCACCTTGATTCGACTGAGGGCCGCCGCGGCGAGCACCGAGTCGACGAACAGGATGTCTTGAAGGTGGCCGTCGATTCGATAGCGAATCCGGAGGCCGTTGTCCATGGAGTCGAAATGGATGTCGGTGGCCCGGCAATCGATGGCCCGCTCCAGGATCTGGGAGACCAGCGCGGGGACCATCGCGGTCTGCGCCGCCTCTTGAAGCTCCCGGCGGACGTCGCGCTGAACGCGATCGCGATCGGGAAGGGTGAGGGCGGCGGCGGCGGCTCCCTCGGTTTTCCCGGACTCCGCTTTGGAGTTCTCGGCCTCGGCGGCGGCCCTCTCCCTTGCGGCGCGCTCGACGGCCATGTCCTCCAGCCGCTCGAAGGCCAGTTGATTCAGCCGCTCGGGGGCGATCAGGTTCAGCTCAAGGATCGACTGTCGCAGGTCGCGGTCATGGTCCTTGGAATAGTTCCAGGCCGCGAGCAGTTGCTCGTCGTCGAGCATGCCTTGGTTCAGCAGCAGCGAGACCAGCGCGGAATCTTCGGCGGAAAGGCCGGGGAGCGCGGCGGGAGCGGTTCCCACGGTGAGCGACCGCGAGGGCCCGTGGGGCGACGTATTGGGCGAAGGGTGTGCTGGACCCATGGACCAGATCCTCCTCAAAATGCCGGCCCCGAGCCTGGATAGGGAGCGGAGCGTCCCAACGGCGGCGAGAGGATGCCTCGATCGGCGCGAGGCCGCGGCGATCCGCCGTCGCCGCAACGCCTTGATAGAGCCATTTCTTCTCTGGCGTATCGCTTGAAATTCCCAGGGCGCCCCGGGTTCGTCTCGAACCCGGGAGGCTGGCCGAGGCTCGCGTCCCCGGGTTCGGGGCGAACCCGGGCCACCCCGCTTGATCGGAGATACACCAAACGGAAAATTGCTCTAGTCATTGTTTCGCAACGGCGCGGGCTTGCCAAGGCGCGACCCCGCAGCGTTCGTCGAATTCCCGGCGATCCCGTCCGTCTCCAAACGCCAACGGGCCGACCCTGGCGAGCCGCGAAGGGTTCGCCCGGTGCCGGCCTGATCGTTATCGCGTCAAAGTGGGTTCGCGGTCTCGGCCGCGAGGCGGCTCAAATCAACCGAGGAACTCGGAGAGCATCCGGTCGAGGGCCAGCTCAAGCCGTTCCGGGGTGTCGTACGTCCCCTCGGCGATCTGGCGACGGATCTCCTCCACGCGCTCGTGGCGGATTTCGGGAAGCCGGCTGATGCCGTCGAGCATCTGGCCCAGGGGCGAGATCTCAACCTGGTCTCGCGGAGCGCCGGCGTGGACGGTCTGTCCAGCCTCCAGGCTCAACGGGGCAAGCCGCGGGTAAATGGGTTGAGGGCCCTGAGTCCCTCCAGCGCCGAAGATTTCCATTTTTGCGCCTCCAAATTGGTGCCGTGTCCGAATGACCGACCTTCAGCAAAACCGGGTGCCGCTCGACTGGACGCCTTGAGATCCTCACGCGAGGGAACCGACTGACGCCAGTCGGGCCTCTCGGCTCCGGTCTTCGTCCACCACCTTTTGGACGCCCGATCCCGAGCGTCTTTGGTTTTAGGTATCGGCCCCGTCCCACTCCATAGTTGAGTCAAATCCGGAAAAAACCGTCCTCGATCAAAATTCGACTCGGGTTAGCGGCGAACCCGCCCCGATTGGGCCGGCGCCTTCAACCCCTCGGCCAACGCCTGAGAGGTTTTGCCGAGGCCCTCGGTCAGGGTCAGCACCCGTTGCTGAAGCCGCTGGACCTCTTGTTGTTGCTCGGGAGTGCCGGCCTTGGCCTGGATCGCGTCGAGCGTCTTGGCCGCGTCGTGCAACTCCTGGGCCCCCTTGCTGAAGATCTGCGCCGTGTCGTAAACCGCCTGCACGCGCAGGTCTTCGTTGTTCGGCTTGTAGAAGGGGCTGAGGACGAACGGGTTGGTGTAGATTTTCTGGACGAGCTTGTCGGCCCAGTCGGTGGCGTCGCGGACGTTGGAGATCGACCGCTCGATGTCGCCCCGGCCGGCGGTGACGATCTCGACCCCCTGGTTGACCAGAACGTCGGCCTGGTACATCACCCGGTTGCTCCGGGCGGCGAGCATGTCGATATTTTCAATGGTCCGGTCAATCTGGGGCCGCTTGGTCGTCACGATGTCCTGAGCCGACGCGCCAATGTCCTTGACCGACGCGATGGTGAGCTTCACGTTCTCGCGGTTCTCCTGAAGCATCGTCTCGACCAGGCTGGTCAGCACGTCGATCCGCTTGATGGCCGCCTCGATCTGGGGCGAGGTCGCGCCGATGCGCCGGGTCAGGTCTTCGACGTGCTCGACTGTCGATTCGACCGGCGGGCGGAGCGCGTCGACCAGATCCTTGACGTTGACCGAGGCGTCCTCGAACGCGCCGAGGATTTGACGAACCCGGGGGCCGACGGCGTCGACCGTTTGGCGGACTTCGGCGATCGTGTGGCTGAGGTGGTTCCGCTCCTGGGGTCCCAGCCCCACCTGTTCAATGATCGGGTCGAAGAACGACGACTCGACTCCCTGAACGGTCTGCCCCGGCACCAGGGCAACGTCCGAGGTTCCCGAGGCGACCACGTTGACGTGGCTCATCCCCGTCAGCCCTGGCGAGATCGTCACCTTCACGTCTTGCTTCAGCTTCTTCAAGAGCGGCGCGGGGAGCGAGAGTCGGACCCGGGCCCGGAGCGTGCCTTCAACCTCGACCAGGGCCAGGTCGACCACGTTGCCGGAATCGAGACCCGCGATCCGCACCGGGCTGCCCACGCGAATGCCCTGCCCGTCTCGGAACACGACGTCGATGGTCTTTTGCGACGCCAAAAAGCCGGGGCCGTCGCTGGCCATGCCCGCGAGCGCGAGCACGGCGACCAGGGCCGACAGCACCAAAAGACCCATCCAGACTTCGCGCGCCGACGCTCGTGAACGCATTGAGGCTCCCTCCCCGACGGTGCTCAGGCTTCCCTCGCCTCGCCGATCAGGGCGTCGGCGGTTGCAACAGCGACGGCCCGTACACGGGAACCGCGTGATAAATCAAGACAAACCAGGTCATGTTGATCAATAGAATCGCCAGCATCGCCAAACACGACGCCCGGAGCATCGCCGAGCACGCCGAGACCAGCTCGGACCCCTCGGACGACGCCCCCGACGCGTCGAGCTTCAACCCCTCGGCGCAGGCGATCACGGCGATGACGAGGCCGAACGCGGCCCCCTTGAACATCAGGCCGACGACGTCGCGATACCAGATCATCCGAATGAACATCAAGAAGAACGTCGACGTCGGCAGGCTCATCAGCGATTCCGACGCCCGCCACCCCACGACCGTGCCGACAGTAAACCCCCAAAGCGACAACAAGGGGGTCGCGATGACCGCCGCCAGAAGCCTCGACGCCGCCAATCGGCCGATCGAGGGCGTCGACTCGGTCTCGTCGCCCCCCGCGCGGGGCCGCCTCAGCGCCCGCAGTTCGAGGACGATCCGAACCGGCAAGTATCCCGCGAGCGTCAGTCCGGTCATCAGCGAGGCGAGGTTACGCAGCAGCCCCACGCCGACGACGGCGCCCGTCCCATCAACGAACGTGCTGCCGTAATAAGCCTGGAGCGACAGAAACGACCCCATCGCCACATGGACCAGGGCGACCAGCGGGCAGCCGGCCAAAAGCATCCACGACAGCTCGGCCGCCGTCGAGGCCCGCAAGCTCCACTCGTCGTCGTCCTCGCGAAGGAAGACCGAGACGATCGCGTTCGGAACCAGCAGGGCCATCACGCCGAGGTGTTCCAAAACGGTCAACGCCGCGCCGCCGACCCATCCAATGGGGGCCAGCCAACCCGGCGACTCGGGAGCGTCCACGCTGGGGCTTAAAGCCATCGGAACCTTACCCCCGGATGGTTTGGCGATACCGCGTCGGCGTCGGCGAAGGCGGGACCGGCGACGTTTGGCGAATCGTTTGGTGATATTGCGGCGAAGCCGTCGGCGCGGGAAGCGCCTTGCCCGGCGCGGGAAGAGCCTTGCCCGGCGCGACCGGAGCGGGCGCCGGCGTAGGCGCGGCGGTCGGCGGACGACCGCTCAACCAGTCCCTCCAGCGCGCGACGGCGGCCCGGCGCTCGGGCTCCTCGTCCCAGGCGACGTAGCCGAAGTCCTGGCCGGTTCGCTCTTTCAGCTCTTCGTGAGCCGCCAGCCGAACCACGGGATCCGGGTCGTCCAGCCGGGCGACCAGGGCCGGCGCAACCTCGGTGATCGGTCGCCGATCTCCCAGGCTGAGCGCTCGGGCCCGAACCAGGGGCGACGGATGCTGGATCTTCCGGAAATTGCGCGGACCGAGCCCGCAGCCCAGGGAAGCTCCCAGGATTCCGATCAGCATCCCCAGCGCGATCCATCGCCTCATCCTTATTTACCGCTCTTCCTTGAACGGCGGCCCAAAGAGACGGCCAAAGCGCCAACGCGCGCCCCCCGCCGTCCCGATCCGCGCCGCACTTTAGCCAAACCGCCAAAGAGCGGCAATCCCAATCAAGGCCCTTGATGGGTCGTCGGGCCGGCCAAGGCCGGACCTGCGTCCACTGCTCGCGAACCGGCCTCGCAGAGGCCGGCTACAAAAGGGCGCGGCACATCATTCGATTGTAGCCGGGGTCTGTGACCCCGGGACGCGAGCCGTGGCGATCCGACGCCGATCCCGGCCTCGCAGAGGCCGGCTACAAAAGAGGCGTCCCCGGCGCCGCCTTGACTCCGCTCGATGCTAACGCGGCAGCCGAAGGCCCGGCATCGTTCCCCGGGCCAAGAGCGCGTCGCGGAGCGCCTCAAAGATCGCCTGGTGTCCCAGAACGCTCGGGTGCTTGTCCCAGGGCGAGACGCGGAACTGTTCGACGGTCAGACTATCGAAGGCGTCGTGAACATCCAGGCAATCGAGACCGAGATGGCGGAACGAGGTCCGCATCAGCTTGTGGATAACCGGGTTGTCGCGCTTCTCGTCGGCTCGGGGGATGAGCACCACCGTCATCGGGATCCCGGCGCTGGCGGAGAAATCCCGCCAGCCCTCATAGGCGCCATTGAGCAGCGCTTCGGCCTCTCCCCGAAGCTTCGACTCGAACTGCCGGGGCGAATCGCCGGTCGAGACGCCCGCCCGCGAAATCGCGGCGGTGACGTACTCGAAGGGGATCGCGATCGGGGGTTCTGAACGGACGATGGCTTGCAGGTGCAGTTCCTCAAGTGAAGGGTCGAGCGCCGTCGCGTCGCAGAGGATCCAATCCGGCTCGTAGGGCTTGGCCTCCTCGCGCATCCTCAACAGCCGACGCGAGGGAGACTCGCCCGAGACCGCCAGGTTGACGACCTCGATTCGTTTGTCCAAGCCCTTCAGCCCATTCAGCCAGCGTTCCAAGAGGCGGGGATAGGAGTCGTCGTCGCCGACGCCGTGGCCCATCGTGTTCGACGAGCCGAAGACGACGATCCGATACGCGCCCTCGGGCTTCTTGAGGGAAACCTCCGGGGTCCGGTATCCCCGCCCGTTCGTCTTGAACGGGACGCCGTTCCAGGTCATGTCGAGGTTGGGCTTCATCCGCCATCGCAGATAGGTGGGAACCGGCTCGATGATGCCCGAGGCGCCGAAGGGAACCCATCCCTGCGGAGGCGCGTCCGGGTCGGCCTCGCGACGCGACAGGCCGCCCGCGTCGATCAGCTCCTCGTAATAGCCGCGCGTGTCGACGTGGCGCAGTTCGCCATCCAGGCGGGGCATGCCCTTCAAGACGCGCAAAAGGTCGCTCTCGGGCCAAATCGCCGAGACCGCCAGAAGGGCGAGCCCGACAATCCAACAGGAGCCGCTCCCCGACCAAACCCAATGCGCGACTCCCCAGGGGAGCATTCCCGCGACGGTTCCCGCTTTATTCATGGCGCGCGAGCTTCCTGCTATATGACCGGCGACGGTTCCTCCAGACGCCTCGCTTACCGCAAATCCGGTTTTTCCGCAATCGGACATCGACGATCCCAACGCGGCTTCGGCGCTCTGGACCCCGCCGCGGGCGGTCCTACAATGAGGCGAAACCGCGGCCGGCGGCTTCCTGTTCGTCGGCCTTTTTTGATTGGCGACTTGTATTGGAGACGATCTTGTCAACTTCCGACCCCGGCTCGCTTCTGGCCATCTTCGACCATGATGGAGTGCTGGTCGACACCCTCAAGCTCCATCAGGAATCCTGGTTCGAGCTGGGCCGACGAACCGGATTGAAGCTTACTCCCGAGTTCATCCACGAGACGTTCGGGATGACCAACCCGACCATCCTGAAAATGGTTCTGGGCGACGAGGCCGAGAACGACCGAATCGCCGACATGGAGCATGTGAAGGAGACCTCCTACCGCGACCTCGCCCGGGGGCAAATCACCCTGATGGACGGCGTTCGCGAGACCCTTGACGCCCTGACAAACGCCGGGGTCTTGCTGGCGATCGGCTCCAGCGGCGTCCGCGAGAACCTTGAGCTGACGGTCAGGGAATGCGGCCTCTCGGGCCGGTTCGCCACGATCGTTTCGGGAGGCGACGTCACCAAGGGCAAGCCCGATCCCCAGGTCTTCCTGATCGCCGCGGAGCGGGCGGGTGTCGCGCCGGCGCGGGCGGTGGTCTTCGAAGACGCGCCGGTTGGGATCCAGGCCGCGAAGGCCGCGGGGATGCTCGCGGTCGGCGTCGCCTCCAGCCACCCCGACTCCGCGCTCTGGGAGGCCGGGGCCGACGAGGTCGTCGCCGACCTCCGGGGCTACGACGTGGCGGGCCTAATCGACCGGCTCAAGACGCGCGGGGGATAGGCTCTCCCGAGTCGGCTCGGCCCCGACGCGAAGCACGACGCGGCGGATCAGCTCGCCGAGGATCGGGGCGGCGGCGCGGCCGGCTTCGATCACGTCCTCGTGGCGGATCGGCGTTCCCAGAACGCCGGCCGCCGCGTTGGAGACCAGGGCCAGACCCAGAACCTCCATCCCGGCCTGGCGGGCGACGATCGCCTCGGGCACGGTCGACATTCCCACCACGTCGGCGCCAAGGACGCGCAGCATGTTGATCTCGGCGGAGGTCTCGAAGCTCGGCCCGGGGAGGCAGGCGTAGACCCCAGGGGGCAGGTGGACGCCGATCCGCGCGGCCTCCTCTCGGGCGATGTCGGCGAGCCGCTTGGAGTACGGCTCGGTCAGGTCGGGAAACCGCGTTCCCAGGCGGGGGTCGTCCGGGCCTCGAAGCGGGTTGACGCCCATCAGGTTGATGTGGTCCGACAGGCAAACGAGGTTGCCGGGCCGGAGGTCGGGATGAATCCCCCCGGTCGCCGCCGTGAGGATCAAGGAGCGAACGCCCAAGCGCTGAAGCACCCGAATCGGGAACGTCACCGCGGTCAGGTCGTGCCCCTCGTAATAGTGAAACCGCCCTTGAAGCAGGATCGCCCCGACGCCCTCGACCGAGCCGAAGACCAGGTTCCCGGCGTGGCCGACCACGGTCGTCACCGGGAAGTTGGGAATCTCGGCGTAGGGGATGATCTTGCGGTCCTCGAACCGCCCGACCAGCTCGTTCAACCCCGAGCCGAATACGGCGGCGACCCGCGGAATCTCGCCGCCGCGGGCGTTCCGGAGAAATTCCGCGGCCTCCTCGGCCCTCGCCACCAGGTCCGGGCCCTCGATCGAAGAACTCATAAAAGCACCCCCGCGATGCAGGCCGTGAGGAAATTAGCCAGGGTCCCGGCCAAGAGCGCGCGGACCCCCAATCGAGCCAGGTCATGCCGGCGCTCCGGCGCCAGCGCGCCGAGCCCGCCCAGTTGAATTCCAATGGATCCGATGTTCGCGAACCCGCAAAGGGCGAAGCTGGCGATGACGAACGAGCGGTCCAGGATCATCTCGCGCAGCTCCTGAAGCTGGCCGAAGGCGATCAGCTCGTTGAGGATCACGCGGGTTCCGAGCAGCCCCCCGACCGGCCGGCAATCCTCCCAGGCGACGCCCAGCATGTAGGCCACCGGCGCCATCGCCCAGCCGAAGATGGCTTGAAGCGACGTTCCGAACCGGCTCAAGCCCAGATTAACCAGGGCGATCAAGCCGAGGAAGGCGATGAGCATCGCCGCGATGTTCAAGGCCAGGTGAAGGCCGTCGCGAGTCCCGCGCGAGGCGGCGTCGAGCACGTTGGCGTCGGGCCGTTCGTCGTGAAGCCCCGCCGCGTGGAGCGTCTCCGGCTCCCCGGTCTCGGGAACCAGGAGCTTCGAGATCAAGATCGAGCCCGGCGCCGTCATGACTACCGAGGCCAAAACGTGGCGCGGCTCGACCCCAAAGGCGAAGTACGCCGCCATGATCCCGCCGGAAACATGGGCCATGCCCGCGGTCATCACGGTTAATAGCTCCGAGTTCGTCATCCGAGCCAGGTACGGCCGGATCGTCAACGGCGCCTCGGTCTGGCCCAGAAACAACGAGGCCGCGACATTGACCGACTCGGCGCCGCTGGTCCCCATCAACCGGGCCATGACCACCGCGAACGCCCGGACGATCCACTGCATGATCCCCAAATGGTAGAGGACCGCGAACAGAGCCGCGACGAAGATGACCGTCGGCAACACATGAACGGCGAAGACGAACCCCACGGGCCCGCTTCGATTCGCCATCGCCGGGCCGAAGACGAACTCCGCTCCCTCCATCGCGCAGCCGAGCGCCCGCTCGACCGCCGTTCCGACCACCTTAAGCAGCCTCGCCCCCGTCGACCATCGCAACACGAGAATCGCGAAGATCCACTGCAGCGCGATCCCCCAAAAGACAACCCGGCGCGAGATCGCCCCCCGGTTCTCGGACAGAAACACGGCGACGCCGAGGATCAGGAACATCCCCAAAAAGCCCCGGAGCCGATCGCCCAGCTCCAGGAGGTCGAAGTCCTCGGGCAGCGAGAACCGCGTCGACCACGAGCCGATCGAAACCTTGTACTCCCGCCTCACCTCCACCGGCCGAACCTGAATCTTGCCCGGTTCGTCCGGGGGCACCGGGGGCTCGTCATTCCAGGGCCGGTTGATTTCCTTCTTGCCATCGGCGGGAGCCCCGGCCGCCCCGGTCGAGTCCGACGCGGCGGCCACCGACGCCGCGACGGCGACGAGGATCAGGGCGGAAAACCATGTTCGCATCAGCGCGCCTTTCGGGTTCGCTTCCGATTTCGCGATCGGCTCATAACGATTTCGTGTTCGCCGTGTTGCCTGACTTGCGGTTAGCCGGCGCGAATGCGCTCGCTGGCGAGTCGGGCTGGTATTTGCGGGGACGCGCGATCCGAATACCAGCCCGAAGCGCCAGCGAGCGCGTCATTCCAACCGACGCCGATCCAGAGGGCGACGTGGACGACACACTCGACAACAAGCCGCCCTCAGGCCCCGTCCGCCTCCAGGCGATCGATCACCAACGGCGGCGCCTCCGGCTCGTCCTCGACCAGATGAAACGCTCCCCGGACCAGCGCGGTCGCCTTCTCTAGATTGGTCTCGTCGTTGACGTGCAGGACGCAAAGCGATTCGCCCTTCTCGACCCGATCGCCGACCTTCTTGTTGAGAATCAAACCCACGGCCGGATCGATCGTCGAATCGACGCGCGCTCGGCCAGCTCCCAGAAGCATCGTCGCCTGGCCGATCGGCCTCGCGGCGAGGCTGCCGACGAAGCCCCCCCGCTCCGTCGTCACCTCGACCGTCCGCCGGGCTCGCGGAAGGATTCCGGGATCGTCGACGACCCGAGGGTCGCCTCCCTGAACCTCGATCAGGCGGCGGAATCGATCGAGGGCCGAGCCACTCTTAATGGTCTCAACGCAGGCGGCGCGGGCCTCGTCGATCGTGTTGGCCAGGCCGGCGAGCAAGACCATCTCGGCGGCCAATTCGACCGAAAGCGCCGTCAGGTCGGCCGGTCCCTGATCGCGGAGGCATTCCAGGCTCTCGGCGACCTCCACCGCGTTGCCCACGGCGCGGCCCAGGGGCTGATCCATTCGGGTAATCAGGGCCACGACCCGCTTGCCCATCGATCGGCCGATGTCGCACATCGTCTCGGCCAAAAGGCGCGAGTCTTCAAGCTGGCGCATGAAGGCCCCGTGGCCGGTCTTCACGTCGAGCACCAGGCCGTCGATCCCTTCGGCGAGCTTCTTCGACATGATCGAGGCGGCGATCAAGGGGATCGACTCGACCGTCGCGGTGGCGTCGCGAAGCGCGTAGAGGAATCGATCCGCCGGCGCGATCTCGGCCGTCTGGCCGATCATGACCAGGCCCGTCTCGCGGAGGACGCCGCGATACCGATCGAGCCCCATCTCGACCTGGAATCCGGGGATCGACTCCAGCTTGTCGAGCGTTCCCCCGGTGTGCCCCAGTCCCCTGCCCGAGACCATCGGCACGACCACCCCGGCCGCGGCGGCGATCGGCGCCAGAATCAACGAGGTTTGGTCCCCCACCCCGCCGGTGCTGTGCTTGTCGATCTTCGGGCCGGGGATCATGGATAGGTCGACCACCACGCCCGACCGCATCATGGCGTTGGTCAGGGCGGCGGTCTCCGACGGGCCCATCCCTTGAAGGACGATGGCCATCAGGAGCGCCGACCATTGGTAGTCGGCCACGTCGCCCCGGGCGATCCCCTCGACCATCCAGTTGATCTCGGCCGTCGAAAGCGTCTCGCCCTCGCGCTTCTTCCGGATGACGTCCACGGCGCGGGTCATGGCGGAATCCTCCCCAGGCTCAGGTCAGGGTTCTTGCGATCTTTCCTCGCTCGACGTTCCGAACTGGCGGTCTCCGGCGTCTCCGAGTCCCGGATAAATGAAGCCGATCTCCGTAAGCCGCTCGTCGATCGCGCCGACGTGGATGGGAACGTCGGGCATCGCCTCGGTCATCCTGGCGATCCCCTCGGGCGCGGCGATCAGCGAGATGAGCTTCAAGCGCGGCACTCCCGCTTCTTTGAGAATCTCGCAGGCCCGCGCGGCCGAGCCGCCGGTGGCCAGCATCGGGTCGAGCACCAGGGCGAGCGTCACCCGAGGGCGTCGCGGGAACTTGTTGTAATACTCGGTCGGGCGGAGGGTCGCCTCGTCGCGAAAGAGCCCGATGTGCCAGACCTCGGCCTGGGGAATCAGCTCGATCATCCCCTCGGCCATCCCCAAACCGGCGCGGAGGACCGGCACGATCCCCACCACGTCGCTTAAAACGCGGGACGGCGACGGCCCCAGGGGCGTCGTCACCGTTGTTTCCCGAACCGGCAAATCGCGGGTCGCCTCCCAGCCCAAGAGCATCGCCAGGGTCCGAACCAAGGCTCGAAACTCAACCGGACCCGTCCTCGCGTCGCGAAGGGCCGCGATCTTGTGAAGGACGAGCGGATGCGACGAGGGAAACACCAAAGGCACGCCAAAGCCCTCCTCATTCGCGAACCGGAAGACCCATTCGATGATTGACGATGGCTTCACGCGCGCCAAGGACGCGCCGAGACCCGCGCCCCTCGCAGTCTGTCATATTCGGCGTGATGGGGCCAGAGGCATGAGCGCCCACCACCGCCTTCTTGGCCCGGGTGGATCCAGCCTGTAGAATCGGGCCGATCCCAAATGGGGCCCGGCCTTCGGCCGACGCGCCCTCCTCAACCTCCGCCCCACCACCCAAGGCCCACCAACCACATCGAAAGCGATGTCCCTCGGGCGAACCATCGGGAGCAAGGCATGAACATGAGACGACTCGGTTTTGGAACCCTGGCGGCGGCCGCCGCCGCGACCCTCTTCACCCTCGCCTCGTTGGCCGGCCGCGCCGCGGACGAGAAGCCCGTTTTTCGGGCGGGCGCGGCGACGGCCAACATCACCCCGCCGCTCGGCGAGGAGATCGTCGGCAACTTCACGACTCCCCCGGCCACCCACATCCACGACGAGCTTCACGCCCGCTGCCTGGTTCTCGACGACGGCAAAACCAAGTTGGCGATCGTCCTGTGCGACAACGTCGGCATCACGCGAGAGGTTCACGACGCCGCCAAGAAGATCATTGCCGAGCGGAACGGAATCCCCCCGACTCACGTTCTCGCCGCCGCCACCCACACCCATTCGGGAACCAGCGCGCGATCGAACGATCGGCTGCGGGCGAACGATCCGATGACGGCCTATCAAGACTTCGTCGCGCGTCGAATCGCCGATGGGGTCCAAACGGCCCTCAACAACCTGGCGCCCGCCAAGATCGGTTGGGGAGCGGTCGACGTTCCCGACCAAGTCTTCAACCGCCGTTGGCTGCTGAAGCCCGGCAAGACGGCCAAAGACCCCTGGGGCCGCCAGGAACGGGCCCAGATGAACCCCGGCAGGAACCCGGACATCCTGGAGCCCGCCGGCCCCACCGATCCCCAGGTGTCGTTCTTGGCCGTTGAAACCCCCGACGGCAAGCCCGTCGCCCTTCTGGCGAACTACTCGCTTCACTACGTCGGCGGCGTGCCCAGCGGCCACATCTCGGCCGACTACTTCGCCTGCTTCGCCAACAAAATTGGTGAGCTGCTCGGCGCCGATTCACGCGCGTTCCCCCCGTTCGTCGGCATCATGTCCAACGGAACCAGCGGCGACGTGAACAACATCAACTTCAAGTCGGACGCGCCTCGCCCCTCCCACCCCCCCTATGAGAAAATGAACCTCGTCGCCAACCAGGTCGCCGAAGCCGTCGCCGGCGCGTATCGCGACGTCAAGTTCCAAGACTACGTCACTCTCGACGCCGAATACCGCGAGCTTCCCCTCGCCACCCGGAAGCCGACTCAAGAACAGATCGACTACGCCCAAAAAGTTCTGGCCGATCCCGAAGCCCTCAAGAAGCTGTCGGTTCGCGATCAGTCGTACGCCCGGCGAACGATCTCGATTCAGAAGTCGCCCGACGAGATCAAAGCGCCCCTGCAAACCCTCCGGATCGGCGACCTGGGCATCGCCACCGCTCCCTTCGAGGTCTTCGCCGAGGCGGGCCTCGAAATCAAGGAGCTGAGCCCCTTCAAACCGACCTTTACCATCGAGCTGGCCAACGCGAGCTACGGCTACCTGCCCACCCCCCGCCACTTCGAGATCGGCGGCTACGAGACCTGGCTGGGCACCAACAACGTCGAGCCCGAGGCGTCCCCCAAGATGATCAAGAACCTCATGGAGATGTTCGCCGAACTCAAGGCGCGCCAGGGGTCCGAGTCGGCCGGGGCGTCGAAGTAAGGCCATCGAGCAAACGCCGGTTCGAACTCCGTGGACAGCCGCGAGGGGTGGCCCGGGGCGCCCCGCCGATACGGCCGAAGAGAGATCCCGCCCGCGCCGGCCGGCCCCCGACCGATCCCAAATTGGGTTCGTTCGGCGCGGCCGGCGAAACGGAGTTTTCGGACGTAAAGCCTTATGTCCAGGCTTGTTGCAACGCTCGCGCTCGGCGCGGAGTAGAGTCGAGGCGTGGCGCGGTGGTTTAGGTGGGACCTAGTCTGTTGCCGGGTCTTTCGACGTTCCGGTGCCTCAATATTCCCACCATGCTCCGTTTCCACGCCCCGCTCATC
>Ga0182738_1001491_pt1 | contig 29315 bp, 22 predicted proteins | sample eDN5th30CBELigMG_FD_128876 | JGI IMG/M metagenome (GOLD analysis project Ga0182738, IMG submission 128876) | Enriched Miracle-Growth compost microbial communities from Emeryville, California, USA - eDNA 5th pass 30_C BE-Lig MG (version 2)... ...
AACACAGAGGGACGGAGGACACAGAGATCAGGTTTGTGTGCCTCCGTGTTCTCTGTCCCTCTGTGTTTCAAAAATTTCCTCATCATGGTGCGGACTTCAAAGTGCTCGGACAGGCTCCTAGACATCACCTGAAACCCCTGTGCGGGTGACGTTCAGAGTTTTTCGCAGCACGCTATGTCGCATCCCGAAGCCCAGGTACAGAATAATTCCCAGACCCAGCCAGATCAGCAGGCGAAACCAGGTATCAAGCGGCAGGAATAACATCAACGTCAAGTTCACCAGAATGCCTAACGGAGCCACGACAAACAGCAACGGACAACGGAACGGGCGATGAACATGCGGATGCTTGATTCGCAATACCATGACTGATCCGCAAACCAGTACAAAGGCCATCAGCGTTCCGATGCTGACCATTTCCTCCAGCAGCCGGATGGGGAAAAAGCCGGCGACCAGTGCGATGACCACTCCAGTGAGGATCGTGGAACGGTGTGGAGTCCGATATTTTTCATGGACAACACCAAACAGCTTGTTGGGCAGCAGTCCGTCACGCGCCATGGCCAGGAAGATCCGTGACTGGCTCAGGAAGTTCACCAGAATGACGCTGGTCAGTCCGGCCAGGGCACCAATGGCAATCAACCCGGCACAGGCATTCAGTAATGGACTGCCGTCTGCCTGGGCACGTTTACGAAATGCGGACGCCAGCGCAGCATTAGGGTCGATCAGCCAATACTCCTCCATGCCGGTGATCACGGCCGAAACAAGCATGTAGAGCACGGTACACAGAACAAGTGCGGTCAGAATCGCAATTGGCACGTCCCGTTCCGGATGGCGGGCTTCTTCTGCATGCGTCGAAATCGAATCGAATCCAATATAGGCGAAAAACACGAGTGCAGCCCCGATCATCAAACCGGAAAATCCATAGGGCATAAATGGACTTCGGACCGCATCGTCAATGGGATCCAGTAATGCTTTGATGCCCAGGATGGAAAGCAGGCCCCACTTCTTCGCCTCATGCGGCAGAGCAGAGATAATGGACTTTTCTGCCGGGGGAAGCGTGGCCGCCAGTTCCGGATGCTGTTCCAGAAAATTCAAGCCTGTCGTAAAACTGTCCACTTCGCCAGATGGAACGTTGGCGGCCAGTTCTGGATGACGATGCAGGTAATCGAGCAGATTGGTTTCCCGACGGTTTTCAATGGGCAGCGCGGTCCAGTTCTGAGGAGCGACATAATTCATCCCCAGAACGATCACAAACAACACGACAATCAGTTTCACGATCACAAACGCCGTGTTGGTGGCTGCGCTTTCGCGAATTCCAATCACCAGAATATATGTAATCAAAAGCACGATGAGTGCTGCGGGAAGATTGCAATAAGGTTGCAGCACACTGCCGTCTGTCAGATAGATCTTTGTGAAAGGATCGGAAGTCAACACTGCAGGTAAAGAGATTCCAAAGATCGTGCGTAAGGCTTCATCGAGATAATGCGTCCAATGAGCGGCCACGACGCTGCAACTCATGGCATATTCCAGAATCAGATCCCAGCCGATAATCCAGGCCCAGAGTTCTCCCAGAGTGGCATAGGTATATGTGTAGGCACTTCCAGCCACGGGGGCCATGGCTGCAAATTCCGCGTAGCAGAACGCGGCAAACATACAGGCCACTCCGGCCACGGCAAAGGAGAGAATCACGGCCGGCCCGGCGTCTTCCGCCGCCACACGTCCCGTCATGGCAAAGATCCCCGCCCCGATAATTGCTCCCACTCCCAGAGAAGTCAGGGCCACCGGTCCCAGGACACGATTCAAACGCTTTTCATCTTGCAGTTCAGCCTGCAGCATGCCCAGCGTTTTCTTTTCAAACAGGTGCTTCCAAGACACGGCATCATTCCTGATAGAGGGATTTCGAAGGCGGCCGTTCGGTGTCAGCAGAATGAGCAGGCTCTTCGGCTGTCACGTTCCGGGCGGGAATGTGGGGTCTGCACCAGACAATCGCGATTGTGTCAGGTGTGTTTTCGAAGGTGACGCTGCAGGAGAGCATCGATTTTTATAGTCACTTCAAGAAGGTGGTCTTCCTGAAGAACTCCTCCGAACTGGAGAATTTGTAATGGGTGACTCATGTCGCTGGCAACTCGCAACGAGGTGCGATAGGCTTTTTGACGGTGATGAAGGTGTGCTGAACTGTATTTTTTCGCTGGGAATCAATGAATCAATCGTCCATATCCCGATGAGGCACTTTCCGATGTCTTTCCACAAATTGCCCGAAGCCGAACTCTCTCGCCGTAATTTTCTGCACAGCGCTTCGTTGGCTGTGATGGCTGCCGGTGGTACTCTGGGATCGGCAGCCGCATCTGCTGCTGAGCCTATCCAGCGGGCAGGTCAGCCATTTTTCAAGTTGTCTCTGGCGGCCTATTCTTTCCGCGATCAATTGTCGCGAAACTGGCCCGCACCCAGCGGCAAGCCCGGAACGATGACCCTGTTCGATTTCATGGATTTCTGTGCTGAACAGAATCTCGACGGAACGGAGTTAACGAGTTACTACTTTCCCAATCCACTTCCAACCAGCGAACTCCTGAAGATCAAAGAGTATGCCTTTCGTCTGGGGCTGGGGATTTCCGGAACTGCGATTGGAAACAACTTCTGTTTGAGCGCAGGGGCTGCTCGGGATGCACAACTCCATCTCTGCCGGCAGTGGATTGATTATGCTGTGGAGATGGGGGCACCCGTGATTCGAATCTTTGCAGGCGCGGTTGGTCCTGGTCAGTCGCAGGCAGATGCCGTAGATCTTTGTGTGCAGGGAATTGAAGAATCTCTTCGATATGCAGAGAAAAAAGGGGTGCTGCTGGCCCTGGAAAATCATGGCGGCATTACTTCCACTTCGGATCAGCTCTTGGAACTGGTCAAACGTGTGCAGCCTTCACCCTGGTTTGGAGTCAACTTCGACAGCGGAAATTTTCATACCGAAGATCCCTATGCCGATCTTGAGAAAATCGCTCCTTATGCAGTGAATGCACAAATCAAAGTCAGCATGTCGCCCCAGGGCAAAGGGAAGCAACAGGCAGACTACAAACGCATCATCGAGATTCTCAAACAGGTGGGCTACCGCGGCTATCTGGCGCTGGAATATGAAGAAAAGGAAGACCCGCGAAAAACGATTCCAGGACATCTCGACAAGTTGCGAGAGCTGATTGCAGGCTGACATTGCATACTGAACAAGGAGCAGAAAAATGAAGCGGGCAGCTCATTCTTTTGTCGCGATATTGTTTTGTGTCATACATGGTACTGCCCTGGCACAACCTGATGATTTCATCGGTGTCATTGCCGGGTCGAAGCCGGTGACACTTTGTCTGCCGGTTCGCGGAATATCCGCCATTGCCCCGTTACCCAAAAAATCCAAGTTGGTCCCGCTGGATGAGCTTCAACTGACGGGACCGCGTCCATCTCATCCCTTTGTGCTGGGAAATTTTGCAGCGGATGGCCACTGGGGAATGGTGAACGGGGCAGTGGGGGTGACGGATGGGAATAATGCCGCTCTGCAACTTGCCTGGGCCAGCGATTTTGAATTAGAAGGGGTCATCGAACAATCCGGGCTGGGGGGAAGCTTCTGGTTACTGGGATGGGATGAAGGGCATGGTTATGCACTTCACAACGTTCTTCTGAAGGAGAGCGGAAGCCCCTGGTTCCTCACCGAGTTTCGAGGCGGAAAAGCCATTGAAGACCGGACGCTGGAATTGGAAAAATTCGACTGGAAGGGGACTCAACCTTTTCGACTGAGCGTACAGGCACAGGCTGTTTCACTGACGGTCGGCAAAATCCAGGTTATCGATCGTCTGCCGGTGGAGTCTTATCACCCGGGCCGTGTGGTGCTCGGCGTCTACGATACCCGTTATGGTCCCAGGACGTTGAGTATCAAATCTCTGAAAATCCGGGCACTCACGCCCGGGAACACCCCTCCGATTTCCGCCAAAGTCAAATGACAGGACTTCCAAGTTGAAAACTTGAATCGAAGTGAGATCAAGAGCAGGGGAAACAGAGAATCGGGGAGAAAGACTGTATTTGGAGCGCATGAACTCCGCATATTGTGGCAGTTAGGTGAGAAGTTGCCGGGTTGAGCAATCCGCCCACAGCGGTCGAAACCCTTGTTCGAGGTCTTCATGATTCTCGACTCGGGATCGGTGAAATTGTACTGAGCTTTCGAATCGGGAACCGCTTCTGCGGGGTCTTTGCGAGGCGTTTTGCCTTCCGCTGCCAAGACCGCTGCTTGTTCTCTGGCCTTCTGGCGGGCTCGTTCTTCCAGAGCAGCTTTGGCTTCCCGAATCTTCCTCAGCCGCGTCTCCCGACGTGCCAACTCCCTGGGAGTTTCCTCACCGCTACGGTCTTTGCCATGACGGGAATCATCCTGTTCGTCACGGTCCTGAGCCTGTTTGAGCAGCTTAAACGCATTCACTCCCTACAGGCCGCGTTCCGGGTGAGGTTGAATTTGTGATAGGGGTAGGGAAGTCAGAGTGGTTTCGGGCTCCCCTCTCCCCAAAATTAACACCCTTTAACCAGGGCACCCGGCACCCAGGCGCGAAGGACCTCTCAGGCTCTGCGTCCCGAAGACCTGGACCATCTCCCCTCTGCGGATGAAATTTCGCAATGAGACATTTCGTCGATTTTCGTAAGTTCTTTAATAAAAGTTCACATTGCGCTGCATGATCTCTCTCTCAGAGGCCTGACCGCGAGAGAAACGTTCTCTAAGTGCCGGGAACAAAAACTCCCTGTCGATGAGAAAGTTCTTTCCCATCAGCAAGTTTGCTGCAATTTTTGTCAGGGCTGCTCACAAACACACATGCAGAAAAAGGAACTTCACTCATGCAATCCCAGCTTCGAAAACCGTTGACAAGATTCAAAATCGCCGTCGGGCGTTCCGGCTTTACGCTGATCGAGCTACTCGTTGTCATCGCCATTATCGCGGTATTAATTGCTCTGCTGCTGCCGGCAGTGCAACAGGCCCGGGAATCGGCGCGGCGCAGCCAGTGCAAGAATAATCTGAAGCAGATCGGCCTGGCCATGCACAATTTTCAGGATGCCATGGGGCAACTCCCCAATGGTGCCCGCGATCATGATCCAGAGACCGCTTATACTGCCGATCCACTCATGGCCTCCGACAAATGTTGCAACTCTCGCGATCAGAGTGGATTTTCCTGGCTGTATTGGATTTTACCATATCTTGAACAGACTTCTGCCTTCAATCTGTCGTCCAAAAGCATGGACCCTGCACCGGGGACCACCAAGACCTATAACAGCGGACAAGATCAGGTTGCACGTGTGGGAGTAGCAACTTACCTTTGCCCGACACGCCGTTCGCTGATTCCTTACGACAACAAATTCTATCGCGCTGACTATGCAGGCAATGCTGGAGAGCGCACAACCAGCGCCGTGAGCCACCTGAGTAATGCTGGTCAGCGAGGGACAATTCAGAAAAAAGATATCAGCAAAACCAAAATCGAACAGCTGCGCGATGGGGCCTCTAATACGATCCTCGTTGCGGAAAAAGCACTGCATGATTCCGCTCATGGCACCGAAGGGGGTGACAACGAACGCTGGAACAATGCTGGTTGGGATGAGGACGTGATTCGCTGGGGCGGAGGTCTGCTGGCAGATGGGACAACCTATGGAATCACTCCGCTGCACGATTCGAAAACAACGGTCCGTAATAGTGACGGCACCTTTACCAGCGTGGTCGACAAGGGAGGCCGGTCGTTCAAACAGTGGACTCCTTTCTTTGGCAGTTCGCATGACGGCGGCCTGAATGTCTGTATGGCTGATGGATCTGTCCGTGTCATCAGCTATCACGTCGATGACCAGACATTCCGTCGTGTCAGCCTCTCCAATGACGGCGAACCAACCGGTGAATTTTAGACCAGTTTGGTCTCTCATGTGCCCGCGTCGAAAGAGATTCACTTGATGAAAGACTGAATGCCGCGACGCAAATTCGCGACAAGATTTACAAAAACGCTCCAGTGCTGCGTCATCACTAAGTTATGGGGTGTCCAGACAATTTTCAGGTGCCACAACTCGTTGTCGGAAATTTTTCCTGTCTGACGCCCCACTTTCTTTTGTCCGCGAGATGTCAACGCTGAACTCAATACTTTCTACGCCCAGGTTGATTTGCCATGCCATTGATAAAACTATTGATAAAACTGATGATGACACCCATGGTCTCAGTACTACTCGTTGCATCACTTTCGGGATGCGGTGCACGACTGGAGAGTTCCACTTCGGGCAGTCTGGAAGACCAGCAGGCGATCCAGGCAGCTGATGAGAAAATCCATCAGGCAGAACGTGAAGCACGACGATAACCAAAGGTCAGGCTCGTGCTGGTGACAGGTTTCGTAATGGCGATTCTGTTACTTGTTCACAGCGGGAGCTGGAGGTTCCGCAGTTTGTCGCATGGCTTCCACAAAGGCGGCGGTCTCGTCTTTTTCTTCCACTCCTGGCGGCGCGACATAGACAAATTGCCGTTCCGGAACGGGTTGATCCAGGACGACGTTGCGGAACTCAATGGCCACCAGCGGCTGATCGCTTTTTGAGTCTGATCCGGTCTGTTTGAGATACAGGAACTTCTCCGGAAACAGCGTCTCTCTAGCGAGATAAACGCGGACCAGATCGGGCATAAAGCCGGCCACCTGATTTCGGGCGTTTCCCAGCCCCATCAATAGTCTCTCTTGCCGGTCCTTTTTCCATCTTCCCTCCACCATCAGAAATTCACGCCCGTCAATGGTCTCGGGATGAACACCGGTGAAAATCATACTTCGTTCCAATGAAGCCAGTACGGCCGGCAAACCACCAATTCCAATTTCAGCGGCTCGCAGTGCATCGGCCAGCGCGTCCCCCTGTGCCGTCTCCTTGATCCCCATGGCCTCCCGGCGAATTTTCTGAATATCCCGGCGACTCAGTTCCACTTCAGGAGTCGTGGTGGATGTCAGAGAAGGACGAGCTTCACCGATTTGCCGCCGCGTGTGCAGCACCTGCCCATCACAAACTTCCAGGAAATTCCCCAGCAGGTCACCCAGTTCCACCTGATACTCCAACCGGTAACGAAAGCCCGCAGCAGAGAGATACGAACCGGACATCTTCAGTTTGTAATCTCCCAGGGTGACGACTTCCGACATCTCTGCCTGCACAGATTGCTTCTCGAAGAGCTGGTTACGAGCCTGCCGGATCAGCTCGACCGCTTCGGTGTTATTCTTCGCAACTGGTTCTTCCTGAACCGTTTTCGAGTTTTTTTTCTCTTTGGATGCAGATTGTGGAGAATCTGCCCGAAGTGCGGAGGCAATCTGAAATCCGCCCACGCCCAGAAGCACCAATGCGATTGTCAATGTGGGTAAATTTTTCATGTTGTCCTGAAAGTGACGAATTTTCCAAAGATTGCAGTCTCATTGATCCGAATACAGGAAAGGACAAATCAGGTTGTCCGGGCTTCCTTCGATCGACGTCCCGGACGAATCGTTGTTGGCTTCGCGGTCTGTTCGGATTCGCAGCAGCAATGATTTTAGCCAGTTTCGGGAAGATTGGTCGACGGCAATCCGGAGAGACCCCATACAGACGTCAGGCCGCCTCATTTTCAGGCCGATGTCGGGCATGAACTCTGTTTTTGCAGTGTTTCCGATGAGATTCACAAAAAAACTTGCGTTTGACGCTGCACTCAGAAGAGGATACGCGATGAGACTTTATTTCCTGGCATTGGGCACTTTGCTCATCGTTTGTGTGGGCTGCGCGGCGGATGGCCAGCAGATGCTCCATCGAAACGAGTATCATGCTCCCCCGGCGGCCATGCTGGATGCTCCGGGCCCCATGGTGGGTGGTCCTGGTCCCGGTGTCATGTTGACCAGCGGGCAGGCGGCCGGTCCGATGCGTGGATTTCCTCCGGGCGGTCCCGGTTGTCCTCCACAGATGGGGGGATATCCCGGACCCGGTGGAATGGCGATGATGCCTTCCGCTCCGCTCCGCACTTCTCAGGTTCGTTTTCTTGGGCCCGAAGGGATGAGCGTGGGCTGGCAGATCGGTCCCACCTTTGCCGAATCTCAGCTGATGGCTCCGGATCGTTACAACTTCACGCAGGGAGCAACCTATCGCCTCAAGCTCTCCATGATTCCAGGACGTGAAGGACTGGTCCTCTATCCTTCTCTGCATGTTTATCCCACCCAGCCGCAAACCGCTGCGTACCTGGAACACAATGCTTTGCCGTTGCGAATTACGGATGAAGATCTGGATCAGGTCGAAACCAACAACTTCGTGACCAAGGTGATCTATCTGCCGGATGCACGCTTCCAGGAACTGGCCATCGCCGGTGTGGAAGAACTGGTTTCCACCCGTCTGGGACCGGGGCTCGATCCCGTGGCGGAAGCAGATCGTCGTGGGACCATCATGGCTGTGCTCCGCATGGGGAACATGAATCTGGAAATGCCGGGAACACCGGGCATCCAGGTGGGTCAGAACGGCCAGAACGGTGGTCAAATTGCACAGGTGAGTGGGGAACAGGGGCAGTATGTCGCTCCCGTGCCGGTCGGGGGTTACCTCGGCATCGGACAGGGTGGCATCCCCGGCGACATGATGATGGGTGGTCCCGCCGGTCCCGGTCAACCTCCCTACGATCCCATCGTGGGTATGAACGGAGTTCCGATGTACGGTTATCCTGTTACGGGAACTCCCATCGGCCTGCCTGGACCTCCACACATTCCGTACGGACGTCCCGCCGGTCTGAAATCGCACACGGTTCGTAACCTCACCGATACCCACTTGCCACGCCCCGTGGATCACATGTTGATCGATGTCCGGCATGAACCGGGAATCAGTCTGCCGGAACCGGTTCGATACATTCAGTACACCGAAAAGCATCCGGAATATCAGCAGGGTGAAGTCTCCATGCCCGCCTGGGCCGCCCCGCAACCCTGATCAATTTGCCTGTGCTCCAGCCGAAGGAAACTTCGGCTGGAATGTTTTTAGCAAGGTGCTCTCATAGTCTAACGCATCTCAAATTTCGGTTCGGAAAATATGAAGCGAGCGACAACGGAGCGGAATTGCGAGAAACCAACCCGAACCCCAAGTTGCGGTACAACACTCGCCTGTGCCCGCGATGGACATGTTTCCGTCCCACTCCTTCACAATACTTCGCATTGAACCTTGCCCCATGCTTCGTTTCAAACTCTCACGTCTGATCTGCAGTCTGTGTCTCTGCTCTGCGTTGGTGACTGGAACGCTGCAGGCTCAGGATCGTTACCAGCCATTGGATCATCGGGCTCCGACGGGGGTAGCTGGCCGCTGGAGTGCTCTGGTTAAACCGGGCACAGCCGGATTGCCGCAACAGGTGCGAATCAGTCTGCCGACATCGGGAACGGTGACCTTCTATGCTGGTTCGCCGCAAAACCTGGTTCCGGTGGAGACCCCGGCACAAGCAGGACTGGGAGTCGGTTATGTCTATCGCTTTCGGATCAGCCATCTACCGGAGTTTCCCGGGGTGGAACTTTTTCCAACCGTAGAAATTCTGGATCGCCTGCATGCGCCTGCAGAATTGGCCAGCGAATTTCCGATTCCAATAGAGATCAACGCGGAAGAAATCGAAATCGTCCTTCAGGATCGGATGGTCACCAAAGTGATCTATCTGGAACATCCCGATCTGGCATTTCCGATTGAGCAGACCGGTGCCATCCGCATTGAGAAACTCAGACCGCAAGAAAATTTGTTGCAGGCTGCCGATCAACGTGGGCGACCACTGGCGATTATCCGCATGGGAGGACGCATTCCCGATCCCGGTGCTCCCACAGATGAATTTTTCAGCCAGTCACCACTCATGCTGACAGCACCATGATTTCAACACGGTGACTCAGCACAGTGATCTCAGCATCGACCGTCAGGATCAGAACATCATGATCAACCACTCTCCCGCTGCCGTCGCTTCTTCCGGTAAGATCGCTTCTGTTTCTCATCCTGATCACGGCCGTCAGATTCAAGGGAATTCGACTTCCGGCATCCGCATTGAAGGTGCGTTCAGCCGCTTGGTCTGGAACTCCAGCTGGCCGCGACTGGCATTGCTGGGGCTGATCCTGTGCGGTTCTTCGTGCAGTACCGCCAGTCGATACGTTCAGAATACATTTCATCCCACGGAACAGGCCAAAGTTGCCGCTGCGGGAAAAGAATCCACGGACAAAACAAAGTCTGCAGACGCCCGGGCAGCTTCCACACCGGACAATGCCACCCAGGCTAAATCCAGTCAGGCCAGTGTGGCTGCAAAACCGGGTGCAGCCCCCGTCCAGAAGCCGGATGTGCGCGAACTGATTTCCAAAGGGCAAGATCCATTTGGAGATTCCTCCATTCAACAGGCTTCCAATGAACAACCTGCACACGATACTGTACCGGCAAATTCCATGGCCCCTGCGAAGGCTCTCCCCCAATCGGTTGCTGCCGAAACTGCAACAGCCGACGAGTCCGGGACGATTCAGCATACGAATCAGCCGCGCGCTGCTTTGAATACACAATTGGCCAGTGCGGTTGCCGCCAGTTCTTCCGCAGGTGCCTGCCCGCCTGCTGCCCCATGCGCAGCAAGACCGTTTCCAGGCGCAGAAATTGTGAGTGATGAATACATCTGCGACGGCGGCGATCAAGGCGATCCTGTCCATTATCAGGGAATGAACCGGGCCGGGCTGGGATTGGAAGACACGATTGCCGAATATCAGGACGACACCGGCAAGATGCGGATGAAACCGAGCACCGAAGCCTGTGTCTATGCTCCCCGGTTTGGTTCCGTCAGTTCCGCCACGCTGCCGGAAGAGGGGCTCCAGATTGCCAGAGCCGCCGGTCATCAGGATCAGAATACCGCCAGTGGCCTGAAGGCCAAAATGGTCATCGACGAGAAAGCCCACACGGATGAAGTCCAGGGCATGCGGACCCGGTCCCGAGCCAGCGGCGTCAATCAACGACAGACTGATGGCGAGTTGGGGCAGGCACAAAACGCCGTGAATCAGGAAAAACTGGTCAACGCGTATGAAGACTTCCGCTTCCTGCGGGAAGGACAGTTCGACCGAACCCATAACGCCGTCATTGGTCTGGGAATTGACGCTGCTCAGGAATGGGCAGACGGTCGACGGCCCATCATTATCGCGACTGATGAAGGGGGCCAGATCATTCAAGGACGTTTCACCGTTCAGGACTTCACCGGCGTCGAGGACAAACGGACGCCGGGTGAACTGAAACTTGTGAAGGTCGCAGATCGCGGATCGGCGCACCCCGGAGATGTCATCACCTTTACGATTCGCTTCGACAATACCGGCGGTCGGGACCTGACAAAGGTCCGCGTGGTCGACAACCTTTCACCGCGGCTGGAATACATCGAAAACTCGATCAGCTCCAACCTGGAAGGGAAAGTGAATGTGGACGACAATGGGTTTGGCAGCAAGCTGTTGACGTTCGAATTCGACCAGCCGCTCAAAGGCAACACCGGCGGCTATGTCTCCTTCCAATGCCGCGTCCGTTAGATCGCATTACTCCCAGTTATAGTTCGTCGTACGCGTGGACACCCGCAGAGAGAACTCAACGATTCATTGCTTCGCTGTAGACGACGACGAATTGGTCTATGCGGGAGAATGTGCTCTGAGAACCGCAATATGCGTCATGCCGAAGTCGGCTCATCCTCGGGAAACCTGTCAGCGTCTTGAATATAGTCCTGCAGTAATTCGAAGGCTGTCTGTTCGTGCCTGCCGGCGGTTTTTCGAACAATGACCGCCAGGTGTAAGAGTTGTCGTTCAACTTCCTCCGGCGATAACAGATGCAATCGGCTCGCCAGAATGGCTGTTTCCAGGACGGCATGCTTGGCCCTGTTAAAACCCCAGAAGTCGCGAATGCGTCCGACATGCACGATGCGGGTCTGAATCTCCGTGCGCTCGTGTGTCTCGTCAATCGCCACGACTTCAAACTCGTACCATCGACAGGCATTTGCCAGCACGTTTCCGCGAACGGCCACTGCTGGTTGAAGGTCGGGAAGTTGATGCAACTCGCCAATCACCGCCCGGGCAATCAGTTCCACATCATCGGTGACATGAAACACGCCGCACCCGGTCTCCTTCAGATTGGCAAAAGTGGTCGATGTCTGAAATGGCCGGAACAGGAATGTTGTCTGTTGTTCATCGACGACAGGCCCCATCGGAGCAATATTCACCACTCCGTGGGGACTGATCGTTGTGCAGAGACCTTCCAGAATCATGGGCAAGGTATGGAATGACTGGTGCTTAGGGCCATGAACAAAACCTCCCGGACAAGAGAGATTGACTTTCCGCGAGCAAGTTCTGCAAGTTTTGTTAGAGATTCTTACTTCGAAATGCTCCACCGCAAATAGGACTCGATAAACGGATTCAAATCACCGTCGAGGACTTCAAAGGGATTGCTCTGTCTCAATTCGGTGCGATCATCTTTGACGAACTGCTGTGGCTGCAGGACGTAATGCCGGATGGTCTGACCTCCAAACCCGATCTTCGATTTCTCGCCACGGCGGGCGGCAATGGCCTGTTCTTCTTTTTCCTGCTGGAGCTGGTACAACTTGGCGAGCAGCATTTTGCGGGCGAGTGCCCGATTCTGATGCTGGCTGCGTTCGTTTTGACACTGCACCACGACACCGCTGGGATAGTGAGTCAAGCGAATGGCAGAGCTGGTTTTGTTCACCTTCTGGCCTCCCGCTCCGCCAGCGCGAAAGACATCTTCCCGTACTTCCTTTTCGTTTTCCCAGTCCACTTCAATGTCGCCGGTATCTCCCGCATCCGGGGTGACATCCACAGCAGCAAATGCAGTGTGACGTCGTCCGGCGGAGTCGAACGGGCTCATGCGCACGAGGCGATGATTCCCGGTTTCGCCTTTGAGATACCCGAATGCGTAGTCCCCTTTGATCAGCAATGTGACATTTCGAACTCCCGCTTCTTCTCCATCCGAACGGTCGATTTCTTCCGCTTCATAATCATTCCGTTCACACCAGCGGAGGTACATTCGCATCAGCATTTCCGCGAAATCGGCAGAGTCCGTCCCCCCTTCACCCGCTTGAACTGTCAGGTAAGCATTTCCGGAATCTTCCGGGTTCTTCATGCTCGCCTGCAACTCCGCAGCTTCCAGTTTGACGCTCAGCATGTCCACCGTGGTATGAATTTCACTGATCGTCTCGGCTGCTTCTTCTTCCGCGGCAAATTCCAGCAGAACATCCAGATCCCCTTTGCCCTGCAGGAGTTCCTCCACCGGCTTGACAACGGCTTTATGACGCCGGAGTTCCGTAATAAGTTCCTGTGCCTGCTCCTGGTGATCCCAGAAATTTGGCACGGACATCAATTGATCAATCTCTTTGATTCGCTGCTGCTTGCTGTCGTAGTCAAAGAGAGTCCTTCAGTTGAAGGATGCGGCCTGTCAAATTTTCGATCTGCTCGCGAAATTCGCTATCCATGGCGGGGTATCCCGAAAGTCTTTGATGAAGAAAAATGAAGTCTAGAGAAACGCTGCCAGTATTCCAAGAACTCTTGATTCCGCCCCCGCAACAACATTGCAGCTCTCCGCATGGTTCATCGTTTCGCTGTCGTTGATCTCACCAGCCAGAGCAAGTTGCTCCGGCCCGAGCCCGCGCAGCACGCGTTTCGATTGATAAAACGCAACTCGCCGCATGGCGGAACGCGGTCGATGCGGGGTGAATGTGCTCCAGACCGCTTCTCCGGAAAGGACGGACTCCCTTTCCCCTGTGCTGGACGCGCTCCTATGATTGACTGAATAAAATGATTGGCTGAATAAAATCGCCACCAGTGCCGTGTCACGGCTTCATTCCAGGGTGTGTCATTGCGAAACGTCCGCCGTTGTCGGACTTTGCGTGATGACCTCCCCGAATTTTTCAAGTTGACAAAGCACCAGGCTGATCCAACTCACAATTCTTGACCTGTTCCGGTGCGCCCAATATCGACAAACTCCTGAATGATTTGAATTGTTTCTCCCGACCCCTGGCTCCTCATCCCTGCAGTATCGCGTCCTTATGTCTCGTCTTGATCAAGGGCCCCGGAATCTCATGCCCCTGGAAGAACTTCAACGTCTGTTACAATCGGTCGAACCGGCTGCTCACCTGGTCGAACCGATTGTTTTGCGGCGCGTGGTCCGGCTGGATCGGCGTCTGCAGGGGTTGCGTTTCTTCATCCCGCATGATTTCAGCTATACCATTGATCGAGACCGGTTACTGGCATTTGTCGATCTGAGTGAACTGTCGCTGCCGGCCGGGTCCGACTTGCCCCGACGTGTCATCCTGCTGGCGCAGCCCGATGAAGACGAACTGCAGGACACGGAGAACTGGGAACAGCTGCTCTCTCGCTACAGTCGGCAACTCTTCCATGCTTGCATCCATCGCGAACTCGATCAGCAACTGGCCCGGAATCCACTGGAGACGGAGTGGGCAGACATCCGTCGACAGGACATCGGCGAAGTGGAATTCGCTGAGATTCACGATGTTCTTTTGAAATCGAATCTGCTGTTTCAACCTCCCACGGATGCGGAAACATACATTGAATTCGCAGCCTTGTCTCTGGAATTGAAACACTTTGCCCCCAGTGAACGCTCGATCTACTTTCCCGCGATCCGGGACTGGCATCGGATCGACCGCATTCTTCAACAAGACCTGGATGATCAAGAGCTCTTTGAACGAGTGAACCGGCTTGTCAATCATTCCAGCCGGCTGGCGACCGTGGGACGGGATTCTCCGGTACAGACCATTCCCCTGCCCGCGCAGCATCATGCTCGTATTTCCATGGCGGCTTTTCGATTACTGCAATCCAAGGCAGCGGCCTCGGCGGTACTGGGAAATAGCGTTAAAGCAGCACTCTCCTATTTACGAAATGCCGAACGAGCTCCGGTTGGTCACGAGTCAGAATCCCTGGCAGCCGCTGAGACCGAGTTCACCCGTCTTTCCGAGCGGCTGCAACAGGTGTTCGAGTTAACGGACGAGGAACGGGATCAATGGAAAGCAGCACTTCGCCCGCTCCTGAAGCCGGCCAATGATGGTTTCTGGTCCACAGAGGCCCGGTTGCTGTATGACCTGCAAAAGGTCTGCTCCGAGCAGGAACGTGGTATTTACCGCGTGGATCTCGTCGACTGGATTCGCACGTTCGGACGTCGTCCCCTGCGACGGCAGTTGCCTCTGATGCAGGATGCGTTGACGTTGCGTCACTTGCGCACTGCCCAGCGGCGGATCGCACTCACCCATCTTTCAACATCCGAACAGACTCAACTGGCACAGTTACTGGTCAATGTCCTGCCCCGCATCGAAGATCGTTTCCGGGACCGTTTACGACAGATTCTCAATCATGTTTTTGATGAAGTCGGTTTCGTTCCACATCACGTTCTGGAAGTAGTCGCCCGTCGCAAGATTGTGGAAGAGTTGTTGGACCGCACCGTCGAGCGCAGCTACTTCACCATGGGAGATCTGCGGGATGCGATTTCGAAAAACGATCTGAAACTCGAAGACGTCACTTCACTTGTTGCCGTGGCATTTGGTGACTGTATTCTGCGGGCGGATCGGCGTCTGGAGAACGCACTGGACGGAGTCTATCGCCGTGGAGCCATCTATCTGCGCTGGCCGCAGACACTCAGTTCACTCGTCTTCGGCACCAACTCGGGACGGGTTCTCACCCGGCATCTCTTCATCCCGTTTGGAGGCGCCTATCTGCTTCTGGAATTTTTTCATCACATGGCCTTGATGCTGTCTGGAGAACACGCGGCCAGTCATCCCACAGAGCAGACCGCAGAGGCCGCCATGGCGATTTCTCAAACTGCCGAATCCGTTTCGACTGGGCCGGACTATTTGCTGTGGTCGGGGGTGATTCTGCTGGGGACCTGGATTTCTCTGCTCATTCATCGGCCGGAGTTTCGTGCCTGGAATCGGGCCGTTCTGGTACGTGGATGGAAGGCATTTTGTCATGTGACCATAAAGCTGCCGAGCCAGGTGATCAATTCGGAATCGGTGCAAAGGATTCTGGCCAGTCGCACCTTTGCGGTCTTGCGCAGTTATGTGCTGGAGCCGGTTTTCCTGGTATCACTGGTGATGCTGGGAGTCCTGATTTCCGGACGGACCTGGGAATTTCGAACCGTTCTGGATTTGTATCTGGTGACAGCTTTATTTTTGAATTCGCCGGTGGGGCGTTTTGTTTCGGAACGAACCGTCGACCTGCTGGTGCGTGCCTGGCAGGAATTCAAAATGCACGTCTTCTCAGCCCTGGTCCAATGGATTATGGACATTTTCGACTGGCTGTTGATTTCCCTGGAACGCGTTGTTTATACGGTCGATGAATGGTTGCGTTTTCGCACCGGTGACGACCGCGCACTCAAGTGGGTCAAGCTGATTGGGGGAGTCTTCTGGTTTTTTATTTCTTATGTGGTGGTCTTTATTTTCACCTTACTGGTCGAACCACAGATCAACCCTTTGAAGCATTTCCCAGTGGTCACGGTCTCCCATAAGATCATCTTTCCCGCCTGGCCCATTTTCGTACAGAAACTGGCCCCGTACCTGGGGAGAAAACAGGCACAAACGGTCGTTCTCACCACCATCTGGCTGATCCCCGGTGTCTTCGGATTTCTGGTCTGGGAGCTCAAGGAGAATTGGCGACTCTATGCTGCCAACCGTTCCCGACGTTTTGGTGCAGAAGCGATCGGACAACATGGCGAGACGATGCTGCGACTGCTGCGCCCGGGGTTTCATTCGGGAACATTGCCGAAGTCGTTTGCCACTCTCCGTCGATTCATCCGCAAGAAGGGGGCGAAGGACGACAGTCGCGTCGAACGCAAGCGCGCAGGCATTCATCACGCTGAAGAGGCAGTGCGGTATTTTGTGGAACGTGAACTGATCGCCCTGCTGGAAGAAGTCCATTTTCTCCCGGAGACAAAACTCATCGTCCGGAACGTGCATGCTGCCACCAATCGGATCGATCTCGAACTCCTGCGCAAGGATCAACCCGATTCTCCCGTCAGGCTGACCTGGGAGTACTTTCAGGGACACCTCATCGAGACCATCGATCCGGCTGGGTGGATGGAACAATTGCCCGCGTCAGAACGTGCAGTACTGGTCTCCGGGTTGGAGCAATTGACTCAACTGGCTGGAGCAGAACGGGTGCAGGGGCCCATCCCCTTATCGGTCACTCCGCCAATTCTCTGGGATGATGCCGTGGTTTACTGGAGCAGCGTCAAAGAGACTTCCGCACCCGATCGAGAAATCGTGAGCCTGCCCGGAATTCCAGGTTGAATACCGCTGGAACGCATTCACCCTGCATCGACCGCGTTCCACTACGCGACAAGTTGCCTTTCATCACGCGCTGCGCGGGCTCAGGCCGGAGCAACTTGCTCTGGCCGTACGAAGATCAACGTTCTTCAAGCCAGTGCACACGGCAGCTTGTTTTAATGCGAAGCATCATCTCTGCGTTGTGAGAGCACACGCTGATAAACCTGTTCGATCTGTGCCGTCATTGTCTGATGTCGGAATCGTTCCTGACACAAAGCTCGACCGGCTGCCCCCAGACGTTCCCGCAAGACCGCATCGCCCGCCAGTTCCAGAATCGCGCGAGCCAGTTCCGCTTGTGCATCGCGTGGCAGCAAGTAACCGGTCTGACCGGGAATCACCACCTCGCGCGCCCCTCCCACGTCGTAGGAAATCACAGGTTTTCCCGCAATCAACCCCTGCGGCAGCACGCGGGCCAGACCTTCCCATTGACTGGTATGCACAACGATGTCCATGGCGGACATCAATTCCGGGATGCGCGTGGGGGGAACCAGCCCCGTCAAAACAAAATGTCCGGAAAGCCCTTTTGCAGCAATCTCCTTTTCATACTGCTCCCGTAACAGGCCGTCACCCACAAATAAAAACTTCACCCGTGGATTTTGTTGAATGATCTCCGGCGCAGCACGGATCACAAATTCATGCCCTTTCAGATGAAACAATCGACCGATCTTGCCAACCACCACATCATCGGACGTAAAGCCCAGTTCAGCACGAACGGCATGACGATCCCGTGGCGGAGTGAGAAACGGGTCTACGTTAAAACCGCTATAAATTGTCGTAAACCGCTCTACTGGAGCGATTTCTGCCCCAATATATTCTTGAGACATCTCGTCGGCCACGCTAATAAAGTGATCCGTCCAGCGAGCTGCCATTTTTTCCAATGCAACATAACTGCGATAAATCAACGGTGATTGCCCATAATGAAATGATGCACCGTGAATCGTATGCACCACCGGAATCCCCAGATTCATCGCGGCTTTTCGTCCCAGCACGCCCGCTTTGGAGCTGTGCGTATGCACAATGTCCGGTTGAATCTCCTTGAGCAATTGCCGCAACTGCCGATAGGCCCGCCAGTCATAATAAGGATGAATCTGACGAACCAGACTGGGGACAACATTCAGACGAAACCCGCCCTGCCGGGCACGATCCATTAAGCTCCCTTCTGGTCCGGCGGATGGCCCGGTGATCAACGTAACCTGATGTCCATCCAGTCCGTGCTGATTCTCCACAGTATGCAGCGTATTTTCCTGCGCCCCGCCAATAATCAGACGGGTGATGATGTGAACGATATTCAAAGACGTTCTCTGTTTTGTACCGAGGAAGAGCAAGTTGTTCAGTAATACCCCACGGGCAGCCGGCTGGAGCGCATGACCCGCATCGACCACGTTCCACCACGCGGCGAGTCGTCTTTCATCAGTCAAAACGTGCGCTGCTGCGCGGGCCAGAGCAACTTGTTCTGGCTGCGGTGCAATCTGGAGAACAGGTCGGAACTTCAGACCTGCAGGTAGACTGCGTGCAGGGCATCCTGACGACTGTTATAGTGGCGATAGAGTTTATACATCGGCCCCATTTGCAGATACTCATAAGTATGAATGTCGGCATTACACATCACAGACACTCCGGGCACCGAACGGCAAATGTTCATTAACCCTTCCACCACCAGGTGACCGATCTGCTCGACCCGACTGAAGTCGATCACGACATGTTTAAATCCATGCTGAGTAATTAAATCGACCACCCGGTTCGCTTCAATATGAATATCCTGATAGAAATACGTTCGCGAATCTCCCAGCGGCAGTACGATCAGGGAGTCGTGATAAAATTCCGTTTGAAAGATCTTATTGGTGCGGATCAGAAATCCGGCACTGTTTGTCTGCATGTAATTTGTTGACGGCAAGGGGGCCGGACGATTTTCCGAGTAATGCACTGTGAGTTTGTACGGACCGATTGTGAGTTCCGTCCCTGAGGAGAGCAGGCCGCAACTGCACGGCTCTCCATTTAATAAAATCCCCCCCTGGCCCAGCAGATCGATGACCCAGAGCCCGACCGGCAACAGCAAAAAAGAACACTGCACGCGAGAAAGGCGTTCATCCGACACGGTAATACGGCAGCGATCGTCACGGCCAATCAGCGTAATCACGCGATTGATCGGCCACTTCATCCCCTGATGCGATGTGTTCAGGAGTTCCAGTTCCACTTCCGGTAATGGACCATATTCCGGACGCTGTTCGTCACGAGGACGAAATTCCAGTGGTGGCTTGAGAGTGGGGTCTTCCTCCACCCAGTGCTGTCCCAGTAACTGGATTTCGTTCGTACCAATCTGAACAGGGTGTTGCGGAGTCAACCAGCCACTGAAGGGGACGCCATTTTGTTTGATGCCTCCCACGCTCAGGAGATCGATACAGGCTACGCGGGGGCCAATCGCCTGCAGATAGGCGTGTCGAAATGAGACCGTTTGCTCTTCCAGGCGAATATCATTTCCGGGCCCGCGACCGATCATCGCATAGGGGGAATTGATCTCGTGGTCTGTCGTGTTCCCATCGTTGTCACGCACCCTGAGCGTGAACGGTCCTGGGACAGCCGCAGCGTAGGCCAGTATCGCTTTGACTGGATCGTCCATACTGAGCTCGATTGGCTTCTCTGTTTGAATGTGCCCGTGAAATATTTCAGAGCAAACTGCTCTGGAGACCACCTTGTGCCCTGTCAGGGCCCGGTCTTGAGATACGCCATAGCGAAACATCCTCTGTTGTCGGACTTTGCGTTAAGACCTATCCCGAATTTTTAAAGTTGGCAAAGCACTTGTATCCCAATCTGGTCTGGAATTGAGAAACTCCGTGCTTCAAATCATCGGCGTCCTCCACCTGCTTCAAATTCAACGCCGTGCAGACGGAGGAATCTGCAGGCGCACGATCAATAAAAAACTCGCAACGAGATCTCCTCCCCTTGCGAATTCCCAATCCCATGGAATTTCAAACCTGCATTGACAGGTCGCGAAACTCGCCACGAGCAAACCAACGAGTCTGCTCCCGCTGTTCAAGAACCTGTCAGAACAGAATGATCACCCCCATGAATTATGCGACACAACCGAGGGGCGGTCAATTTGATACCTGTTCAAACGGCGAGCGACCCGAAAAATCGACAGGTTGAATTCGTAATTGTCGCTGTAAATGTGAATACTGCTGAGAAATATGAAATAAAACAGGGTCGGGTATGATTTTTAAAAACTTGCTCTAAAGTAGACGTTCTGCTTCTATTGAAACAGCATGGCGTCGCTCCCTGGCCAACCTGGCCAGGGCAAATGCACAGGCTCCCCGTGAGTGTGCCGGGCCGATCACACTTCCCAGAACAGTGATTTCTGCCTGATGGAAAGATGACTTCAGATGCTTCAGCAACTGCAATGCAAGGAATTCCCCTTCTCCCGACAAAAGAATCTGATGAGGAGCCTCCATGCGTGAGAGCACCCGTTTTAACCCATGCTGAAGAATCTCCAACTCTCGACGGTGTACCGTCACGGCGATGACCTGGATTTCTTCGTCGGTCAGAACGTCCCGATCCGCACAGATCATTCTGGCCAGACGGTCGCCTGCTGCCGCAACCACTCCCGGTCCACCATTGGCTGTCTGACGGTTGTCCGGTTCTTCTGCCATGTGCTGCAACCAGAGGTGAACGTCGAAAGTGGTCGCGAAAAGTTCCCGGGCCAGGCCGATGCAGCGGGTTCCCAGTCGAACCTCCGAAATCAATCCGCAGATCGGTGTGCGGCGTACTCCCAAGTAGATTAATTCTCCTGATTCCAGACGTTCCAGATCGGTCCGGCCCGCTGGGATGGGGGTCCCATCCTCCAGCGGAATGATGTCCGTGGTCGTCGAGCCGATATCGATCAGGAGTGAAGCTCCAACTGGAGAGATTCGCCCGGCCCAACTGGCCAGAGCGTGCCAGTTGGCAGCGGCCACCAATTGAGGAAATTCGCAGGCATCTTCCGGAGAGACAAATTCACCCGTGGTCTGCCAGACCATGATCTCGCGATCTCCAGCAATGGCTGCCACCGCTTCCAGAATCTGTTTCACTCCGTCTGCCCGGGTACGGAAGCAATCGGCCAGTTCTCCGGTCATTGTGACTGCCAGCGGGGCAGCGGGAGAAAATCCAGCCAGGAGTTCAGCCAGTGCTTCCGGCAATTTGTCCGGTGACTTCCACAACGGAAACTCGCGCGTGACCGTCTGTTCCATTCCATCCGACGCTTTGAGATTGGCCCCGCCAATATCCAGACCAACAGGTCCGGTCAATGCCGCTGTTCCCGAATGAGTTGCTGAAGTGGTCACGATATTCTTCTCGCCTGTTGTCTCACTCAGCGAAACGATGAATCGTTGAGTTCTCTTCCTGGGTGGCCGTCCCACCGCCATCCGGTCGATGGAAGATTGCCGGCGGCATCGAATGTAACAGATCCCGTGAACTTCGGAGCAGAGTCTGCCTGCGGATTCAAAAGCCAGTCCGTCAGGCGATGTGCACAGAGTTTCCGATAGCCGACATAGCTGGTGCAGAGCCGGGGATTGATTTCGACCAGGACGGGCTCTTCTGACTGGCTGCCGATCAGAAAATCAAAACCGATATAGCCTGACAATCCGGGAATGGCCTCCACCAGTCGGAGCACTGTCGGTTTCAGCCAGTCTGGTTCGATCCCGGGAGCGGGAATGGTGCCTCCGAGATAACGGAACTTTCCCTCCGTTGAAAGGTGTTGAAGAGCAACCGGGAACAGGGCACACACTCGTCCCGCCTGCACCAGTGCTGCCATGGAACAGGGCGTGCCGGCATACCAGGGTTGTTCAATGTACTTTTCCGGGGACTGTTCTGGTGAAACAGACATTCGCCACTGCTGCAATTCATGCTGAGTGGAAATAAGTTGCATTCCCAGCGATCCCGCTCCATCGCGACGTTTCACGACACAGGGCAGGCACTGTGGATTGGTGCTGCCCCGCAGCTTGGGGTTCGGGTCGGTTTCTCGCGATTCCGCCCCGTTGTCGCTCGCTGCACATTTTTCGACACGAAAATTGAGTTGCGAGAGACTGCAGGTTTCCAGGCGACGTGTGGGGATCGTCGGAATTCCCAACCGTTCACAGAGTTCGAAAACGGCCAGCTTGTCTGCACAAAGATGGATGGCTGCGGGGGTTGAATTCAGTCTGCGCCGTTCACATTTAGAATCGCTGGCAAAGCTGGGAGCAGACTTGCTCGCGGGAATCAAGTTTTCCTGGTCCAGGAGGTTTTCTTCGTGGCACTGAAAGACTTGCAGGCAGCGTTGTTCCAGTATGGAGTCGAATTCGGGCGCGATGACCAGCGTTGCGTCGGCTTCAGCAGCCAGTTGATCGAAGCTCTCTTTTTCTTGCGCTGGATTTTGAATCCAGCGCGTCTGAACATGGCTGTTCGAGAGAAAGGCAGGGGGAGCCAATCGCTGATCCCAGGTGGTCAGCACCCTCACATCGGGGAGCGCGGCAAAATCTTCAACGAGCGCTTCAACCATCGCCCGGCCTTCAGCAGCCAGTGATTCCGGCAGAGCCTCGGCCGGCCAGGCACCACCACACAGATATTCACTGACAAAGACAGACCTGATCAAAAGGAAGACTCAATGTGAGGAAGACTGTTCGGTCGAGGATTTTTTCACAGCAGGGGGGAGATGCTCCTCCCCGAACAGACTGACCTGACGAATCGCTTCCAGCATTTGCATACGGTCCACTTCATGGACGTTGATTGGTTCGCCAATTTGACGAAGCATCGTCACTGTAAGTCGACCGCCCAGATGCTGGCGGAATTCTTCCAGACCATCCAGTAATTGACGGGTCTCGTGCAATAAAGGATGCGTCAGCGTCAACCCCAGATCCTGCAGGCAATGCAAGACTCGTCGTGCATCCGATCGCGGGAACCCATACACCAGCGATGAATAGACCGTGTCGATGGCCACACCAATGGCCACGGCTTCCCCATGCCGCAATTCGAACTTCGTCATCGGTTCCAGCTTGTGTGCGGACCAGTGACCATAATCCAGCGGACGTGCTTCAAGTGCCTCAAAGGGGTCGCCCCCCTGGGTGATGTGCTGCAGATGCAACTGGGCTGCCCGGTGCAGGATGGGACGAACCGCTTCCATGTCGCGGTCGCGGATGCGATGCGCCCATTGTTCAATCCGGCGGAATTCCGCGGGATCTTTCAGCAAGGCAACTTTGACGGCCTCGGAAAAACCACAACGAAAGTCACGGTCAGGCAGCGTTTCCAGCAGTCGCTCATCATTGATCACTGCCCAGGGAACGGCAAATGTCCCAATCCAGTTTTTCTTTTCGAAGAGGTTGACGCTGTTTTTGACCCCCACGCCAGAATCTCCTTGCGCGAGCGTCGTGGTCGGCAGACGAATGAGCCGAATTCCACGATGGGCAATCGCCGCAGCGAAACCGACAGCGTCCAGGACCGCTCCCCCCCCAATCACAATGACATAGCTGCGACGATCCAGATCGGCGGCATTGAGGCACTTGAGCATTCGCTCAATCAGATGAATATCGTTTTTGACCGCTTCTCCACCGGGACAAACCTGCACCTTGCCCGGCATCTGAAACCGGTCCTGATGTGTCTGAGCAAACGCACGAATGCGAGCCGTCAACTGGGGCTGGGCGCTCGCCACCTGCTCATCCACCCAGAATTGCACGCGCGGGAGTGCCTCCCCGGAGGCTTCAATCAGATCCAGCAAAACATCCTGATCGGCTGCCAGAACATCCCGGGTGAATCGCAAGCGGTGCACGCAGGGAACTGTGAAGTGGGTATTGCCATCGGTCGGATGCAGTGTGCTCATACGGAAGGCGGGGCGAATCTGGTGGGCGGGCGGAAAATGTCCTCGACGTGATGGCTGCGGAGTCGTGCGAACACACCACCCGCTGGGGGGAGGCGCCTTCAATTTTTCAACCAGTCGTTTCAACCTGTGAAAACGCGAACAGCAAATCACATCAATAGTAGTTTCTGCCTTTTATGAAGCGGGGGCAAGTCCATCGACAACTCCGCAGCAGAGAATCTGCAATTCCGGCCGGCCAAACGGGCTGTATCGGTTTTAGATCCTCTGGCGGTGAGGCATCATGTTTTGCTGGGTGAATGCCGAGCGTGCCAGGGTTTCGTGGTTCCTCAAGGACAATGCAATGTCTATCTATCAAAAATGTTGTGAAAAATCCCATCAGGAGAAACGAACATGAAGAGAGGTCTCATTTCATTCACGTTCGCATTCAAACGGTGTTTTTAAAAGTAGAGACGCAGTCAATCTTTCGGCAAGATGACATTTTGAGATTGCGTGGAATTGAATCTGAATTTGGTTTTGAGACGGACACCGGACATGCTGGGGACCGCAAACGATCAGCTCTTTTGCTCTTCACGTTTGCAATCCTGATAGAGTGCTTCCATCTCCTGCAATGATGCTTCTTTGATACTTTTTCCGATCGCTTTCAGTCCCCTTTCAATATATTGGAAGCGGTTCGCGAATTTCGCATTTGAACGACGCAATGCTTCTTCCGGGTTCACACCCCAGCGGCGGGCAATATTGGCGACCACAAACAGCACATCGCCCAGTTCCCCTTCGATCCGCTGTTGCTGCTGCGGGTTGGTCACAGGTCGATCCGGGACCGGGTCCATGAAGACGCTGGCGGGGATGTCCGGCAATTTTTCCTCAATTTCCAGTTCTGCCCGCAACTCAGCCACTTCCTCCCGCAATTTGTCGAACAGCATTGCGCGATGCGGGAAGTCATAGCCCACTCCCGCAGCCTTCTTCGTGATACGAGCGGCACGGGCCAATGCCGGCAGCTCTAATGGAATTCCGTCCAACGCAGAGTCACGTTGTTTTTCGACCGATTTCACACGATCCCAATGAGCCCTCACTTCGGCAGCAGTCGTGGCCTGGGCATCTCCAAAGACATGTGGATGACGGGCAATCATCTTTCGGGTGATCCCCTCAATCACTTCGATCAGCGTGAACCGTTCCTCATCCGCTGCAATCTGAGCATCCAGGACAACCTGCAATAACACGTCTCCCAATTCTTCCTGAATCCCCGCATTGTCATCCGCATCGATCGCCTCCAGCAATTCATAGGTCTCTTCGAGCGTATATGGTTTGATGGACTTCAGCGTTTGCACACGATCCCAGGGACAGCCTGCAGGAGAACGCAGCCTGGCAATCACGTTGCAAAGTTCCACAAAGACTCGCGAAACATTTACGGCATCGGGAGGAGTTCCGGGGACGGGCATCAATTTCACTTTGGTCTACAGGTTCAAACAGATTGGCGATGACAGGTTGACAATCATAGGCGCAATCTCTGTGATGAGAATCGAACCATTCGAGATGTCGCAAGGGGATGGGACTCGTATAAATAACGTGGTTCCCTCATTCAGTCGTTCCAAGTCTGACCAAGTGGAGACAAGGAGAGCAGAGAGAAAAGCAAGACACGGACTTTCTCCACTCCTTCTCTTGACGCCACACGTGTTACGCCACACGTGTTACGCCACACGTGGTCAAGTTTCAAACTTGGAAGTGCTGCCATTCTGAACTGCTGGTGGTCGCTGCTCATCAATACCGCGACCTGACTCACTATAGAAAGACCGTCTGATATGTTCCAAAACGAAATTTCTGTCAACCGTTTTCTGCTGGGGTACGCAGAAGGTTTGTTGAAAGACATTCCTGACGAGCGGCTGGCCGAACAACCGGTTCCCGGTGTGAATCATCCTGCCTGGATCATCGGCCATTTGACCTATACGGCAGAGATGTCGGTCTGGCTGCTGGGAGGTGAGAAAGTGTTGCCCGAGGACTGGGCTGGGAAATATGGTCCAGACTCCACATTAACAACTCTGCGTGCGGACTATCCTTCCAAAGAGGAACTGCTGGACCTGTTCAAGACACGGTTTGAAACGGCCATTCGTCTGACAGGTACGGTCGACCCGGCAGCCCTGGCGGCTCCCAATCCGCGCGCACACCTGGCGGACCGACTCCCCACCGTCGCGGACCTGATCTCTTTTCTCTTCACCGGTCATCTGGGAACGCATCTGGGACAACTTTCCACATGGCGGCGACTGATTGGAATCGGTCGGCTGTTTTAGAGCAGGTTGCTCTCGCCTGTGCCCGCTCAGCACGCGTTTCGACTGGTGAAACGCAACTCGCCGCGTGGCGGAGCGCCGTCTATGCGCGAGTCATGCGCTCCAGCCCGATTTCCTCGGCCCACCAGTCCTCAAACAGTCGGCGGAACGGGGGAGTGAATGTCTGCGGAGATTCCTTCAACAGGCTGGCGATTGTCGCAGTGGGAAGATAGCTCAGGCTGGCAATCTCAACCGGATCGGGAATTGGTCTCTGGTCGGTTTGCAGATGAAACAGCACGGTATGCTCGTAAGCAGTCTCTGCAGATGCGGGTAATTTGGCTCCCCAGATCAGGTCACCTTGAAGCTGTAATTCTTCCTGAAGCTCGCGGATGGCGGCTGTCTCGTAATCTTCTCCCGCGTCCACATGTCCCGACGCAGAAGAAGTATAGCAATCCGGGAACTGATCTTTTGTTGCCGTTCGACGTTGCAGTAATAATTCTCCGGCCGAGTTCCAGATCCAGATGTGCACCGCCCGATGCAACAGGTTGCGGGCATGAACTTCCTGCCGCGAACATTGCCCGATGACACGGTCCTGCGCATCGCAGACATCAAAAATTTCTTCAGTCATGATTCGCTCGCAGGGTCGGCGGGAGATGCGGATGGAGCGGGCGAGTGCAAATTTTTCTCCCGCATCTCCGCAGCGGGAATTCCGACCAACGGCATTCCCGTCCGAGTGGTCGTCTCCGGGACCCAGACTTCATTCAGCGGCGTGGCATCTTCTCGTTTCCGTAGCAGAAAATAGATGATGGTCACCATTGTCCAGAAGTAGCTGAAGACAAAGGCGGCGGGAACAGAGGCCAATAATCGCATCCAGAACAACTGCAACGTCCTGGTGGCACTTCCCTCGCTCACATATTCGTACGGATCTCCCGATGAATTCGTCCATTCCTGCAGCACGGGGAAAGGTTGATTTTCATTTGCGGCGAGAGATGTGGTCTCCGCGACCATCCCACTGGCGGCATAGGGAATGACCGTCATTTTCGCAGTGAATTCCACCATGCCGTCCACGAACAGGAGCAGGAGCGATCCAATTCCCAGTGACAGGCATGCCAGGAACAGTCCATACCAGGGACGATTCAACAGATAGCTGCAGGCCCGACTGAGCCCGTCAAATGCATCACCGGCATCCGTGCTGATCGCGGCGATCATCAGCGGCCAGCCAAGTCCGATTCCCAACAGGATCAGTGCCATCACGAACCCGGAGAGAATCAGCAGGCACCAGAAAAAGGCGACCAGCGGAGCCCCCAGCACTGGAACATGTGCGACCAGACCCGCAAAGAAGTTGAACAGCCAGCACGCTCCAAATCCCGCAAACGCAATCAAGGGAGCACCCAGAAATGCCGCCCAGTTTCTGAGAGAAAAGCGAAGTGCGCTTCTCATAGAAATCTCTTCGTTGCGAGCGAAATCGACCGCGGCCATACGAGAGATTGCTCCGCCAAAAATGGCGCTGATCAGACATCCCAGGATCAATGTGAGAATCAGAGGCATCCGTGCCGGAGGAACCCGGGTGGATGTCAATAGTTGCAGACCAGGATCAAGCACTCGCAGCATGGGTGCCGTCAGTCGCCAGGGCCGTGCGGATGGGATGGTTGCCGATGGAGTCATGATTTGAGCAGCATCTTGCAATCTCAAATCGTCGTTCGCAGCTGGCAGGACAGGTGCTTCAGAAGCGAACGTCATGGACGACGATTCCCAGGGCCAGATCGCGGGAGCAGAAGCGACCGGCCCCATTGAAATCGGTACACTTGAAACCGGCATGGTCGAAGTGGAAAATTTCTGATGTGAAAGCACCCAGTCTCCGGCAGACCAGAGAGAGATGGCCAACATTGCCAGCAGCATCCGACGGGCATCAATCGCAATCCGAAACCCTCGCAAAAGCCGCAACCAGGGTAACCAGCGCTGCCACATGGCTGCCGTCGTCGGGACAAACTGTTCTTCCAGTTCCGTTTGATTCGTCGCTGTCGACATCCTCACTCCATTTCGTGCGGTGCTGCACTGACCTCACTGAAAAACCTGCTCCTGATTGCGTGATAGTATAGTGTTGACGGCCGACCACGCGACACACACGATCAAGCTCGAAACAGCTCCATTCAGAGTTTTTGCCTTTTCAATCCGATTCAGGGAGTCGGCAGGCAAAACGACACCAGATTGACCATCACAGAGATTTCCATGACTGTTCCCCATTGCATTCGCCTGCAGGGCCCCTGGCAAGTGATTCCCCCAGGCGGTGACGCTGCAACAATGCCCATTGATATTCGGATTCCCGCCACCTGGCAGTCTCTTTTTGGCGATATTGCCGGGACTGCGATTTTTCAGCGGCGCTTTAACATTCCCACGCAACTGGAAGAACAGGATCGCGTGCTGATTCGTGTTCCGGATGATGCGGGAGAGATCTCACGCTGCTCTTTGAACGGGATTGCCTTATCGCCCTGCGAGGCCGATCCTCAGACCTTCGAGATCACCGCTCATCTACGAGAATACAATCACCTGGAAATTCAACTGACGTTCATTCCCACAGACAAAACGCAGGAAACGGGAGGACTCTGGAAACCGGTATTGCTGGAGATTCATGCGTCTACCAGCCGTTCCCAGCATCAATCCACTTGATGAAAATCACCCATGATGAGAGTGCATTCACCCCGTCTGGGCCGGGCCCTGCCGCGCAGGATGCAGCAACAATCCGCTCGGAGGCACTCGTTGTGGGCTCCGGCGAGAGCAACTCTAAAATTGAAAATAGATAAATTCACTGGGGACCGGCGGTGGAAAGAACATGATCATATAGGCGATATAAAGATAGACGAGTCCCCGCCAAGACCAATGGCTATTCAACAGGGCCATAAAATCCTGCTTCCATTCCAGCCACGCTTCAAAC
>Ga0182738_1001492_pt1 | contig 29298 bp, 36 predicted proteins | sample eDN5th30CBELigMG_FD_128876 | JGI IMG/M metagenome (GOLD analysis project Ga0182738, IMG submission 128876) | Enriched Miracle-Growth compost microbial communities from Emeryville, California, USA - eDNA 5th pass 30_C BE-Lig MG (version 2)... ...
CGATCTCGTAGTGGTGGATCAGATCCACGGTCCCACCAGCCAATGCGACTGGATCGAAGGCGGCAGGCATCCCGACGGCTACTCGGCGGTCTGGCGCGCCGGGACCGTGCCGGGTTGGTTCGCACATCCCAAGGGTTGGCGAATCGGCCAGTCGTCTCGATTGATTTTTGCGCCGAATGCGGAAGCGGATGAACGCTTCCTCGGGCTGGCTAACGACAAGAATCTCGAGACGGTCCTGGATTACGAGACCGGTAAGCAGCTCTACATCGGGCGAGTCCGGCGCCCTGCTGATTCGTGATGTGAAGCAGGAGTGAGGGGTAATAGCGGCGAGTCGCCTCATCAGTTGAATTTGACCAGGTCCTTGAAGATCAGTCGACCCCAGTTAGTTCCGCGCGTCTGCACGAGCAGTCCACCTTCAGAAAGCCCGCCAAGTTGGATCGGCGAGAAACCAAGATTTTCCGCAAGCGCACCAATCTCCGCTGCGGCGCCGTCATCGTCGCTCGCCAGGAACACGACTCTCCTGCCACCATGTACGGCCGGATCCTGTCCAAGGACGGCAGCGACCAGATGGTTGAAGCCCCTGACGAGTCTTCCACCAGTGAAGGCCTGCGCGACGACCTTGGAAGAAGACTGTCCTCCCAGTTCCTCTGGGGACACGCCGTAGGTATTGGTCACATCGATGATGGTCTTTCCCTCCCAGGTGGGCAGCGCCTTCGCGACATCCCGGTGCGACTCGAAACGGACCGCCAGAAAGATGATGTCCGCCTCGATCGCTTCCTCCAGTGTCTTGGGGATGATCGTGGGTCCGATCGCGGCCGCATCCGCTGCGAAACTTTCCGGGTTGCGCGTGGTTGCAACGGATACTTCGATGCCGTTGCGGGCAAACGCCCTGGCAAGAGCGTGACCGATCTTGCCGAAGCCGATAATTGCATAACTCATAATGTTTCTCCGATCCTGCGTTAGAACTGAAGTTTGAGAAGCGTGGTCGCACGACTGGCGAGGCCGGAGGCCAGCCACGGGACCGGGCCGGGGTCAGACCTGCGCCATGCCTCCATCGACGGCGAGATCCACGCCGGTGATGAAAGAACTTTCATCCGAGGCGAGGAACGTGACGGCAGCCGCGATTTCCTCTGGCTTGCCCCTGCGACCCATTGGGATCTGTGAAGCAAACTGTGCGGCCGCTTGCTCGGCTTGCTCGGGGGTGAGGCCCGTCGTTGTCTCTAAGGCGGGGGTCTCGATAGGTCCGGGGCTAATCGTATTCACCCGGATTTTGCGGTCTTTCAGCTCCAACGTCCAAGCGCGCGAGAAGTTGCGCACCGCCGCCTTGCTCGCGGCGTAGGCGCTGAACCCTGGCACACCCAACACGTTCGAGACCGAAGAGTTCAGGATGATCGAACCGCCGTCTTTAAAGAGGGGAAGGGCCTTCTGCACTGTAAAGAACAGCCCCTTCACGTTCACGTCGAAGGTCTGGTCAAAATGGGCCTCAGTAGCGACCGCGAGCGGTCCTATTGTCCCCGCGCCCGCGTTCGCGAAGAGAATGTCGATGTGACCGTATTTCTCTTTCACGACGGCATAGAGCCGGTCCAGATCTTCCAGGCGCGAGACGTCACCCACGACCGTCGTCACGTTTCTCTTGATGAAGGCCGCGGCCTCCTTCAGCTCTTTCTCCCGTCGCCCAGTGATCACGACGTGCGCACCTTCGTCCACGAAGCGCTTGGCAGTGGCCAGGCCAATCCCGCTGCTTCCGCCCGTGATGACTGCTGTCTTTCCATTCAGGTTGGTCATGCCATGGATCCTTCGTTGAAGTTGCACAAGTATCCCGGCATAATTACCTTATGACAAGTATGCACCTTTTGGTAAGTACCTACAAACGACTATGCCTCCTCAAAACTGCGGTATCGGTTTCTCCTGCGGGCTCGACGCCACGCTCCACCTCATCTCGGGGAAGTGGAAGCCGCTGATCCTGTTCTTCCTGCGCGACGGCGCGAAGCGCTACGGTGAGCTCAAGCGCTCAGTCGGGGGCGTCAGCGACAAGGTGCTGATCCAGCAACTGAAGGATCTGGAGGCGCATGCCGTGCTGGCGCGGACCGACTACAAGGAAGTTCCGCCGCGTGTGGATTACGCGCTGACCCCGCTCGGTCGCAGCCTGGCCGACGCGCTCGTCCCGCTGTGCATCTGGGGAAACGAGAACATGGCGGAAGTGACAAGCATCTTCGCCGAGCGGCGGCGGGCGAGCTGATCGGCCAAGGTGCCGGCGGGCATCAAGAGGGCGGCGTCGAAGCCGTCCCACGCGTCGACCCGTTGCAGCAATCGCCGCAGCTCGAGCGCGGGTAACCCGAACAGGATGTCCGTAGAGCGAATGCGCATTCAGTAGGTAGCCAGCTCTGCGAGCGGAACTCCGAGGCTCGACGCCAATATCTCGAGAGTCCTGGCGTGCGGCCGACTGATCTCATTGCGCTCGATCCGGGCGATCTCCTTCTCCGTGACCCCCGGGAAATCACGCCGCGAAAGTCCTTTCTGCAGCCTCAGACGCCTGACGGATGCGCCGAAGGAGGAATCCTCATACAGAGCGCGCTTCCTGGCGCGGCGCCGATACTCCGGATCGAACTCGTAGAGAATCGCGTCAGCCGAAGCTTCGAATGCGCCCAGCTTGACGGTCTGTCCAAAGTCGGTCACCTCGAACGAATCCGGATCGGCGGTTGCCTTCGACGACTTGTTCCTGAACCACGCCAGTGGAACGACGAGCGGCTCGACGCTTCCGCGGTAGAGCAGAACGGCACCACGTTCCTCGTCAACGGCTCCGCCGATGAAAAGGTCTGCCCTGCCGGGCGAGGTGAGAACTTCCATGAGCTCATCGAGCTCGAGAAGCCTGAAGTGATCAGTGGCAGATACGACGTGACGAAACAGAGCAGTGAGAAAGTGATGTGTGACCTCCCGCATCTCGCCCAGAACAACCAGCCGCTGTTCTCCTCTCGCGACAGGGGCCGCCCTCACGAGGGGGGCAAGTGATTCGAGGTTGGGAGCCACCCAGACAGCATGCTTGTTGGCCGCCTTGAATTCGTCGATCAGAGCCTGCTTGCCCCGGATACGATACACCGCGTCCTCCTCTGCCACCCGTGCAGAGGGCAGCCGGTGACCCGGGGCCGACACGATGTAGAGGCGTGGGGACTTGTGCCGCTCCTCCTCGAGAGCCTCATTCGGGGGCACGAGGCTTCGCTTCTTTCCACGCGATCCTCTGCCGGCTGCGCTAGACGTCTTCACTCTCATTGGACTTCACCGGATTTTCCGGATAGAGGCGATCCCACACTGCCGCAAACTCCTCGATTCGCTCCTCGAGGTTCCCGACCAACCCTCTGGGGACATCTCGTTCCGGGGGGTCATCATCCAGGAAGGCCCTCTCCCTGAGTCCGAAGCGCCAGCTCCTCGTCTTGTAGAGAAGCGTCACGTGGGGCGGCTCTACGCGCTCCCTGTCGCGGATCTTGAGCCGCCAGCCGCGCCCCGCCCACGGAGCTGGCACCACAAACTCTTGCGCCATGATGGTTTCTCATCGGGATCCTTCCTGTACGAGACAAAATTAATGTCCCATTCCAAGAAATACAAGAATGGGACATTTTGCACCTGATTGCGGTAGTTTGACACAGGCTGGGTCAGCTGAGGAGCGGCCCAGTCCGCTCCGAACGAAACAGTTCCCGCGAATATCGAAATACAGCAGATCGGGCGTGGAGTAGCGCTTCAAGCTCCACCGCGAGAAGAAGGATCGAGCCCGAACTGCCCCGCGGCACGGGTACGGACAGCCCGGCCACCAGCGGTCGGGATTGAACCGACGACCGCTCGATTACGAATCGAGTGCTCTCCTGATCCAGAGTCAGGAGAGTCCGTTTTCGTTCGTGAAATGAAGACCGACCCCCGAAATCGGCTCAGACCTCCGGCCTCACGCCTGATAAGCGTGCGCTCTTAACCCACACGCCTGGAAAGCGTGCGCCGTAAGAAGCGCGCCCTGTGAAGCAAACAACGTCGTCCCCGCGAAAGCGGGGACCCATGTTCGGTTGAGCAACATGGGTCCCCGCTTTCGCGGGGACGACGTTTGAGTCCCCCGCCACGTTCAACATATACCCCACCCGGGGACTTGCGGCAAGATCCAGGGCCTCCATTAGAATCGCCGATTCAATTTCCCGGATCGGAGGATTCATGGTTGATGCGAAGAACACGATCGACGTAATAATCACCGGCGCCGGCCCCACCGGCCTGATGCTCGCCGCCGAGCTCCGCCTCCACGATGTCCGCGTCGTCGTCCTCGAGCGCGACGCCGAGCCCACCAGAGTCGTCCGCTCGCTCGGCCTCCACGTGCGCAGCATCGAGATAATGGACCAGCGCGGCATTCTCGACCGCTTCCTCGCCCACGGCCATCAGCACCCCCTCACCGGCACCTTCTTCGCCGCCATCGACAATCCCGCGCCCGTCCAACTGGACACCGCGCACTGCTACGTCCTCGGCATCCCGCAGCCCGTCACCGATCGACTGCTGGCCGAGCACGCGATGGAGCTCGGCGCCGAGATCCGGCGCGGCTGCGAGCTGGTCGGGCTGAGCCAGGACGAACACGGAGTGACCGCCGAGCTCTCCGACGGCACGCAGCTCCGCTCACGCTACCTCGTCGGCTGCGACGGCGGCCGCAGCACCGTGCGCAAGCAGCTCGGCGTCGGCTTCCCCGGTGAGCCGAGCAGCGTCGAGTTCCTGTTGGGCGAGATGGAGGTGGGCGTGCCGCAGGAGACGCTGACCGCCGTGATGACCGAAGTCCGCAAGACCGAGAAGCGGTTCGGCCTCGGGCCCCTCGGCGACGGAGTGTACCGCGTCCTCGTGCCCGCAGAGGGAGTGGCCGAGGACCGCACCGTCCCGCCGACCCTCGAGGAGTTCAAGCGACAGCTGCGAGCGACCGCCGGCACCGACTTCGGCGTGCACTCACCGCGCTGGCTCTCCCGCTTCGGCGACGCCACCCGGCAGGCCGAGCGCTACCGAGTTGGCCGCGTGCTGCTGGCCGGCGACGCGGCGCACATCCACCCGCCGGCCGGCGGGCAGGGCCTCAACCTCGGCGTCCAGGACGCGTTCAACCTCGGGTGGAAGCTGGCCGCCGAGATCCGCGGCTGGGCGCCGGAGGGGCTGCTCGACAGCTACGAGACCGAACGTCACCCCGTGGCCGCCGACGTGTTGAACAACAGCCGCGCGCAGATGGTGTTGATGTCGACCGAGCCGGGGCCGCAGGCAGTGCGGAGGCTCTGGTCGGAATTGATGGAGTTCGAGGAGGTGAGGCGGTATCTGATCGAGAAGATCACCGCGATCGGGGTGCGGTACGACTTCGGCGAGGGGCACCCACTGCTCGGCCGGCGGTTGCGGGACGTGGGGCTGAAGCGGGGGCGACTCTATGAGCTGATGCACGGAGGACGCGGGCTGCTGCTAGATCAGACGGGGCGGCTTTCGGTGGAGGGGTGGGGGGATCGGGTCGACTACGTCGCAGACATCAGCGAGGAGCTCGACGTGCCCGCGGTGCTGTTAAGGCCGGACGGGCATGTGGCGTGGGTGGGGGAAGATCAGCCGGAGCTGGTCGGCGCGATGGCGAAGTGGTTCGGGGCTGCCGGCAGCTGAACGAGCGATCGAGCGCGCGACAGACTAGATCCGTTTGATCGTCGCGAGCCAGGCAGGTGCGCCGTCGTCGCCGTGGAATGTCGTGTGAACGCGATCCGCTTCGATGGCGGCGATCTGCCATCCAGTGCTCGGATTGAACGCTGCTCGCAGATCGCCCTGGCTCATGGGGTGCGGGACAGTGTCGGGAGCAGCATCACTGAAGCACAGCACGTACAGCGTTCCACCGGGCTCGGTGACCGACGAGAGGCTCGCTACGTATCGTGGTCGCTCGTCGGCATCGAAGGTGTGAAAGAGTCCGCCGTCCATCACAGATTCGAACCTGCGACCCACAGTTTCGAGCTTGAACGCGTCAGCCAGAGCGAACTCCGCGTCGATTCGGCGGTGCTTCGCCTTCTCTCGCGCGATTGCCAGTGCCGTCTCGGCCACGTCTACGCCTAAGACCGAGTGTCCCAGCGAGGCGACGTGGAGAGCGTTCTCGCCGGTTCCGCAGCCCGCATCGAGCACCGACCCGATGAATGCGCCTTGAGATGCCAGGCGTACTATTGCTGGCTGCGGATGACCGATATCCCAAGGCGCAGGGGCGTCGTTGCGGTACGACGCATCCCAGGGCAGGCCAGTCATCCGTTCGTGACTCGTCGGGTGTCGACCACCGAACGGATCGTCAGCGGGGGTTCGTGATTGGTCCGACATTCGTCCCCACCCGACTAGTGATGTCGCCACCTCATCGTGGCGCAAGATCCGCATGGCAAGCCCGAGCTAGGCTGCAAGCAAGCCAAATAGGAGTGCGGCCGGTGGCCGCACAACTCGACATATCGATTGTAAGCTTCGACGTTTGTCAGGCTGGTCGGGCAGGGGCCTGTAAAGGCGCAGAAGTCGCGCATTACTAGATGGGTTCTAGTCGTGAAGGCCATCGGCGTTCAAGAGTGCCTCGACCACAGTATCGGACATGTTACAGAATACCGCACTCGTCGAATCGTGTTGAAGCGCCTTCCGAAACCGCCTACCTCGATCGAGACAATGGAGCGAGCCGTACACCGACACACGTGCGTCCGGTGACGTCCACCCATTTACAGCTTTGCTTATACCTTGTACAACGTGCCGGAGATCCCCGCCTAATAAATCAACATGGAGGGTTGTGCGACGACTGCTCATGGGGGGGATTGAGTAGCTCATTGCGAACATCTCACCACGGCGCCGTAGGCGGCGGGATCCAACCTGCAGGGAGACTACCTCAACGCGATCGATCTCAAGCGCGCGCGGTCCAAAGTTCATAGCCTGAAAATCCAGCTGGATAAATGCCTCATCGCGCGCGTGCAGATCGATACGCGCCGCAAGCAGCTCGACTTGCAACCGATTCTCAGGCTGCTTCTTTGTACGGAACCGAACCCAGCGACGGTACGAAGCCTTGCCGACCACTGGGATCCAACTCACCCACCGCGGCAAGGCCTTCGCGAGATCCTCCGCAAGATCTTTTGTGTCCTCGTGAGCTAACAAACGATCAACCATCTGCCTCAGCGCGAATGGGTAGCGGCCTTGAAGCTTGACATGTGCGTAGTTTGCAGAGGATCTGATCGAGGCGCCAGCTCCATGCACTCTGGGTGGAGCTCGCAAGCAGACACGGTGCGTTTCCCGCAGCGGCGTGCCCGATCACTCACTCAGGCGCGCAACCTGATGCGATCTCGCGTCGGCGGCGACGGCACATCATTAGGCGTCAGCTTCTCCGAATGAGCGTGGCGAGGGCCCGACACGCGCCACCACGATGGATCATGGCGTGGCAGTTCGCACAGACTATGGCTAGATCCTCAAGCCGAGTCGGCTCGGGAGTGGCGAGTGCACTCAGCGGCCGCAGATGGTGCACCTGTACATAGCCCTCGCCGACATCACCGTAGCGGCTCTCGAAGACAAATCCGCACCCAGGCACCTCACACGCCAGCGGCCCTTTTGCCATTGCTGCCGCAACCTTCGCCTTCCGCAGGGCGCGCTCGCGGAGCCGATGCTTCGCTAGCCGCCAACGCACCTCCCCCTCGACAGCCTGAATTTCCGGGTCCCGCTCGGATTCCACTTGGTCTACACCGGTGTGACCAGCCCAAAGCTCCTCGAGGGCGGCTGCCGCATCATCGCCGATAGATGTCCCAGAGGCGACGGGTGTCCAATGCGGCTGCAAGAGTGGCCCGGGAGGAAAGTTGCGCGGATCGAGCAGCTCCTCACGAGCCGGGTCAATAAGCCAGTCGAACGCGAATGGGACGAATAGGGCGAGATCGCCCTTAGAAGCTCGCTCAGGATCCCAATGGGGGTGCTCGTCCGGGAGGCCCGTAGTCCAGCCGGACGCGATTAGCCCACGGGGCTCGGCTCCCTGTTTCAACAAAAAGACACGCGAGCCGACAGGAATATTTCGAGTGTTTCCAGTGCTCCACGGCATCTCGTAGGATTCGCCAGCGCGGACGCGTCTGAGGACCTCGCCGAAGTCATCCCAAGGCCACCTTTCGGGATTCCACGTAAGTAGATAGGTCGTCATGCCGTTTGGGGGATTATTTCCATCTGATGCCTTACATACGCAATAAAGCTTCGAAGGCATCAAATAGCCGTTGTCACGGGCTCCAGCCAGCAATGGCGCCCTCATCCTTACGTCTTCGTCCGCACCTTGGCCCCCCGCAAGGTTCCGGACAGTCGACGCAGCTCCGCTACCTGGCCCTCGAGCTCCTTCGCATGCGTCTCAGCCAATTCAGCGATCACAGTTTCCCAACCAGTGGGAGGCGGGCGGCGGTTGTCAGTCTCGATCCGTGCCCGCGCGATCGTGGCCAGCTGGACGCCAAAGCGCTCCGCGATGCGCGCGAGCGTGACACTCGGTCCCTGCGTGAGAATGTCGGTGGCGGTCTTGAAGTCCAGTCGCGGCATGATTGGCAGTATGGTAATTACCCATTGCCGTAGGGCAATGTGGTAATTACATTATTACCTAGCAGGGACTAACGGCGAGGCTGGCACTCCCTCGACCAAAAGATTCGGCCAGCCTCCCACAGGGAAGTACGCACCCGAAGGCACGCCCAGGTTCAACGGTAGCCCTGCCGGGCGGCCGGGGTCAAGAGGATTGGAGGTGCAGGATGGTCAAGAGGCGAGAGGCCAACGCTAGTGACTCCACAGCGCAAGGGCAGGCCACCTACACGATCACGAGGCGTCACCGCCACTGGGAGGTCCGCGACTCGGCCGGAGAGTTGGTGTGCCTTACAGTCTACAAGCGAGGCGCGGAAGAGGTGGTTCGCCGATTGCACCCTTAAGGGAGAAGGGCAAAGCGCACACGCTTGGCAGCCGCGGTATCGCTCGCAGCTGCCAAGCGACCGCTCGTGAGAGCTTGGACAGACCAGGCCGCGGTGACCAGAAGGATGTTCTCTTCATCGAGCGAGGGCGATGGAACAGCTGCTGCCAAACGTACGCTCAGAGTGGCCCAATTTCGGGGTGAGGACCAATCAGCCTTCCAGTGTAGGATGCGACGTTCCCATAAGCATATGGAAGATTTTCAACGCGAAACTGTCTGTCATTCCGGTGATATAGTCTACTATTAAATGCGTACGCAGAGCGGGTTCGATGGCTGGCTGCCACCTGCGTTCGGCACTGTATGCGAGCCAGTGCTTATTGGGGAGCAACGTATGCAATCGGGACTCACGAGCCAACTCGCCGTACTTGAGCGGCCGAGCTCCGTTCGGCTCAAGCCTACGAAAGTCGTCCGGCGTGAGGCAAAGTAAAGCTTCGTAGCCATCAAGAAGGGTTTGAACAATCCTGAAACCACCGAGTTCAATCTCGATCGCCTCACGAGCCACGAATATTCGGCGCTTTGCAAAGCCCTTCAGCGCATCCAGGATTGACCGGGCCACCGGATGACCATCGAGCAGTGCAGCGTAGTACTCGCCGTTCCGAATAGCGGCTTCGTTGTCAGCAAACGACATCGAGACCATCTCTGTCAGTTGACGTGTTACGCTACGACTGAACTCGATAAACGAAGCGTTGTTAGCCTTCATAATGCCTTCTGGGCCTTTACTGGCATTCAACACCTCATCGGCTGCTGCCTGCGCGTCCGGCAAAAGCGATGGGAGTATCGAGCTTATCTCGCTGAAGAACTCGGATTGTGAGCACACCCCCTTCTCAAGCGCGTCCTCGATGTCGCTCAAACAGTACGCAATGTCGTCCGCGGCCTCCATTAGGAACGCAAAAGGGTGGCGTTGAGCCAAATCGCGGTCCTCACCAGTTGCCAGACCGAGCGTGGTCCAGATGCGGAATATGCGATCGCGCTCCGCTTCGAAGAATCCAATCTTCCTTCGGAAGGGTTTGTCGGTGGCCGGCTCTGCGCCAAGATACTTGACGGTGCTTGCCATGAGCGCGCAGGTAAGATTCAATCCCCATGCGTCTTTCAGCCACATCAATCGAGTAACAATGCGTAACCCTTGTGGATTACCGTCGAAGTGGATGAATGAATTGAGGTGTGCCTGAATAGCATCTTCCTTCATACCCCCAGTCCGCCAGTATTCGGCAATCTTGCCTTGGCGCTTCGCAAACCAATCACGAATGGCGAATTCACCAAGATGGCCAAATGGAGGATTGCCAATGTCGTGAAGTAGGCACGCATTTTGGACGGTCTGGACGAACGGAAGCCGGAGCGACGGTTCGATGACTCCCCGCTGGACAAGAAGCTCGAATGTACGTTCCGCGATGAACTGTCCAAACGTTGCCACTTCCAGCGAATGCGTTAGACGAGTTCTAACTGCAGCGTTTCGTTCAAGCGAAAAGACCTGCGCCTTCGTTTGTAAACGGCGGAATGCTGACGATGCGATTATCCGCCCCGTGTCGCTTAGGCTTTCAAGCTCAGGCGTACGCCCCGCAATAGATGTCGGGCGCAGACGGTGTGGCGAGAGAAGCTGAGCGTAGGTACGCTGAGTTGTCACACAGATGGCGTGGAGAGCTTAATTGTTGGCGGGGCTAGAGCTAATGACGGTAATGCGTGTCTTCTCACACTTGACATTGCCAGCGAGCGATATGGTAACTGTAATGTGAGCTCGCGAGATTCTCACGTCGGCGCCTGGCCGCGCTTCTCCAATGCAGATCCTCGTTGGCAAGCACCTTGGTGCGCGGACGCCTGATGTCTCAAATCATGATATCGGCGAGAGTATCCGCTAGCGGCTCGAACAGCACTCTACTTTCCCGCGCCTTTTCGATGTGCGCGCCCTTTAGCCCGTCCGCCGAGGTGCAACGAAAGACCGGCTTACGGGCCGCAAGCGAGTACGGAATAAGGCTGTGCAAGTTCGGGATCTTGCAAATCTCATAACATGGAGTCGTGTACTCGACGATCTGGTCGAGGGGGCTCAGCTGATCAACGATGTTCGCTTGCACCGCGTCTTCCACCCGGGATCCGAACAATTGCCAACCTTGGGTCATGCCGGCGCCCGTGTTTCTGAGATTGTGCTGCTGAGTTACAAAGCCGGCAAACTTCGGCGCACCGTGTGGCAAGCCAATCATCGCCCCTCCCGCCCACGCCGCATTAGCCTGATCCCACTCACGACGCCACTTGACGAGTTTGCTACCAAGATTCTCAGTGCCACGAATGGAAAAAAGGTCGGGTGCGATCGGCACGACGAAGTAGTCGCTGCCGCTGAGCATCGCGCGATTAAGTGCACCCAGATTGGGCCCGAGATCGACAAGGACGATTGTTGCCCCCGCCTTATCGGCGGCGGCCATCACTGCGCGATAGAGAGCCGACTGCGCTCGAAGTGCCGCTTCGCTGCCGCCCTTCGCACTGTTCCATGTTTCGCCGAGGAGGTCTTCGAAGACGGATAGCAAGAGGTCGCCGGGCAATATGCTCAGGTTGTCATCGACAACTGTTGGTGCCCTGTTACGGATGTCGCCTATCGTTCGGGCGACTGGTTCAATTGCCCTCCAAATGCTGTTACCGCTATCCTCCCAAGCTTTTTCGATCTGCTTTTCTGAAAGCGTGTAGGCGGTGAGGTTACATTGGCTGTCGCCATCGACCATTAGAACCGAGTGTCCGACTTCCGCCAGCACGTAGGCTACGTGATACAGCAGCGTGGTCTTGCCCACGCCGCCCTTGTTATTAAAGAAGGAAGCGATTGAAGCCATGGTTGTTGGTGCCAAGTGAATGGATAATGCTTCTTGCTGCAATCCTCAGCCGCGGCGTACAAGTGGCCGGCCACCGCGCACCATGATGCACCCTCAACGAGGAACTCGCCAGCCTACTATGTGGCAACCCTGAAGGCGTCGTCGGCAGCGCCGATTCGTTAGCTAGTGTCCGCCTGAAACTCTGGTGGCGATGTTGGCAGGGTAGAAAACGTGACGCATCCGGGGATGGCGTTCTCGCGATCGTGATGTACGTTGGAGCTGTTGAGAAACCAACTACAGCACGAGGACGCACCGCCGGATGCGCCACTCTCAACAGCTCGCACTCACTCCATGCTCCATCGCCCACCTCCATGCGAGGGAGCTCGAAACCGTGGGCCCGCTGTTCGGCGAAGAACCTCGCATCGCGGCCCTTGCCGAGCAAGACCTGCTGTGATTCTGCAAGCGGAACCCTCGGACCGGCCGGCCGTGTCTCACGGGTGCACAAGTACACCCAATCTCGGTTCTGCGTGGAATTTGGTGATACGAAGCTGTGGAGGCGTCACTTGACATTGGGGGAATGCAGTTGCTGGAGCAGCTCCCATGGATGCGACCGCCTTGTGCCCCTCGCCAGACGAGCTCCGGATCGAGCGAATCGTGCTAACACGAGAGTCGATCACTCTCGTCGCGATAGCTAGTCGAGTGGCAGTTCCCTGTCCTGCCTGCGGGTTCTGCTCTCAGCGCGTACATAGCCGCTACGTGCGCACGCTGGATGACCTACCATAGCACGGCGTGCGAGTCCGAATCGGGGCTCATGTACGCAAGTTCTTCTGCGACACGCCGGGCTGCCCTCGCCTCATATTCACCGAACGCCTCACGGAGACCACGGTGCCGCACGCGCGGCGTACGAGGCGGGCCGCCACTGCGCTCGAGCTCATCGGCTTTGCGCTTGGCGGCCTGCCGGGCGAGCGTCTGGCAATGGCGATGGGGCTCGCGGGCGGAGCGTGGACGATTCTGGAGCGCGTGAGGAAGGCGCCCGAGGAGGACATCCTGGCCCCGCGCGTACTCGGAGTGGATGACTGGGCCATTCGGCGTGGCCAGCGATACGGCACTATCCTCACGGATCTGGAGAGGCACTCGGCCATCGACATGCCCGCTGATCGAGAAGCCGAGACCTTGGCTGCATGGCTCGTGAAGCACCCCGGCGTGGAGATCATCAGCCGAGACCCGGGGTGGCGCGTATGCCGAGGGAGCCCGCCAAGGGGTGCCGGAATCCATCCAGGTCCACCTCTTGAAGAGCCTTGTGGAGGCGCTCGAGCGAGCGCGCACGCGCCACCATGTAGCGCTGGGGAGGGCGGCAGAGGCGACCCATCCCAAGCCGCTGCCCAAGGATGCTGTACGGAAGCGAAGGTATTCAGGGCCGCCGCATAACCGGCCAGGTCCTACAAAGGACGAGCAGCGGAGCGCGGCGCGCCCTGCGCTCCGCCTCGCACGCTACGATGAAATAGTGGCGCTTCGCCAGAATGGCATGCCGTGGAATCGGATCGCCGAGAGGGTGGGGCTCGACAGAAGGACGATGAGCGTCTGGCTCGCAGCCGGTCGATTCCCCGAGCGTGCGGAACGTGCTCGCCGGCCGCACCGCCTCGATGCTTACGCCGAGTATATTCACGAGCGCTACGATGCTGGCCTCGACAACGCAGCCCAGCTGCTCCGCGAGTTCAGAGAACGTGGTTATAGCGGTCCGTACCAGACGGTGTCGCGTTACCTCGCGGGGATGAGACCGACGCGCCTACGCGGTGCGCCTCGTGGTGCGCCTCTCGATGCGCCGAGCGGCGCACGGCAGCGACCAATCGCGTGGGGACAGGCCCCGGCTCCTTCACCTCGTGAAACCGCCTGGCTGCTCCGGAATGCCGATGCCAAACCGGAAAAGCTAAGCGCCGAGGAGCGAGCCTACGTGGAAGCGCTGGGCAGCGAGTCTCCGACCTAGCCACAGCTCGCAGGCTCACCACGGAGTTCGTCGAGATGCTGGAACAGCACGACGCAAACGCTCTCGCGTCGTGGCTCGTCGCCGCCGGCGAGAGTGAATTGAAGTCCTTCGCTGCGGCTATCAGGCGAGATTACGACGCCGCGCTGGCGCGCTGCTCTTCCAGTGAAGCAAGGGCCAGGTGGAGGGCCAGGTAAATCGGGTGAAACTGGTAAAGCGCAGCATGTATGGACGTGGCGGTCTCGCCCTGCTCCGTAAGAGGGTGCTGCGTGCCGCATGATCGCCACGTCTAGTGAGCGAAGGACGGGGATTCGGCGTCACCAAATTCCACGCAGAACCGAATTTGCGTGTTCTTCTATACCTCCCTTCCTGCACGACTTCCGCGTGCCCTTCGACAACTCGAAGTCCGAGCGCGATCTGCGTCTGATGAAGCTCAAGCAGAAGATCTCGGGCGGCTTCAGCACGGCAAAGGGAGCCAGGCACTTTGCTACCATCCATGGCTACCTCGCCACGGCTCGCAAGCAGGGCCGCTCGCCACTCGACGTTCTCAGGGATCCCTTCCGCGGCCACCCCTTCCAGCCCGCGATCGCTCTACCTGAGTAGTTACTCTTGGAGACCTAACGGGATAACCGTGCTCGATCCGTCGTGCGGGTCAGGTGGGATGCTGCTGATCGCTTGCGGGGATGGTCCACCTACCCCGAGGGGCATGGGTCCGCGATAACGGCAAACTCGCTTACACTGTCAGGAACCGCGCGAAAAGAACACCGCTGTCGTAAAATGTGAATCCGTTGTCCTGAAATTGTGCTAGGCGAGCCGGCCTTAGTCTCTTATACTACCGCGAGAGAACGGGGCGAAATGTTCTACGGTGTCTCGCTTCAAGGTACAGCGCGCACTTACGCCACTTCGTACGGAACCAAGTAAGAAAATCGCGAGGGGGAGACGCTAGGCTGTAAACCGTGTGTGGCGACGGAGCCGTGCGGAAAAGCCGCTTATCCATAGAGGGCGGTGTTTTCTAAGCCGATGCTGCATCTAGCCATGACCAGTAAGAAAAGCACTCAGGACCGCCCACCATATGAACCCCCTACGGTTCACCCAGAATGGTTCGACAGAGTGACGGACAGGCGGGAAGGTCTCGGAGGGATCGGCTCCCCCAAGCCACTGAGCGGATGTAACCGCTAGGATGAACCCGGGGTAGGTCATATCAGAAGCGCGTGGAAATGCGGGAAAGGCGCGGAAGTAATGGTGATGATTTTACAGAAAAGCGGAGCGATGAAGCCGAGGCAAGCCGGGTCAACTCGTTGTCCAATAATCAGTTCCGTCGAGACTTGCGCGGAATCACGATGTGGGGCTATCATCGCCCCCGCATATAAAGCGAAGCCCCCCAACCGGGGGACCGATTGAGGGGTTGGTTCGCCGTCCGCGGGCTTGGTTCCTAGGCCACTTCCCGCGATCCAATCACGATGCAGACGACCTTTGACGGGAGGTTAGCATCACGACTAGTGAGAGTACGATATGGACACGCAGCACAAGACGCAAGGCAGTTCGGGAGCGGTACACAGGAGGGACGAGGAGGTCTATCACGACCATCCAGAGTGCCCCGTACTGGCGGAGGTCGTCGAGACCGTGCTCATCCCCGGTACAGGAGGCAAGCGCCGTTGTAGTGCCTGTGCTCGGCTCGCGAGGCGCCGCGCGTTGGTGTAGGGTGCAGTAGCAAGGATGGGGATGCCGGGGGTGGCTCGAGGGTCGCTCCCGGCATTCTTATCATCTGCGCCTTGTTATTCTGCTGCGACGTGGTGATTACCGATCCGCCATTCTAGTTCCAGCCATCGCCTTCACTCCCCACCAGAAGCCTTCGACACCCTCGTCGTCCTTCGCACTGCGGTCCAGGTAATCCCGAAGGCAGCTGATGACGCGCTCCAAATCCTCCGGTTCCCTGTGTCCCCGATCGTCGTTCAAGACGCACGCGGCGGCTCGCGTGACCATCAGCGGAAACTCCCCTTCAGGGATGGAGATGCGGGGAAGTTGTTCGGGCATGGTGTGCCTCCTTGAGCGGACGGTCCGCATCGATGTCGGCATCGGTACCGGTAAGACACTCGGCACAAGTCAGCGGCAGCCCCGCGAGACTCCCGGTAACCTCGTACAAAACCCGATGGCGTCCCCGGAAGAACAAGGGCCATTCCTGCCAGATAAAGCCGTCTCGCTTATACATGGGGTGACACTACGTCCCCGCGTCAGCGGAACGTCAGTGGGAGGTCCGTACACTACGGGGAATTTCTTACGACCGATAGGCAAATTCGAATCAGGTCTGGACCCTGAGCGGACAGTACTGCTGCTACCAATGCGACTTCTGAACCCCGCCGAAGTCCTACTGGCGTTTGGCACAGCGCTGTTGTTGCGTTGCGATTCAGTTCGCCGTTACTTCTGTGTCAACCGTTGTTGGTCTGCAAGGGCCAGTCTTCAATCCCCCGGTTCCTATGTCCTTTTTTCTTGGAGCGCTGTTTATCGCGTGGATAGTCACGCGACTCGCCTTATTTCTCACGACGCGAATGAAGCGGACGACGTCCCGCCTCCTTATCACGCACTGTGGGTCACTTGGCGTCATGGCCATTCTCGCCGGATTTGGCATGGCGGACGGTGGTGAGCCTCGCTTCGAAGAAGCTTTCGTGCGCTACCTCCTGCCGGTTCTCCTCCTGTTCGTGGTTGACACCTGGTTACAGAAGCGGGAGCGCCGTGAATCACCGAGGGCACCCGGCATGACTAGTGAGCGGAATGGTGGAGGCATACTTGAGGCAGTTCCCGCGTCGCCAGTGGGGAGGGAGCACTCGGCGCTCGATGATTTGCTTGCGGCAGCGGAGCGCTATCGCGCCACACTCCGGGAAGGAGAGGAGCAGCAATACCGCGCACACAACGCTACGATCGCGGGGGCACAGCAACAAGTCACACGGGCGAAGGAGTTCGTGCAGCGAGCAGGCCTCGACCGTGCGCTGATCCGCATCATGGATACGGTCAAGCATTGGCCGTCTTGGTCGAAGCGGCCGGACTTCCCAAATTACTGCATTCCTGGTGTGGAGTACGTGGACGAGGAGAGTGAGAGCGAACGCACGAACGGGGAGCGGCGCTCCGCCACATTTGTCTCCATCGTCTTCGAGGGTCGGCCCTACAGTGTTGAGTTCGATCGCGAGGGGTACTTTGAATCGGGCGCATTTGCAACGCTACGCTTTTACGACGGTCAGCACTTGGTAGTGACCCTATCCCTTGCCGAGGACTTGGACGGGAGCCATGACGGCGGCTACCGAGACTGGCGGATGCTCAATGTGAAAAGTCTCGATCCAGGCGAGTGGATTCAGGGGGTCCTCGCGCTTGAGAAGCGTATCAGGATGCACTCCGAAGGGGAGCGCTACCGTCGTGAGGAAGAGCGCCTTCTTGAGCAGGCGAGGCATCTTCCACCAGTATAGAGGGAATCAAACACGCATTACCGACCCACCTGAAGAGGGCTAATCCACCACCTACGATTGTGGCACCTCGGTGTGGAGGCAAACGCGCTCCGCTACGCTCCTTCCCAAACCGTCAACGCCTCGAAAAATGGCAGCCGTAGTTACATTCGTCATCCGCAGGTGGCGCGGAACTCTGCCTTTAGGTGCGCCGGGATGATTAGGAGACCGAAACGGCGGACATTTGACCGTCCCAGCGGTCGCAAGGCAGCTTCGATCAGTGCACCTTGGTCACCCAGAATGCTTGCGCAGAAAGGAGACGCCTTTGCGGTGCGATCGTCCGCGCCCTTTGCGAAGGCAACTCCATCCGGGCTACTGCCCGCCTCGCTGGCACCGCGAAGGCTACGGTGTTGCAGCTGTTGGTCGAACTTGGCGAGTCCTGCTCGATCTATCAGGATCACCCGCTGCCGAACCTGCCGACGCGCCGTGTGGAGGTGGACGAGATTTAGGCGTTCAGCGGGGTGAAGCAGAAGAGCGCGCCGAAGGACCCGCAGAGCGACATCTGGACCTACACCGCCATCGGTGTTGACTCCAAGCTTATGATCTCGTGGCTGGGTGGGCCGCGGAATCACGCGAACACTTTCGTCTTCATGCAGGACATCGCGCTACGGTTCGCCACTCGCGTGCAGCTTACGAAGGATGGCCTCGCGCGGCACGAGGCGGCTGTCGAACAAGCGTTCGCTTGGGTTGGCGTCGATTTCGCGCAAATCATCAGGACCTACGGCACGCCGCTGGACAAATTGGAATACCATGGTAGAGATAGCCCCTCCGCGTGCCGCCACGACATTAGGACCCCGATCGTTGGCGATCCTGACATGGGGCAGGAGTCAACGTGCTACCTTGAGCTGCAGAGCCGAACATGCGAATGGAGCTGCGGCGCTTCACGCTGCTGGCGGACAGAATCGGCAAGAGGGCGGAGAATCACGCGCGCGCAGTCAGCCTGCCTTCCTCTTCTACAAGTACTGCTGTCCGCACACGACCCTGACGAACGCCGCTAGCGGCATCAAGACGACTCCTGCGATGGCGGCGGGCCTCACCGATCACGTGTGTAAGGTGGAGGAAGTTCTGAGCTTGGCGGACCCTACCCGACTGGTACAATCAAACTGGCCACTACCTACTCAACTCCCGAGTCGGCCCGCCAAAAGTTAGTTTGGTGCTTGCAGTCCCCTCGACAAGCTGCGTAAGCCTCTGCTTTTAGGAGCACAATTGCCCACTCCGGCCGACTCTCAGAACGGCATCGTAATTGTTCGCATTTCGGAGCTGCTCCCCAAGTTCCAGGACGCAATTGAAGCCTCACGAACAGCCACCGGGTGGGACGCTGAGCTTCTCCAGCAGATCGTTGCGCACGAATTCGACTTTCTCGGCCCATTCATAAGGGCTCGGGTTCGGCAGGATACTAGCGGGGACCTCGGCGACGAGGTGCTGGTCATCGAGTTCACCCCTCCCCGCTCGCGTGATCTGGCGGTGGCTGAGCGGCGCTTCGCGCAGGCGACTAAACGTGCCGATCGCGGTGACGCCGGTGGCGCACGACCCTCATTGGAAGGGCTGGTGCGCGAGTTTCCGGAGGTTGCCAAGTTCCACCGCGCACTTGGCCAAGTCCATTTCGCTCTAAACGATTGGGACTCCGCGGAGGACGAGTTCCTTCGGAGCCTTGCGATTGACCCGCGCGATCCTGATGCTCTTACGTTGCTCGGCAACCTTTACGTCAAGCGAAAGGCACCAGAGAAGGCGGTACCGCTCTACCGACGTTCACTTGAGCTTGAGAAGAACGTTTACGCCCTGTCGAACATCGGCGCCGCGTTCGCCCAGATCGGAGACTTGGACGAGGCCATAGGCTTATTCCGAGAGGCCATTACTCTAGAGCCGACCTACCCGAATGCCTGGTATGGGCTTGGTCTCGCGATATCGCATACTCAGGACACGGCTCGACTGCCGGAAGCTATTGCGGCACTTGATCGGGCGCTAGAAGCCGCGAAGGAACGCACTAAGGCACCGGATGTCTGGGATGCCGCGCGCGCGCTCTTGAGCGGACTCGCGGAAGTAGCAGCGCGCGAGCAAGCCGAGCGTGCCCACTTGCAGAATCAGGAGCTTATAGGAGAACAGAATCGCCAAGGCGAACTACCTGTGCAGGTACAGCAAGTCCAGCTCAGTGGTCACCTCGCTCGCCTTGAGCTGGGCTGGCCCCATAACCGCCCGTTTCACCGGCTACTAGTGTCGCCTACTGCTGGCATTGAGCGCGAACATCAAATACGGCACGAGCTGGAGCATCTCCGACTGACAAACATGGCGCGCGCCGCTGGCCGGAACCGCTGGTTCACGGCGAGCGCTAAAGATCGCGAGTTCGCCGTTCGAAGTCTTGCACCAGAAACGAAGCGCTTGGCTCGTCAAGGCATCTCGGAATTGGACCTCAAGGCTTTGTCCTTGACGTGGATAGATGGTCTCCTTCTCCAGTTATACAACTTCCCCATCGATCTTCTCATCGAATCGCGCCTCATCACCGACTACCCGACCCTGCGCGAGCTATGGTTCTTTTCACTCGCACGCCAGTTAGAAGTCGCAGCGCGCATCGCTGAGGATAGGCAGCTTGCGCAAGCGACTGCGCGCACCGTATATCGAGCTAGTACAGCAATGAATGGGGCCTTCGTCCTCTGGTTCGAGGATCAATTTCCCCGCCGAACAGACTTTGTAGCGCGATTCCAACGAACCCAGACCTGGCCCACATCCAAGCGGCTCTACTCTATGTGGGTACACGATTTCAATAGTTGGGAGCCTGGCCAGGAATTCGCCTGGATCGACTCTTGGGCCAGAGCACTTGGCCTCACACACTGGTACACCTGGCGCGACGACGCCATCTGACCTGCAGTCTCGTCCCCTCCCCCTCACCACCATACTCCAAAGTCGACGATGCCGCTTAGTGATAGCGGGACAGCGCTCTTTGCAGGGAGTGCGAAGGAATTCGTCCGAATGGCGCCGGAAAGTAGCCTCACCACGTCTGTTACAGCTCATTACAGGCGGTTGTACGGCAATCCGGGCGAGTCACAAATACGAGCGTGGCGCAATAGCCTCACCGCGTTAGCTCGCGTCGTCGGCAAAGTCGATCTTGATGCTTCTGGCGTCGGAGTTGAGCTTCGCCTGCCCTCCAACAATCGCCGTATCGACGCGTCATTCGTCGCAAGGGATTCGTCCGGAGATCCGCATGTGGTATTGGTTGAACTCAAGCAGTGGGAGACTGCAGCACCAAGTATGAACCCAGATAATGTGCTGGTCGGTGGCCAGGAGAAGCTCCACCCGTCGGCGCAGGTGGCCGCATACGCCGACTACCTGCAGGCAGCACATTCCGCCTTCACGGAGCACGATTTCAGGCTCTCAGCATGCTCATATTTGCACAATATGCAGGCGTGCAATTCTGTCGGCATTCGCGGGTTGGAATACGCCGGTGTTCTGCATCAAGCACCAATGTTCACGGCGGATGACGAGGGACTACTCACCGACTACCTGTTCGACCGGCTGGAGGGCGGCGACGGAATGGCGCTGCTGCCCACGCTAGTAAAGGGACGCCATAGTCCCTCCAAGAAGCTAATTGACGGCGTAGCGCGGGCTCTCGACGGGCAACCGATGTGGACGATGATCGATGAGCAACGCCTCGCATACAACCTCGTCAAGGGCCACGTGGCGCGTGCAGTAGCGACCGGGGAGAAGGCAACTGTTATCGTCGTTGGAGGGCCGGGAACGGGGAAGAGCGTAATTGCCGTCCATCTGCTCGTTGACCTTGGTCGCCAATACCGAGTCGCACACTCGACCGCCTCCAAGGCATTCACCTTGAATCTTCGTGCCGTAGGCGGGCGGGGAGCGGAATCCCTCTTCTGCTGGAATAAGGACTTTGCACACCGCGTAACGGAGGAGAACAGCCTGGACGTACTCATCGTGGACGAAGCCCACCGTGTGAGGCTAACGTCGAATACGAGATGGACCAAAGGCGAAGCTCGCTCCAGCATTCCGCAAGCAAACGAGCTTATAAGGGCAGCGCGTATCAGCGTCTTTTTACTCGACGAACAGCAGAACGTACGCCCCGATGAAATCGGCGATGTCGCTGCAATAGTGGCCGCTGCCCAGGAAGAGGGTGTGCCGGTCATACGCGTCGAACTCGACGCGCAGTTCCGTTGTAACGGCTGCGAGGAGTACATCGAGTGGGTCAATGCGCTCTTCACCAACTCTCCAGTCCACGCCAAGGGGTGGCTCCGCGAGGGCGAGTACGATGTGCGCCTGATGGACACGCCGCAAGCGCTTGAAGATGCGTTGCTATACGAAGTAAACCGGGGCTGTACCGGCCGTATCGTGGCAGGATACTGCTGGCCGTGGTCGGACCCGAACCCCGATGGTACTCTAGAGCCCGACGTGGTAATTGGGGGGTGGAGGCGCCCCTGGAATGAAAAGTCGCCCGAACAACGCACTAAGAAGCCAGGGGCTGCACCGAAGCCGGCCAGACATCCATACACGCTCTGGGCGACACAACCCAAGGGTCTATCCGAAGTGGGGTGCATTTATTCCGCCCAAGGATTCGAATTTGACTACTGCGCTGTCATACTTGGCAACGATCTGGTATGGCGCGACGGCGTAGGGTGGATTGCAAGCAAGGACGCATCTTGCGATCCAGCGATCGCGAGGCGCAAACACGACCCAGCCGAACTCACCGCACTAATCCAGCACACCTACCGCGTTCTGATGACGCGCGGGATGCTCGGTACCTTTGTCTATTCGACCGACTACGAGACGCGGCAACACCTAAAGCAGCTCACTCGACTGCCTGCCACTGCGAGTGCGACATGAAGATCAGGCCCACCTGAACCAGAAGCGCCAGTAACTAGTTCGTCCGACAACTATGCCTTGCTGGCCGATTGCTGCGGCCGAGCATCGACCACAATCACGACCGGCGCATCCTGACCTGCTTTCATTGCCGAATCACGTTCCGTCAACACGTTGTTGATTGCAGTCACATGATCTCCTACCCGGACGATTAAGAATATGCTTGCATTGGTGTTCTCCGCCGCGTTGTACCGCTCCAACTGAGTCTTGTAGCCATGAAGTAGTCGCCCGTGACTCGATTTCTTCATCTCGAGAGTCACTTTGATTGATCCGTGGCTGAACTTAAAGTCTACCGGTCCGGGGCCAGCGTTCGTTTCGGGTGAAATATCGAGGTCGGGGGAGTTGTCGCGGCAGTAAGTCAGGGCGATGCCAAAGAAGATGCGCTGTATTGCGCGCTCCGTGAGAGTCTTTGCGGGCTTCTTGCTTATCCAGAAGCTATCCCACAGACCGTTATTCTCTACCAGATTCTTAAAGTGTTCGCAGATCGTTTGGACCGTCACGAGAGCACTGTCGGGCGTCCAGCCAGAACTCGGCACGGACAACTTCAGGGGGTGCTGACTAGCGAGCGCCCGCGCGGCCAGAAACCGTCTCGCTTCGGCACCTGGGTCCAGCGCAAAGTCGTACGGTGAACCTCCGGCGCTCACATAGGCTTCAAGAAGCACCTTGAGCAGATCGGGGTCGTTTTCGATACGGTCCCACAGCTCCGATTTCGACGGTGCTCGCGAGGCCACACCCACGCTCGCGAAGAGCTCATTCAGCTTGTCGCGCATAGCCTCGTTGTATGCTACTACAGCTGTAATGTCCTCGGGACTTAGAGCCACAGGCAGCTCTCGAAGGACGTCCTTCGGCACCAAGTAAATCGCGGATTGCCTTCCACTCAGTGTGTGGAACGGAAGCTGGACGCTCTGACCGTCCACGGTCACCTGTGAAGTGGGTATTCCAAGCGAGAGAGCGATGCGCTCCGAGTACTTCGCGAACTGCACCTGTGCTACGCGAAGTACTATATCGCTGATGCGATCCGGACCGAATGCCTCTGTGAACAGGCCCACTAGCTCGAAAATGAGGGGGTTCTTTACGCCCGCGCGGACGATCTGGTAGGCGCGATCCGCGAGCCGCTCCGCTAGTCCCGGTCCTATTGCAGCGCCGTCGCCTTCGCCTCTGGAGTAACCCAGCGACACACCCCTCAGCTCCTTCAGACGCAGTCGCCTCACAACGGCGCCCCACAGAGCCCCCTCTTGCGTGGTACAGGACTCCAGCAGGACGATCAACTCCTCAAAGAAGCGAGTAAGCGCGGCGCGCGCATCGTGCATCTCCGGCGCACTGCTCTCGACTAGCAGATGCGGATCGACATGAAGCTGCGAATCGAGATCCACGAAAGCGTCAAACACACCAGCGGCGTCTAGAGCCTCCGGCGGGATGTTGAATAGGCGGCTAATTGGGATTGGCATTGGGAGAACTGGCAATCACTGCCACTATGAGGTGCGAGACTCAGAGCATCGGTCGCCGTGCCGACAGGATTCAATCTTCAGCAGGTGGGGAGCGGGCTGAGCTGCTCACGCGACAAAGTACCCCATTCATGGAACTGGTGCACCGGTTGGCTGGATATACGTGCTTGGCACATCCACTCCGGGCAGGTCTATCCAAGTGCAATTCGACCGCTGAATCGTTAAGCCCAGCCGCGCGCCGAGGCGCTGGTTCGCAGGCCAGCGCCCGTCTACAGCTCAGTCCAGAAGGTGCCCGCTCGAAACGGCGCCACGGAATTGACCGCTGCTGTAGTGGAGTTGACCCGGTTCGGTGGACGGTTTACGGCTTGGGTTTCAAGCCGCCTCTTGCATCGCCGCATAGGGTGCTGCAGTGATGCGTTCGTAGTTCACGGGCGACTGCTGACCCAGGGCTGAACGTCGCCTGTGCGGGTCGTACCACCCCTCGATGAAACGGAAGATCGCATGGCGTGTCTCGGTCGGCGTACGGAAGCGCCGCCTATCCAGCAGCTCGCACTCCAGCGTCGCGAAGAAGCTCTCAGCCATCGCGTTGTCGTAGCAGTCGCCCACGCTGCCGCGCGACGGCTTCACACCCATCTCACTGCAGCGCGTCCCGAAGGCCAGCGCCGTATACTACGTGCCATGGTCCGAGTGATGGATCACACCATCCGGCCGTCGCTGCTCGATTGCCACGTCGAGCGCTTGGAGCACGAGCTCCGTCCTCAAGTGCGTCTCTATCGCCCAGCCCACCACGCGGCGGCTGAATGCATCGAGCACCGCAGCGAGGTAGAGGAAACCCGCCCACGTCGGCACGTAGGTTATATCAGCCACCCACAGCTCGTTCGGAGCGCGAGCCGTGAAGTTGCGCTTCACGAGATCCGTCGCTGCCGTCTCTTCCGGACCCCGCTTGGTGGTAGGCACTCCACGCCGGCGGTGAACACCGATGACGCCTGCCGCTCGCAACCGCCGGGCAACGCGCTTCTGCCCCACTCGCTCGCCCGCCTCCTGGAGATCGGCCAGGATGCGCGGCGCTCCGTATGTGCCGTCGGACCTCGCGTGGCTTGCCTCGACCGCCCTCGTGAGATGCGCATCGCGAACAGCGCGCTCCGAAGGCGGCCGCTTCACCCACGCGTAGTAGCCACTTTGGGTGACCCCGAGCAAGCGACGCATCGTCGCCACTGGGACTCGGGCCTGGTGATCCCTCACGAACCGGAACCCGGACGGAGGAGTCTGGATCGTGCCGGTCTCCCTTGCGAGCCAGGCCACGGCTTTTGACAGTATATCCCGCTCGAGCTTGAGCTGCCGGTTCTCCCGGCGCAGCTTCTTCAGCTCTTGCTGTTCGGCGGTGCTCAGACCATCGGTGCGCTCGCCATGATCACGCTCTGCCTGTGCCATCCAGTTGCGGATGGTCTGTGCCATGGACTCAACTCCTTGGCCAGTTCCTCGGGCCTGCGGCCTGCTCGCACCAGCTCGATGATCTGTTCACGAAAGGCCGCCGGATAGGCAGGATGACTCTTCGGCATTCGGACTCCTCCTCCCCAAAAGGGCGAAGTGTCCACCGATACGCGTCAAGTCCAGTTGCTAATGCCCGAACTATCTGCAAGCGCACAAGCAAGAGCGCGGCACGTCGCGCGGCGCAACGATCCTTAAGCATCATCGGCGCCAATCTTTGATGAAGAGCAGGTGAGAATTATCCAGTTGGATTACGCTTTGCTCGTACAATAGCGCTGCCGCCTCCGCCCCGTACTTGTCAATTTCGTCAAGGGCAACAAACGACTGCTTTGTAGTCTGCATATACACTTTCACTAGACGAGCCACCGAGTCATTCTCGATATTCTTGAACAACAGAGTATCGTGCACAACGAATGGTAATTGCGTTTCGAGGAACACCGTTAGATCAAGGAATACCAGACTTGCGTACGCGGTACCCGTGCCCGTGTCATCAAACACCTCGAATGCATAGTTAGTGTCTGTGAGCTTGAGCCGAGGGCTCTTATGATCAGGGCCGAAAACAGAGGTTACAATCCGGCGCAGTCCATCGTTGATCGCGTTCTCAGCCACGCGGAGAACCTTGCCCTTCTCCTCAGCTAGCTGATTACGGAGGTTTGCTGCCTTCTGCCGAAGATCAACGGCGCGATCAAACCACTCGTTCTTCTCAGACGTCTCATGCAATGAAGTAGCGAGCGCGACAACGCGATCAACTAGCTTAGTCGGTTCTTTGACGGACTTAATCGACTCTGACATCTGTTCGTCGATACGAGCGATAGCGACGTCAACCTCGGCCAACTGCTCCAGCAGTTCTTTCTCGGCGTCCTTGAGTTCCGCTCTAAGTATCCGCGCGACACCGTTATGAAATTCCTCCACGTGGGCTAAGTGCTCTTCATTGATCTGCGGGATAAATCTCCGGAGGTCCTCGAAACTCTTGCTCTTGATATGACGATTCTCTGACAAATTCTGCTGGGTACGCTGAAGGCGACCGGCAACGTCCAGCCGGACGTTTAGCAGATCGTCCTTTTCCGCTTTCAGCTCTAGTACTTCGTCGTTAACCAATGCTGAGATGTTGGTGGCATACCTTGCGAGGTTCGCCTTGATGTCATCAAGCTCCTCGTGCAGCTCATTGATACGCTGTTGGTTCGTGTCGTATTCACGCTTGCTGATCGACGGCACGACATTTCGGCGCATTGCGTCGTTCAGTGACTTGACCTCCGCCTCAACGATGGCAAGCTGCTGGACAAGATCACGGACGGCGCCGTAAAGGCCGAATGTCTTAAGGAGGTTAGTGACGCAGTCCCGCGCGCGTTGCGCTTGATGTGCATGTAGCGGTCGGTCGACGGAAAGGTTGTCCTTCCCCCAGACGCGCGAATAGAGACCCACGAGCGACCGGAAACTCAGATCAGGCAGGTCGATCTCGTACGCGTGCTTTAAGAACGCACTGTAGTCCTCAATGCCAAGCGCACCGGTCGGCTCAAAGTCTACGTCGCAACGGTATACGACACGGGGCTCTGCTGTGCCTCGTCGATAGTTATAGAGCTCGTCGCCGAACTGAAAGGTGAAGAAGTAGTCGTGGTGGCCGAGCTCACTCACCAGATCAGAATTGTGGTCGAGAAGACTGCTTCCGCCAAAGGCGAAGTCAATCAGCATCAAGAGTGTCGATTTGCCGATGGAGTTGGTTGCGTTCTCGTCCCCGAGTACGACGTTCAGTGCCTGATGGAAGCGTATAGGACTGACGCGAAAGACAGTCGACCGAATCTCAAGCAACATAGGTAACTGTGCGCGTCGGCACGTCAATGTTAATGCGACCCGCAACGTAGAGGACGTCAAGGGCCAGCAGGAACTGATCTATGCTGTCGAACTGTGAAGCGACCGACTCGTAGAGGCGGAGCACGTCGATAGCGCCGGGGCCGATTCTCAGGATTGCCGGCGCCTTTCCCAATGCTGACTCCGCGACAGTGATGGCCTTGTTCGGCGTAATCATTCAAAAACTTCGCAGTTCTGCACAAAAAAGGAGGCGACTATCTCTGCAGCCTCGATCGTCTGAGGAGTAGCCTTGAAGTGAATCCAGTCCACAACCGCACCGAAGATCGCCACTTGGGAAGGAGTCAGGCTCTTCTGTTTGAGGTAGAACGCTCTCACTTGGACAAAGATGAGCTGCGATGTGTTTGGACTCTCGCGCTCTAGCTCTCTAAAGATCCGTCGGATGTACTGATAATAATCAGTAACCGCATGCTTGATTTTCTGGCGCGTTGGGGTCGGCAATGTCGAGTTAAACTTGGCGCTAAGGCTCTTTGGGTCGTACTCCAATTGCGTGTCGCCTTCACCAGATAGATCCGCAGCGGCGAGCATCTCGACAACGCGTCGAATTTCCTCTTCAATGGGGTACGCGGGATATAAAGCGCGCTGAGCGGCTCTTACGATGAATCGTCGCTTTTTGTCGGCGAGCTCGTTGTACTCATCTACGGTTCTCGGTTTGTCGAACCGCGTGTGGCATCCTGTGCAGAGCGGTATGATGTTGTCCGGATGGTTGACGTCAGTGCTCAGGAGCTCCACTCCCGCGAGCAGAGCCGCCTCTTCGGCCGACGGATTGAGCGGATAAACGTGTGCGAGCTCGTAACCTTTGAATGAGCGGCCGTTCTTCCGATAGAAGAGGGCCGCGCCACACAGTGGGCAGTGGCCGTCGACCTGTGTTGTTAACGCCAATTCCTCGGCTGAGCTGTATGATCGGCGCTCGCTATCCATTCATGCTTTGTGAAGTGATCGGCCCGACGCGGAACACACTATGCAAAAACGCTCAGATTCTGAAGAGGCCGACCCTTCGCCGGGCAAGAGAATCGGATAAGGTGTAGCGCCCGGCTAAGTTGCAAAGGGGCCAAACCGCAAAGGGGTCACACCAAAGCGTGCGTACGGAGCGCGCACATGTCAAGAAGCCCTTTGTCAGCTTCAGGTTTGCTAGCGCCCCAGCCACCACCCGGAACGCCCCAACATGAGGAAGTCGCGATGAACCCCAGATGCGTCGCCGCAGCAGCCGCAATGTTGGCTACCTCACCCCTGACCCCCCTCCCCGCCCCCGCCCAACACCCCTTCGACTCCTCCCTCGTCTCCGCCCTCCCCTACCGCAACATCGGCCCCTTCCGGATGCAGGCGCGCATCGCCGACATCGATGTCCCCTCCCGCCCCGAGAAGGACCACCTCTACACGATGTACGTCGCCCCCTGGGTCGCCGGTGTCTTCAAGACCACCAACAACGGCACCACCTGGGACCCGATCTTCGACGACCAGAGCTCCTCCTCGATCGGCGACGTCACCATCTCCCCCTCGAACCCGAACATCGTCTGGGTCGGCACGGGCGACGGCTTCACCTCGCGCAGCTCCTACGCGGGCGACGGTGTCTACAAGTCCACCGACGCGGGAAAGAGCTGGACGAACATGGGTCTCCGCGACTCGCAGCACATCCCGCGCATCGTGATCGACCCCAAGAACCCCGACGTGGTCTACGTCGCCTCGATGGGGCACCTCTACTCGGAGAACGCGGAGCGCGGTGTCTTCAAGACCACTGACGGCGGGAAGAGCTGGCAGAAGGTTCTCTACATCAACGAGAAGGTCGGCATCATCGACCTGGTCATGAATCCGAAGAACCCGGATGTCCTCTACGCCGCCGCCTACGACAAGACGCGGCTCCCCTGGCGGATGATCAACGGCGGTCCCGAGAGCGGCGCGACTTCCGCACGTTCTGGTTCGATCCGGAGAGCTCGAATCACATGATCATCGGGAGCGACGGCGGGATCGCGATCTCCTACGACGGCGGCAAGCCGAACGACTCGCTCCCGAACATGCCGACCGGAGACCGTCATTCCCGTGCAGACCGTCATTCCCGCGCAAGCGGGAATCCATTTTACCCAGCCGAACATGGATCCCCGCTTTCGCGGGGATGACTGATGATTTCTGGCTCGCGGTCGGCGACGGCGCAGGTGTGGTCACGCTCCCGGATCCCACTTACAGCCGCTGGCTCTACAGCACCCGCGAGTGCGACGCGCCTCGGCCGCGCAGCGTCATCGAGCAGCTCGCCCCGCTCGACTTTTAAGACCTGACCCCCGCCGACCGTCGTAACGCGGCAGCCTACGGAATTAGGTTCATCGCGGATCTGGGTGCAGCCGATCCACGGGCTGAGTAGGCAGAAATGAGTTGGACACCGGCCTTCTGGTCGAGCAGAATGAGGATGTCGAAGTCCCATTCAAACTCGAACCCGGAG
>Ga0182738_1001493_pt1 | contig 29287 bp, 17 predicted proteins | sample eDN5th30CBELigMG_FD_128876 | JGI IMG/M metagenome (GOLD analysis project Ga0182738, IMG submission 128876) | Enriched Miracle-Growth compost microbial communities from Emeryville, California, USA - eDNA 5th pass 30_C BE-Lig MG (version 2)... ...
AAGCTGGCCGCAGCACACTTCCGGCGAGAAGGATCGTATGGAGCTGGCGCGTTCTGGGAACCTTAGGCACGGCCGAGGCCACCAGGTAGGTGCCGAAGCTGTGCGCCACCACGTCGATTCGGGACCCTTCCGGGACCGATTCGATCGCGTGGGCAAAGAACCGACGAAACCGCCAGGCCACCATCCAGCGCAGAGGCGGAACCAGGAACGCCAGCGACGAGAAATATCCATACTGATAGTTCAGTACGGTGATCCCCGGCTCGGCAGCCTCGAGCAACCCTTTCAGGTCGGCCTGCCAGTTCCCGTAGGTCCGAATCCCGTGCACCGTGATGACCAGGTGGTGCGGCCTGTTCTCTGGGCCTTCCACTTCGCGAAGGACCTCACCATCCTGTTGCCTGTCCATCGGTCCCGTCCCTCCCCTGGCACCGGCGTCGGTCTCTCCAAATCGCCCAGACAAGCTGGTCGAATCGCCGGTTTCCCTTCATCCCTGAGATGCTCTCCAATGCTCCAGGCGCTAACTTATCCGATCCCTCGCCCCTCACAAGGGCAATCTCCCTTGAGGCCTAAGGGCCGAATTCTGCATAGATTGGGTTGAGTGGGCTGACCGTGGATCCGGTAGGAGGATCACGATATCCGTGGCCAGCGGTGGAGCGAGCTGTAACGACGAAGGGGGGGAGAGCGACATCAAGTGGGATAGAAGGTTGAGGAACCGAATATGGTCGACTGGCCCAAGATCGTCGAAATGCATGGACCGGCCGTCTGGAGGACGGTTTACCGTCTTTTGGGTCGGCAGGCCGATGCCTTGGATTGCTATCAGGAAACGTTCCTGGCGGCCTTCCGATCCGTGGAGCGGTCGCCGGTCAATCATTGGCCTTCGTTTCTGGTGAGCTTGGCCACGCGCCGAGCGATTGATCACCTACGCGAGCGAGGACGGTCTCGCCGGCGATTCGTTCCGTTACCCGTAGCCTCGGAACCGGTCAGCCCCGAGGGATCCCCTCTGGACCACGCGCAAGGGGCCGAACGCCTGGATCAGGTGCGCGAGCTCTTGATCCAACTGCCGGAAAAGCAGGCCGAGGTCTTCTGGCTGAGCAGCATTGAAGAAATGTCACATCGTGATATCAGTGAGCAAATGAAGATTAGCGATGGGGAGGTTCGTGTCTTGCTCCACCGGGCGAGATCGCGGCTTCGCGCCTTGCTCGGTTCGGAACTCACGACCTGAGGGCAAAACCATGAAATCGATTCACCCGGATGACCCTCTGGAAGACGTCGTCACCGCGTTTCGGGGCATGCCCATTCCTGACAGGCCACCCGATGAGGTTGTGTTGGTCCGACTGGAGCGAGCCCAGGAGGTTTCCAAAACCAAAACCCTTGTGTTCGTGTCTACCCGCCCAATCTGGAGGTTCCTGATGCTTCCGACTATCCGTTACGCAACGGCCGTGGCGATCGCCTTCATCCTGGCCGGATGGCTCGTGCTAAGCCCTTCACGCACACTGGCTCTTGCCGAGGTGATCAAGGCGGCGGAGCAGCATAAGTTAGTGCGATTCCAGTCTCGGCAGACCGTGGATGACCGACAGACCGATCGGGCCGCGGCGGGTATGAGGACGGTTTACGTCGATCTGGTAGCGCCGAGGGTTCGGGAGGAAGAACGGCACAAAACGTTCAACGAGATTCTCGACTTCCGTTACGTGGCGGTCTATGACTATCGCCTGGACCGGTTTCTCGCCTTGGTTTCCCACGAGCAGGTCTTGTCGAAGGAGCAGGCCAAGGACGAGTTTACGAAGCAATTGGTCGGGATGGCGGAGGAACGGGGGCTCGCGAAAAAAAAGGCGACCTTATCTCACATTGCCCGCACCAGGACCGACAACATCCCCCCCATGAGCTTGTTCGGGAAAGGGCAGGGGTTTCTTGATAGCCTCAGGGAACTCCAGGCCAACACGAGAACCTTGGCAACCCGGGAGACGCTGGACGGACGCGAAGTCGATAAGTTTCATTTAAAAGTTGAAGATACAACGGCAAGCCTATGGGTTGATCCACGGACCAAGCTGCCGGTCCGGATGGAGATTGAGATGATCAATCCAACTCAGCGGATTTCGAGAAATGAATGGGTCTATACTGGGTTCGAGTGGGATCCCCAGGTTCCCGACGTCGAAAGCCTATTCAGTACCGAACCTCCGCGTGGTTATTTCCTCGAAGATCACAGGAATCAGTAAGGGAAGACGACTTCTTCATGAGTGAAGCCTCTTACGCCGGAAAAATGCGATAAGGCGTCGGAGGAAGGGCGTAAGGTGGTCGCGAGCTTAGGGTGAAACCTTCAAGCTCGCGACCGAGAAACAGGGCGGAGCTTAGAGTTGGCCGGCGTCGGCAATCGTGATCTTGGACTGGGTCCGACCGCTGCTCGAGCCGAGCTTCTCGATCTTGTCGACCACGTCGGATCCCTCGGTGACTTCACCGAAGACAACATGCTTGCCGTCGAGCCAGTTCGTCACAACGGTTGTGATGAAGAACTGGGAGCCGTTGGTGTTCGGCCCGGCGTTGGCCATCGACAGCAGGTAAGGGCGGTCGTGCTTGAGGTTGAAGTTCTCGTCGGCGAACTTGTTCCCGTAAATGGATTTTCCACCCGTCCCGTTATGGTTCGTGAAGTCCCCCCCCTGGAGCATGAACTGGGGGATCACGCGGTGGAAATGCGAGCCCTTGTAGCCGAACCCCTTCTCGTGGGTGCAGAGAGCCCGAAAGTTCTCGGCGGTCTTCGGCACCACGTCATCGAAGAGCTCGAAGGTGATTCGTCCCGCCGGCTGGTCGTCGATCGTGACGTCGAAGTAAACTTTGGGTCTGGCCATCTTTCGCGGTCCTCTAGTCTCGTCGAAATGCAATCGAGGTTGTGCGAACCTCCCCTTGTCGCGTGGCGACAAGGGATGGAACACCTTGGGCAAACTGGGATCTCGTGGAAAGCCCGTGCCATTTGGGCGTTTTTGCCCCTTCGACGTTGTATCACGATCGCCCCTCTTTCGGCTACGAGCCCTTTTCATGCGGTAGCGTCAAGTTTCTCGCTGCTTGGGAGCTTCGGCCATCCCCGCGCACCTGGCATTGGGAGTGCTCAACGCGGAGCGAATCCGGATCCTGGCCAGCCAGTATCATGATGTCGTGGTCGCTCAAGGACTCAGGCCGATGCCTGGTTAGCGTTGGTCTCAGTGGGCGAGGGGGTGCGTAGCTGTTCAATAAGCGTAGTGTAAGCCGACGTCAGCGATCGCCGGCTGAGCAGGCCAATGAGATGGGTGGGGTCGTTGGGCTCGACGACGGGGATTTCATCGAGGTTCAACTCGGTCATTCGTCTCAGGGCCGTGTGCAGGTCATCGGCGATGGTGACCGTCAGAACCGGACGAGTGGCCAGGTCGTCGGCGATGACCAAAGGGCTCCAGCCGCCAGAGCCGACCAGCGCCAGGCGAAGGTCTCGAAGGTTGAAGATGCCGGTGAGTCGTTGTGCGTCATCAACCACGGGGAAAAGACTCTCGCTCGATTGAGCCACCCTCTTGAGCAAGGATTCGAAGGGGAGCGCGGCGGGGATCAACTCAATCCCTTGCTGGCGGACCCCCGCGTCGCTGACCTTCAGGCTAGCCAGGACATCGACCACGAAATCCCCCTGGTGGGCGGGGCTGTCGATGGGAGAGGGGACTTGCTCTTCATAAATCGTCCAGCGGCGTGAGACCGCCATGTTCACGCCGCAGGCCAGCATCAAAGGGACAAGCAGGCTGTACGAGCCGGTCATCTCGCTGACCATCACGATCGATGTCAGAGGCGTCTTCGATACTCCGGCGAAAAACCCTCCCATGCCAACCAACACGAAGGCCGCGGGAGGGATGTGCGAACCAGGAAGCCAATGATGTAAGAACTGCCCGTAAAACCCTCCCAGCATCCCTCCGATCAGCATCGAAGGGCCAAACACGCCGCCACTGCCTCCCGAGCTAATCGTCAAGGCCGTCGCCACGATCTTTACAAATGAGAGGACAAGAAGTAACCACATTGACATGTTCGGAATAAATGAAGATTCACCAGCGCCGGCCAGCTCGGGGGGCATTCCGATGGCGCCCCATTGCACCCAGCCATACCCACCGGCCATCACCTGGGGAAAGGCCAGCGCGACCACTCCCAGCAAGACGCCGCCCAAGGCCGGCTTGAAGGCCCTTGGGATAGGCAACGGGTTGAACAGCCGGTCGCGCACTCCGTAAAAGACCCTCGTGTAGAACCAGCCAACCCCCGCGCAGAGCAGGGCCAGGCCGAGGTAGAGCGGAAGTTCGCTCAAACCTTGAAACGTTAAAGCGGGAAGGCTGAAGATGGGCTGAGGTGTGATGAAGAGGGCGAAGGTCGAGTAGGCGATGATCGAACTGGCAAGGCAGGGGAGCAGGGCGGCCGACTCGAAGGCGGTCGAGGCATAAAGAACCTCCCCCGCGAAGAGTGCTCCGCCGAGCGGGGCTCGGAAGATGGCTCCGACCCCGCCCGCCGCGCCGGCGAGCATCAAAATACGCCGCTCGCTGATCGGTAACCTTAAAACCCGGGCGAGGTAGGACCCGAACCCCGAGCCGATCTGGGCGATCGGCCCTTCCTGCCCCGCCGAGCCGCCGGTGCCGATGGTGACGATGGAGCTGATCGTCTTGATGAAGGGAACACGCGTCCGAATCAGGCCGCTCCCGGAGTGAAACGCGCGGATCATGGCGTCGGTCCCGTGCCCCTCGGCCTCGGGAGCCCAGGTGAACACCAGAAAGCCCGAGATCAGGCCACCGACCGCCGGGACCAGGATCACCATCCACCAGGGCCAGGGATAGGAAATGGCTTCACGCGGCCCTTCAAGCGTCGGTGGCATGTGAAAGTGAAGCAACGTTCCGAGAACATGGGCATACATGAACTGAAGCGAGAGGAGAAAGCCCACCGCTCCCAGTCCCGCGATCACACCGACCAGCGGAGCACAGATCGCCACTCGGCCCACGCCGGGGGTAGCCCAGTACGAAGCGAGGCGCTGGAATCCCAGGCTGATCCAGGAAGGGCCTCGGTCGCGATTCGGCGGAATGGGGCTGGAGGAGGGTGAGGGAACGGTGGAGTCTTTCATCGGATCAATCAACTCTTTCCCAACCGCGGAGGCTGGAACCGATCAAATCAAACGAAGGAAAGATGTGGACCCAGAGGGCTCAGGGATCGTTCAAGGGAAACCGTTTTACCACGGTTGGGCAGGATCAGCTACGATGACTCTTCAACGTCTTCATGTTCAATCGAAGATTGAGTGCGGCCCCATCGAGCTCGCATCCCTTAAATCTAAACCCGTTCCGGACCCGCGCGATCGACCATTGACCCCTTGAAACTTGAGCAAAAATCCCCTTTTTTATGCTCATAAGCTGCGGCATCCTAAGTGCGTTCCCAAAGCCACTGGCTAAAGGACGGAGCACATCTCTAAGGAGTGTCGAGAAGCGACGTCCACAAACAAAAAGGCCCTCCCCCTCTCAGCAAGAGAGGGGGGGGCTTTGAGTTGATTGAGCGTGGAACAAGCTTGAGGCACTCAGCGCGGGATGAAGACAGGAGGGATACCATCGCCGGGGCGGTTCACCACCACGCCGCCAGGCACTCGGTGGACAGGTCGGTTGTAGAGGAATCCGCCGTGCGGACGATGGTGCGGGTAGTAACCGCCCGGACGGTGCTGGGGGTAATATCCGCCGCCCCCTCCATGACCTCCCGGATAGTACCCGCCGCCGTGGTGAGGCCGGTGCGGGTAGCCGCCGCCAACCGGTGGTCGGTAGAAGCCCTGGGCGTTGGCCTGATTCGCGACTCCGAGCAATCCGAAGGCCACCACCGCCATGCCGAAGACCCGAACCGCCTGGTTAATGGATCGCATCGCGAAAGTCTCCATCCTCTTTGATCAACCTTGGTGTCGTCATCGTTCCGGGCGAGTCATTAGTCGATCGCCTCGACACCTCTCTATCCGCGAGCTGACCATCGAGCGTGCAAGTCAGATGGAAATTATCCTTCGCCAAAGGAGGATTCGAGCGGGAGCTCAGCCTTCATGCCCGTCAATCGGACCCTGTACGTAACCGATGTTCCCCGCCTCGCCGAGCTGACCACGAGCGTCGGTATCATTGTAATACTGACGCTCGAATCCCCCGCCCAAGACGTAGGAGAGGACAAACTCCTTGAATCCGGAGGCGACCCTGATCGGCGGGCCGTGATCGCCGACGAGGAAGATCGCGTATTCATGTCGTTCGGGGTCGGTGACGACCGCGGGGTCCCAGCCCCATCGCCCGTGGAAGTCTTCCTTTTCGCAGAAGAGCACAAAGCGAGCTTCGGGATCATCCTGCCCGATGGCTTCCCGCCACCACTTGAGGAAACCACCGAGGTCGACGCGACTATCCTCGGGAAATCCGGGCGTAAGGAATCCCCAACCGCCTACGAAGGTCCCAGGGCCGAAGGCCAGGGCGAATTCTCGGTAGTCATCCGGCAGCTTCAAACCATTCTCAGCCTCGAAACGGTCCAGGTCCTCGGGCCGAGGCTTTTTGAAGTCGTTTCCATCCCACGTATAGCTATCGAGGCGACCTTCCAGTTCATTCCAGATTGCCATCATTCTCCTCGGAGTTAGACAGTCGAGCGGAACTCAACGCATGATTGTAAGTTGAGTACTGACGAAAGTCATTAATCGATCATCACTGATGCGAGTAGAGTGGTAATGCCTTGGCGAACCCTTTTGCGTGGAAAATCTCGGATTCTCCTGGCTTGAACAGGGGTTCCCAGGGGGTCGGACGGTTGCAGCCGTCGCGGCCCCATTTCTATTTCAGGCCCAAGCCAATGCGTCATTCAGACGACCGTATGCAGTGTAAGCACCTTACACGAAATTTCTGGTGTTGCCACTTCCATGGACAGACCGTATGCATTGTTTACTGGGTGACACGGTTGCCTCTATAATCAGCGTTGACACTGTTGACCACGTAGGGGCGTCACCTGTATGCCACGGAAATGGTGAACGCTGGGACGGGTGATCGAAGTTCCGCATCCCGACATGATCGCTTGCCGGCCTGACGGCCAGATCTCGCTCGTTCTTGATAGCGGTGGTGGGGCTGACCAGGTTGATCTCAAGGATGTTGTCACGGTAGGAGGGGGTTCCATGGCCACGGAAACAGATCATGCGGTAACGACAGTTCCGATCACGATCGAGGTTAAGGTGAAGCTCCAGGCCCTCGCAATCCCCGAAGCCGAGGGCGGTTACTCGATTGTTGTTCCAGCTCTGCCGGGGTGTTTCTCTCAGGCGGAAACGTTGGATGAGGTTCAGGATCAAATCGCCGACGCGGCGGAGGGGTGGCTCGCGGTGGCCCACGACCTGGCTAAGGACGAAGCGGTTCGCGTGATGCGAGACGAGGGCGAATGAAGCCAGTCTCGGGCAAGCGGTTCTGCAAGATCGTGGAAGAGCATGGCTGGATCTTCCGCCGTGTGGCCAGTTCGCACCACATTTATTCGAAGCCAGGAAACCCATTAGTTCTCTCGGTTCCAGTACATGGAAATCGGGACCTGAAGCCAGGAATACTTCGAGGCTTGATGCGGCAAGCAGGACTGACCGAAGCGGATCTTTAAGGGGGCGATCTGGCGAACCGTCAGGGGTAAGGATTGAATCTGAATCCATCTATACTCATAGATATCTAAATGTTGACAAGAACGACATTTGGAAGTCCAGGCGTGGAAGGCGTTCGCGACTAACAAGCGATACGCGATCGTTCAGGCGATCCACGAAAGGATTGAGAAGAAACCTGGCGCGAGGGCAGACCTTAACCTCTCACCAAATTCGGGTAGAGGTTCCGACTGCCGACGTCAGCAAGACGTTGCAATCCGGCAGTGGGGATTTGGCGGCCGAGATCCTTTCTCCTTGTCGGGAAGGTTATGGAGCAAGGCACGCCGTTCCTGAAGGATGCCCTTGATGACGAGCAGGTAAGCGTGTCAGCCGCTGCCTTTGACGAGTTCAACGAGGCTGGAAACCAGCAAGATGGGGGTAAAACCGAGGCTCCAGCATGCGTCCGATAAGATTCGTTATGTTCGTTTCGGTGGATTTCGCTCCCTAAAAATGGCTGTCGGGATCACCGAGTCGCCTCCGTGGCCGCTTGAACGAGAGACTGGAAGACTTCGGGAGTGAATTCTTCGCCGATGTGCTCGTCGAGGATGATTCCCTTCGCGTCGATGGTGTAGCTCGTGGGACAACTCGGGAAGCCCCAAGGCCGAAGGAGATCGCCATCGCGACCACCGGCCCAGAACGACCGCCAGGTGATCCCTTCCTTTTTTACGACCTCTTTCACTTTGTCCCGCTTCTCCGCCGCATCCTCGTTCACTCCCACCAGCGTGAACGGACGCCCCTTCATCTTCGCGACAAGATCCTTATACTGATCGATCCGACTCATGCTTGAATCGGACACTGTCTCCCAAAACCACAACACCACGAATTTGCCCCGGTAATCGCTCAGTCGGATGGGCGCTCCGTCGATGTCTTCACCGACGAGTTCCGGCGCAGGCTGTCCAATCCTAAGGTGTCGAATCCGATAGAGTTTCCATCTCGCAGAATCATCCAGGCGCAACCCAAGGTCATTATCCTTGCGGACAACCTCTTTCAGTAAAGTTTCCGCTTCGCTTCGGAGCTTTGAGGCATCCCGTGCCCGCAAGCGGTCTAAACGCGATTTGCCCAACGTTTCTTTCAATTCAGGTCCGCTGATCGGCGATTCAAGTTTGTCCTGATCCCGAGCCAATTCAGCCAGTTGAAGACCTAGAAAATATCGAGCGTAAGCAACGAGAGTTCGATTCTGGCTCCGGTTAAGAACCGCGCGGAGGAAGGGCTCGAGTTCGGGATATTTTGCGCCAGACTCATGGGGGTAGACCATTGCCGAAAGGATATCAGGGGCGTCGAGTGAGGGAGCCTTGCTTAAAAGCTGAAATGCGATATCGCCCCGATCCGCGAAGTCACCGCCTCTCCCAGACAGCATCTCTCTAACCACCCATACGGGCGCGGCGATCCCTTCAGGCTTTTCCGGATGCAGTCGAGCCAGCGCCAAGGCCTGATCCAATAAGCTCAATTTACGGTTGTGGTATGCCTTATCCGCGGCTCTGAACTCAGAAGCATCCTTGGGTGTAAACCTTTTCTCGTCGAGAGCCCGTCCCAGATTTTTGAAGGCCGTCTCGAACGCCTCTTGCGCCAACGTGGCTTCCGCCTGAATGCTCGCCAGAGTATCAGGTGCAGGACCAGAATTGGGGGCGGGCGCCTGGGCGCACACGGTCAAGGGCCAGAGGCCTGCAATCAGCCAACCTAATCGCTTCATGGATTTAAATCTCCGCGTACAACGTAAAACTGAGTGCCACGTGTACCATGATTGAATTTGTTGCTGATTTAAACTCCCTCGCTTTCTAACGAGGATTTGGCATCCAGCTTACACGATAAATCTTGAACCGTTGCATTATTGATTTTTACTGATTACTGCACTCATATAATTTTACGCTTAATGTTGCGTGTAACTCTAGGCCTTTCCAGTGGTCATTCCCCTACACGAAGCCGAATTACCTCGACTCCTACTTCCTGGATCGCTTCGAGCGTGATGCCTGACGTGGTTCTTCTCCTTTCTTGGGCTGGCTCGTCATTCGGTCCTGGTAGGCATCTAAAAGCGCTCGGATCTGGGTGAGCTCGTCAGAGGAAGGTGTTGCCTGGTCGAGCAGATGAGTCATCAAGAGACTGGCGGAGCCGCTGTAGGCCCGTTCCAGTGTTTCGCCGAGCAGCCCGCGCAGGGTCTGGTCGCGCGGAGCGATGGGTTCGTACTCGAAAGCTCGGCCTTGTGGCGAGCGCTTCAAGAGCCCCTTTTCCGTCATCACGTTCAAGAGGCTCATCACCGACGTGTAAGCCCGGTCGGGACCCGGTTGTCGATTCAACACGTCCATGACCTCGCGTACCGTCGTTGGGGTCCCCCGTTCCCAGAGAACCTTCAGGACCTCAAGCTCCGCGGGCGTCGGCTGATCCGCCTTGGGTCGCGCCATCTCGATTCCAATCTCCCAGGTGGCAAGTCACTCCCAAACAAGGCCTTCATTCTACGGTTTTTACCGTACCGTTCAACGGCGAAACCCGTAGTCAAAACCGTTTAGATTCCGAAAAGAATCTCGCTTGACGCGCACGTCAACTGTATTAAGATGATTAATACGCTTAACGAAAGTGGTGCCATGCAGTACGAAATCAATAGTTCGAGCCGGTTGCCGATTTACCAACAGTTGGTACAGCAGGTGCGCGAAGCGATTGCGCGGGGCGAGCTCAAGCCTCGGACGCAGTTGCCATCGGTGCGCCAGTTATCGCGCGACCTGGTCATTAATCCCAACACGGTCGCCCGCGCTTATACCGAGCTGGAGCGGGAGGGCTTGCTCAACAATCAGCCCGGACGCGGGGTGTTCGTGGCCGAGCCGAAGGATGAGCTCACCAAGGACGCGCGGAAGCGTCGGCTGCTCGAGAGCCTTGATAAGTTGCTCACCGAAGCGGTCCACCTCGGGTTTTCCGAAGAAGAGGTCGCGCGGCTGGTGGCCACTCGGTCTCGGCAATTCCAATGGAATTCGGGCAAGTCGACTTCCAAGTGAACGGGAGGCGGGAGAGTCGCGTTATGTCTTATGCCATTGTGACCGATCGCTTGACCAAATACTTTGGCTCGCGCTGCGTGGTTGACAGCCTCGACCTGCGCATCCCGACCGGGACTGTTTATGGGTTCCTCGGCCGCAACGGCGCGGGGAAATCGACCACAATCAAAATGCTCATGGGAATGGCCCAGCCCACGCGAGGACGGATTGAGCTGCTCGGCCACGATCTCACCACTCTGCCAAACGAGGTTAAAGGACGCATCGCCTATCTGGCGGAAGGGCATGCTCTCCATGGGTGGATGACTGTGGGGGAAGCGGTCAAATTCGCCCGCGCATTTTACGCGGAACGTTGGAATCAGGGGTTGCTTGAACAGATTTTGGAGCACTTCGAGTTATCGTATAAAGCCAAGCTGAGGCGAATGTCCAACGGACAGCGCGCCAATGTCGCCCTGGCGCTGGCCATTGCACCCGACCCTGATCTCCTGGTCCTTGACGACCCAACGCTTGGACTCGACACGGTTGCTCGCCACGATTTCCTACTCTCCATGATTCACCTGGTGCAACGCCAAGGGCGCACGATCCTGTTCAGCTCGCACATTCTGGCGGATGTCGAACGGGTGGCCGATCGGATCGGCATTCTCGTTAACGGCGTCCTGCGCGTCGATTGCCCGGTGGAACGGTTCAAGGAAGGGGTGAGCAAGGTGGTTGTCGAATTCGCAGACACGCCCCCAAGCTTCCCGAGCTGCCGAGGGCTCGTGCAGGCCTGGGCGGTCGGCCGAACCCTCGAGCTGATCATCGTTGACTTTGGAGATGAACAACGGCAGGCGATTGAGGAGCTTACTCCACTGGCCTGGGATGTCGTGGGCCTGAACCTGGAGGACGCCTTCGTCGCCTACACACGAGGCCCTAGACGCTCGTTGCCGGTCTTTGATGAAGAGGTTACCGATCTCGCGGAGAAAACCAGTAATCAGGGAGTGGCTTGATCATGTTGACACACAAAAGTGTTCTGGCTCGACAGATCCTCCTGGCGCTGGTCCTCGCGTTGGGGGCGGGAACGGTCTGGTTCGTGGTCGCCGTCTGGGTTGGGGCCTCCATCATGTCGTCCTGGCCCAAGGGTTCCAAACCGGTGCGAGAAACCCTGGTTGTCTCGACGGATGGGGAGCCCTATGTCCAGGTCATGCCTTTGGACAACCTGTCTCAAATGAAATACCGTGATCTAGATGGCCAAGATCTGTCACAATTCGATAATCAAAGCATCGCACAAGCCCATTTCCTGGGAGGAGCGCCTCAGGATCGGAATCCCAGATTGAATCGATGGGGGTGGCCAAACAGGATCTGCTTTGATGAATTATCCCCCGCGGCGATTTGGTACTTGGAGCTCGATGGGAAACCTGACGCGACGGGATCGTTCGTTGGCTACGAACGTAAAAGTAATCGCCTCATCGGTTACCTCGGGCTCAAAGGCTTTCGCTCACATTCTCTACCGGTCGAGGAGCGAATCCCGGTTTCAAGCTATGTCCCAAATGACTACTCTGAAAGCTGGACCTCGGTACAATATCCTTATCAGTACGTTGGCAACTACACATACACAACCCTGCATTCTCCTAAAGATGCGATCCCCCCACGTTTGGTTCATGTCCCGTCGAGAAATCGCCTGCGGGTCATCGACTTACATTCCGGGACCGCGCGGGAGGTCCACCAAACTCCAGAGCCGATCATTTCGGTAGCCGTTACCCCGTTTAGCCAGATGTCCGGAAGCGAATCTATAAAGCAACCGATCGTACTGCTTCGGACGGACAAGGCGATCTATAAGCTCGACCGCCAGTATCAGCTTGTCGGTACGTTCACGCTTCCTCAAGATCATGAACGACATACAATGGTACGTTGGTATGAGTCTCCCGATGGCGAGTCCGTCGTGGAGTACAATCTTCCTTCCTCAACAGATCCTCTCTTTAACAGTGATCGAACGAGATCGGCGATCTTTCAGCTTAGCCAGGACGGGTCAGTCCGTACCTCGCGTGAGGTCGAATTACTGAGCGGACAGCCTTCTAGGTCCAAGGAATCCACCTACAAAGCCATTGCGTTTGCCCTTCCAGGACTGATACCCATGCTCGTGGCGGAGGCTGCTGTTTCTTATTCGACAAGGCAGGTCCGATTTCAGGACACGTTAAGGGACGCCTTTCCCTGGTTGGCCGCGGTCCTGACCGTCTCGGCCCTGCTGGCTGCCCTGATCTGGTGGAGAGCTCGAACGGTCGGGCTAGGACTTCAGGAGCAAGTGTCCTGGGTTCTCTTTGTTCTGCTTCTGGGTCTACCCGGGTTCTTCGGCGTACTCCTTCATCGACAGTGGCCCAAGATCCTCCCTTGCCCTACTTGCCACCAGTCGAGTTCCCGAGACCACAACGCCTGTACTCGATGCGGGAAGGATTTCCCCGCGCCGGCCCTGAAAGGGACCGAGGTGTTCTCGTAGGTTAACTCGATGCGATAATACAGCTTGATATTATTTCTTTTTCGGTTTATCTGGATTTCATGGAGTTTGCCATGTTGTTGACCCTGGCAAAGAAGGAATTGCGCGAGATTTGGCTGTTCGCCATGCTCGCGCTTGGGATCTACCTGATTTATGTGAGTCAATACACGGGGCTTGGCGGCCCGTTGATCGAAAACCTGTCGGAATTCCTTCCTGGCGCTTCGAGAGGTCCCGTCTACTTACCGTTCGTGTCGGACGGGTTTACGTTTATGTTCGGGATGATCGGAATCGTCCTGGCGATCGCGATTGGGTTTCGGCAGTCGGCGTGGGAACCGAGCCAGGGGACGTCGCTGTATCTCCTGCATTTGCCCTTATCCAGGCGCACCTTGTTCTTAACCAAGCTTGCGGCGGGCATCAGTCTTCTTCTGGCTTGCGGAAGCCTGCCCATCCTCGCTTATGGAAGTTGGGCCGCCCTGCCCCGTTCTCATCCAGGTCCATTTGAGTGGTCAATGACTCTGGGCAGTTGGCGTCTCTGGAGTATTCTGCCTCTGTTTTATCTCGGGGCGTTCGCCAGCGGACTTCGTCCTGCCCGCTGGCTTGGCTCTCGACTGCTTCCCCTCGTCTCGGTCCTCTTACCGGCCGTCTTCATCCAAACCAATTTCTCCTGGTGGCTCATCAGCTTCCCCCTGCTCTGCCTTACGGGTTTCGTGCTGGTCGGAGCGATCCTCTGGATTGCTGAGACCAGAGACTATTAAGCATCAAGGAGCTTCGGATAAGCCTAATACTGACAACGCATTAAAATCATGGAATTCGTTCAGTTGAGACTTTGTAGATATTCAATGCAACGCTTCTCCCCAGCGGAGGTCCAACCCTGCTTGAGGATCTTGATCAGCCGTTGCTTGAGCGAGCCGGCCCGCCGGAGCGATTCCTGAGGAATCCCCCCCTTTTTCATGATTAGGTTGACGTAGGCCTCGGCGACGTCATCGGCGTCGGAGTTGCGGTGCTCATCCAGTTCTTTGAAGACCTGTTCAACGCGTTTCATATCGACGCCGAGCTCTTTGAATAACGCTTGAGCCATGGCGTCTTCATCCATGATGTAGGTCATCGAGGTAATCGCCATGGGCGACTTCGTGAACCGCCTGATGAAGTTGATCGCGAAGTGCCTCCCCGAACGGTTGTTCAAGCCTCGCTCGATCGCCTGGGCATAACGCAGGACGTCGGCCGGCTGCCAGACCATGTTCCAGGAGTGCCACCAGCCGCTGAGACCTTCGGCGTAGTCGTCCCCTGACCCAACCATGAGACCTCGGCCCACCGTGGTCGAGCAATTCTGCCCAAGCGTCTTCCAGGCATTCCCCGCCCGGCTGAAGATCTTCCACCAGTCGAGAATCTTCCCTTCGTCCAGGCCATCAAGGGAAATCGAGTGGTCAGGCGCGCGCGGAGGCCCCCCCTCCCCTTCCAAAGCCTGGTCATCCGCGAACGTCTGGCCGACGATGTGCGGCACCGAGTAAATCGGCACACTCGAGCCAAACGTATAGTCGCGCCCCTGCCCCCCCGGCCACCAGCTTATGTACGTCGAGCCGACGTGCATCGACGCGTGGCCCCAGGCTTCCTTTGACCCAATAAAATTCCAAACATGAACAGTTATCATAATACAGTTTCTCTATGACCAGGTTGAAACCGGGATGGACGCTGGCCTGGGGGAACAGAACGCTCGCCTTGGAGACCCAACTCAAACGCAGGCGATGCTCCAAACCGTTGCGAGGTTTAACTGTGCCTACCTTCATTACCAACTTGGCAAGTGACCAGATTAACTCATCGTGGTCACCAAGGAAAAGGAAAGGGTCCAGGCGCCTTCCTACCCGGTTTTAGGATTGGGTTTGCACGATCGATGGACATCTTGCGGATAAAGAGGTGTCGAGGCGATCGACTGATGACTCGCCCGAAACGAAACGACACCAAGGTTATTCAAGAGGACGGAGATTTTCACGATGCGATCCATCAACCAGGCGGTTCGGGTCTTCGGCATGGCGGTGGTGGCCTTCGGATTGCTCGGAGTCGCGAATCAGGCCAGCGCTCAGGGCTTCTATCGACCTCCAGGCTACCCGCACCGGCCTCACCACGGCGGCGGGTTCTATCCGGGGGGTTACGTTGGGGGCGGTGGCGGATTTTACCCCCATCACCGGCCGGGTGCTCACTACCCGCACCACCGGCCGCACGGTGGATTTCTCTACAACCGGCCTGGTGATGGCCTTCCGCCGTTGCCTGGCCACCGAGTGCCCGGCGGCGTGGTGGTGAACCGCCCTGGCGATGGCATCCCCCCTGTTTACATCCCGCGCTGAGCTGAGCCGGGTGGCCGCAAGGTACACACCAAGACACGAAGCATCAGGATTTGAAAACAAAAAAAATGGCCCGACTCCCTCCAACGTGTAAGGGGTCGGGCCGAACTTGTTTTCCCAGGACCCAACTCCGCGAACTCGCGAAAAGACGGTCATCCATAAGTTCGGGTTCAGCCCAGCAAGCGTGGGCTGAACCCGAGCTCGAGCTCAAGATCAGGCGAACGCGGCCTCCCCTTCTTCGTCCTCGGAGCCTTCGTTTGAAGCGGGGAGTCCAGGATCGAACCAGGGATAAATGACTGGAAGGACGATCAGCTTGAGGAACATGCTGGTTGTCAATCCGCCAATGACCACCGTGGCGAGCGGGCGCTGAACTTCCGCACCCGACCCGTGGGAGAACGCCATGGGGACGAAGCCAAGGCTAGCAACGAGTCCGGTCATGAGAATCGGGCGAAGCCGAGACATCGAGGCGTCGTGGACCGCCTGTTGAACCGGTTCTCCCTTCTCGATCAACTGGCGGATCGCCGCGACCAGCACGAGCCCGTCGAGCACCGCCACTCCTGAAAGCGCGATGAATCCAACACCGGCTGAGATGCTAAAGTTCATGCCTCGGAGCCAGAGGGCCAGCACGCCTCCCACCGCCCCAAGCGGGACCGACAGGAAGATCAACAGGCCGAGCTTGACGGAGCCGAACGTCGCGAACAACAGCAAGAAGATCAGTAGCAAGGCGATCGGCACCACGATCATGAGTCGCTGGGTGGCCGATTGCAGGTTCTCGAACGTCCCGCCCCACTCCAGGTAATAGCCATCGGGCAAGGACACCTTCTCCTGTACCTGCTTCTGAGCATCCGCCACGAAGCCGGCGAGGTCGCGGCCTCGGACGTTCACCGTGATCATCACCCGGCGCTGATTGCCCTTCCGCCAAATTTCGTAGACCCCTTCCTGCAAGGTGATCTCGGCCAGGTCTTCCAGCGGGATCATGCGTCCTTGAGGGTCGGCGATCATGAGCTGACGAATCGACTCGACATCCTTGCGATACTCAGGCGCGAAGCGGACCTGCATGGCGAAGCGTCTTTGGTCTTCGACCACCTGCCCGACCGTCTTGCCTCCCACCGCCTCAATTACATCAAGCACATCGGATGCATTGATTCCATAGCGGGAGATGCGCTTACGATCAATTTCGATCTGCATCGCGGGCAAGCCCAGGACCTCGAGCGCCTTGACGTCGGCCGCCCCCTCGACCCCTTTCATCACATGGGCGATCTGATCCGCCTTTTCCTGAAGGATACTCAGGTCATTGCCATAAAGGCCAATGCCCACATCCCCTTTCACCCCGGCGAGCATGTCGCTGAAGCGGAGCTCGATCGGCTGACTGAACACCACAGTCGTTCCGGGAAGAACCTTGCGAGCGACTTCGTTCAGCCCGTCGATCAGCTCCTCCTTCTCCTTCACCTTGGTCCACTGCTCGGGGTTGGTCAGATAGACGTAGCATTCCGTGGTGTTGACCGCGGCGGGGTCGAGCCCGATCTCCGGTCGGCCCGACGCGCTGACGATGGATCGGATCTCGTCCGGATAGGCTTTCTTCATCGCCTGTTCCAGGCGCGTGGTGTCCGTCGCCGCTTCGGTGAGGGAGGCGTCTGGCGGCCGGGTCAGGTCCATGACGAGGTCCCCTTCGTCAAGCTTGGGGATGAACTCCCCTCCCAGGCTCAATGCGAAAGGGATCGTTCCCGCGAACATCAAGACCACCGCCAATGTGGTCAGCCAACGCCTGGGTTGGATCCAGGTCAGGATTGGCTCATAGATCCATTTCGCGATTCGCACGGGGAAGGTGTCGCGTTCCGACATGCCAGGCCGCAAGAAGAACGTGGCCAGTACCGGCGTGGCGGTCAGTGAAAGGAGCAAGGAGCCGGTCAATGCGAAGATCAAGGTCGCCGCCATCGGCCGGAACATCTTCCCTTCCACTCCCTCAAGTGCAAGCAGGGGAAGGTGGACCAGGGTAATGATGCCGACACCGAAGACCACCGGACGCCGAACTTCGAGGGTCGCCCGGCGCACCACGTCGAGGCCGCGTTGGTCCGGCCTGGCATGAGCCAGGTGGCTCACGCAGTTTTCCATGACAATCACCGCGCTATCGACGATGAGCCCAAAGTCGATCGCCCCAAGACTCATCAAGCTTCCCGCGATGCCGAAGTAAAGCATCAAATTTCCGGCGAAGAGCATCGACAAGGGGATGGCCACCGCCACGATCAGGCCCGCTCGAAAATTCCCGAGCATCACCAGGAGCACGGCGAAGACGAGCAACCCCCCTTCCACCAGGTTCTTGGCCACTGTGGTGATGGCCTTGTTGATCAAGGTGGAACGATCGTAGTACGAGTCGATCACAACCCCTTCGGGAAGCTTCTTCCGGAGCTCGTCCAACTTCTCCTTAACGCGGTTGACAACCACTCGGCCGTTTTCACCGGCGAGGAGGAGGACAGTCGCGGTGACCACTTCCCCCTTGCCATCGCGGGTGACCACCCCCTGGCGAATCATGGGAGCAAAGTGGACCTCCGCCACGTCCTTGACGTAAATCGGGGTCCCTTCGGGCGTGGTATGCAAAACGATCTGCTCAATGTCCTTCAAGGTCGTGACCAGACCCTGAGCCCGAATCACGCGGACCTGGCCATTGCGCTCGATGTATCCACCGCCGGCGTTGCTATTGTTATGTCGCAAGGCCTCGAAGACCCTGGTGACCGAGATGCCTCGAGCTAGCAATCGGTCCGGGTCGATCTGGACCTGATACGTTTTCAGCTCGCCACCAAACGTATTAACTTCGATCACGCCGGGGACGGTCAGCAGGGGGCGAGCGACATCCCAATCGAGAATGGAGCGGAGCTCCATCAAGGATCGCTTTTCCTTGGCGTCGGGGGCGTTCTTGACCTCGAACAGGTAAATTTCCCCCAGGCCCGTGGCGATCGGACCCATACTGGGCGAGCCGAAGCCCTCGGGGATCGAGTCTCGGACCTCCATCAGCCGCTCATTCACGAGCTGCCTGGCCCAGTAGATATCGGTCCCTTCCTTGAAGACGACGGTCACCGAGGAAAACCCGAACTGGGTGATCGAACGGACTTCCTTGATGTTGGGGATACCGTTCATCGCGTTCTCGACGGGAACGGTGATGAACTGCTCGACTTCTTCCGGCCCAAGGGCCGGAGCATCCGTCAAGGCAATGACCTGAACGTTGGTGATGTCGGGTACAGCATCGATCGGCAAGTTGAGCAGGGAATAAACTCCCGTGCCCGACAGGCCAATGAGAATCAAAATCATCAAGCCGCGTTGATTCAATGACCAACGAATTAGCGCATCAAACACGAACTCACTCCCATTCGTTAGTATTGATCACTCGTTTGATAGCGCAAGCTTGATGGATAATGCCTTCAGCTTGTATTCACCCGATACCACCACCTCGTCTCCCAGATCGAGACCCTTGATCACGTTGACCTGCCCATCGCTGGGGGGCTCGGCCTCGACAGCACGCCGGACGAAACGATCTTCCCCTTGTTTGAGGTAGACGTAAGAATTCTCATCCTCGATGAGAATCGCGGTGGCGGGAATCTGGACCGCGGCATCGGCTCGCGGGCTCAAAACCTCCACGTCCACGAACATGCCTGGCTTCAGTAGGTGCTTGGGGTTCTCCGCTTTCGCGAGCAGCTTGATGGTCCGGCTCTTCTCTTCAACAAGGTCTCCGGAGTAAATCACCTGCCCATCGAAGTGAATTTCGGGATAGGCGGGTGAGCGGAACCGGATCCTCGTACCGACCTCACTTCGGCTCAATCGGCTGAAATCGCCTTCATGGACGCTGGCCTCAACCCAGACGGTACTCAGGTTGGCCATCGTGAAAATCCGATGCGTCCGGTCCACGGCCACTCCCGGCACAATCATCTCTCGATCCAGGATTACCCCATCAAAGGGTGCCCACATCGAGTAGGTACTCACAGGCTCGTCATTTGCCACCAGAGGGTCGGCTGGCTTTCCGCCCGCTTGGACCTTGGATTTCGAGTCGATGTTTCCATCGGGGAGCACGTCCACAACCTTCCCTTCCTTGAGGTTGGAGACGGTCCCATCAGATTTGACCCCATAGATCCGCAACCGCTCCTGAGCGGTCCGAACGGCACTCTCGGCCTGCTTCTTGGTTTGCTGAGACCGGGTGTAAGCCAGTTTCGCCTCGAAGCCCATCTCATCCATCAAGCTCTGATAAGTGGCCAGTGCGACTTCATAGTCGGCCGTTACTTCTTGGAACTGCTTTGGTGTAATGAGTTTTTGATCATTCAACTCTTTGTTTCGTTCAATCGTGGCGATCAGCAACCGGTACTGGGCGTAGGCTGTCATCAGGCGTTCCCGATTTTCGCCGACTGGCCTGTCTTCCAGCTTGGTGTGAATTGCCTCGGGGCTCACTCCCTTGCGCAACAGATCAATTAATTCACGCGTATTTTGATAAACTTTTTCTTCCCAATCAGCTTGCGCATTGGCCAGTTCAAGCGCCTGAAGCTTGGTGGAAAGATCCAACCGGGCCTCGCCTACCAGTGGGCTATCGATGGTCGCTAGCAGATCACCCGCTTGCACCACCTGGCCGATCCGGGCATTCACCGTCCGAACGACCCCCTCGACCCTGGGAGTAATAAAGGCGTATTGAGACTCGTTGGGAGTCACCAGCCCAGGGGCCGCGAGGACGTCGTATTCTGCCTTCGACTCAATCTTGAGTGTCTTGACCCCAACGGCCTGCTGCTGCTCGGTGGTCATGGTAACGACGCCCGCGGGATGAACCCCCTGCTCCTGGGTTAAAGGAGCCGAATGACTTCCTTCTAGGGGGGCCAACGCTTCCGTTCCTTCCCGGCCGTTGGCATCGAAGGCGTAGAGTAAGGCCCCGCCCCCGAGAAGCGCCACAAAGGTCCCTCCGACCCACCAAATCAATCCATGCCTTTTCTTGGCTTCGATCGAAGGTTGCGAAGGGTTCGACTCTGTTGTGAGGTTATTCACACATCATCTCCTGATTACAATCCACCGAAAGCTTGTAGACTCTTTGGTCTTCAGCGCTTCTTCCGAAGTCCAGTTGTTTGCTCGGATCCGAACAAACCGAACGAAACTCAGTAGATGCCGACTCTTCAGTTGATAAGCCCACGCAATGCGTTAAAAAACTGAAGCTTGTCAGTTCATTGATGGAGCCATGCTTGTATAAAATTTGGGCATGCAAATGGCAACTTTGCCATCCATTCATGCATAGGCTTCGTAGCCATATCGACCGAAGCTCAAAGTCCTCGTCCTCTCAGCTCCGCCTCAAATGGGACGGACAATATCTCAGCGTCCAGGTCAGTCAAATCGCACCCCTTGAGAATTCAAGCTTGCCATCACGCAACACGTGCATCATCGCGGTTTGTTTTGCCGTCTCGTCGATTCAAGCCGTGGTGGGCATTTCAGCGTTTTCAAACGTAAGCATCACGGGTCACGGCCACTCTCGGCAGAGAAACTTGATCATTAGTACACATTGAAAAGGAGATAATTCCGACGAAAAATCCCCTCGTTTTGCGCGTTCAAACTCGCTCCCCACTTTGTGGAGAGAAATCGAAACCTCTTTGAAGTAATCGACTTAAGCCGATTATCATCGTTCCTACCGGACTAACTCGTTGGCACTGCTCAATGGGAGCAAACGTGGTATCGAGTCGAATCCAGAGGCGTTGAGCGGTGTTCTCACACGTTCAGTCGTGTGAAAAACTCAGCGGTGAACCGAATCTGCCAGGGTGTCGAGGCCAAGTTGACTGGAGCAACTTGAGTGGGTGAGGGAGAACTTCGAGACCTGGCGAGGCTCTGACCGCATCTTGCTTTCGAGTCTGGATTGGCGGGGCCAACCCTTGTCTCGGAACATTGCAGTCAGATTCATTCTAATGAGGCCAGGCCAAGGAATGCAAACAAGCTGCTCCCGCGCGATAAACCATCGGCGAGGATTTGTTCGATATGAGGCGAGGATTTGTTCGGTGGGTTGTGCTGCGTGGTCGCATGCCTATGCGTGAAAGTTAAATCCTACCAATTTAGGACTTAGCGCAAAAAATAAAGCGTGATCCCTGGCAAAAGCCTGGGATCACGCAATGGATTTCCCCTCTTTGTTAGCGGGGCGGATCAGGAGAACCGTTTACCTCGGCGAGCAAGCCGGGCCAGTAAATTGGCGAGTGCCGAATCGTGCAACTGGGTTGCCTGAGTTCGAGTCAGAGGCTTGGCCAGTGGTTTCGGAACCCCGTTATTCACCTGGATCGACTGGTTGGGTCGAACCCGTCGTGCTCGAGCCGGCGTGACCGGCGAGGGAACCGGAGCTGGCGTGGTAGTTGTGGGACTCGGCGAAATCGACTGGCTTGATACCGCCGGAGCGGATGGAGTCGCCACCGGGCTGCTAAAGCTGCTGGCGAGGCCTCCGAAATTGAGGTTGCTGGGAACACCGCTCGCACTAATGCGGTTGGCCGGGTTGCGGTAGAAGAGTGGGGCATTCACGGGAATGTCCTTGGTTCCACCGAACACGAGAGGCTGGGAGTGTCCGGCGATGAAGAGCTGACCCGTCGCGGGGCGGTAAACGGCAATATCGGTCTTACCGTCACCATCGTAGTCCGCGGGGGCTGGGATATCGTTCTTCCCGCCGAACTGGACCGGGGTTCCGATTCCCGCGATGAACCACTCGGCCGTTCCAGGTCGGAACACCGCGAGCTGGTTTTGGCCCGACCCGTAATAACGACCCGGGACGGGGATATCGTTTCGACCGCCGTACTCGAGGATCTTCGTCGCGCCGGTGCTCGACTCGACGATGAGCCAGCGGGTTGGCACACCCGACCGGGCCGGCTGGAACACCGCGATATCCGCCGTGCCGTCACCGTCATAGTCGGCGGGAACGGGGGTATCGCCCTGCTGGCCGAGCTTGGTCACATTGCTCGAACCCGCGATGAACCATTCGCCCGTTGTGGGGCGGAACGTTGCCGGCACCGAGGCCCCTGTTCCGTAGTAATCCGCCGGCGCGGGCAGGTCGACACCAGCGAATCCGAAGCCGACGCCGTCGGGGTAGAGTCCCTGGACAAACCAACGAGCCGTGGTGGTTCGATAGAATGCCAGGTCGGCCTTGCCGTCGCCGTTGAAGTCGGCCATCAAGGGAATGTCGGTCGCTCCGTTGCCAAACGGGATCCCGTTCGGCCCGGTGACTCCCGCGATAAACCACTGGGCTTGCGGGCTGGTGGGGCGGAAGAGGACATCCTGGGCATGGCCCACTCCGGAGTAATCGCCCGGCACCGGTACCTTACGATAGGAGTAAGGGGCAGCCACCACCACGCCCGTTCCCACACCGAAATTCTCGGTCCGCGACTGACCCGAGCCCGGTGTGTAGATGGTCCAGGTATTATTCGCTGGGTTGAACGCGGTGGGTTCCGCGATACCCGTTCCCGAATAATCCCCTGGGGCTGGGATGCTTCCAGGCGCGAACTGGACCGTGCGAGTCTGGTTGTTCGCTCCCAGGATCGTCAGCACACCAGTTGTGGGGTTGTACACGGCCGGCGAGAGCTTCCGGTTCGACATCGAGTTGTCGTAGGCGGCCGGCACGGGAATCTGACCGGGTGATCCAAGTTGGATCGGCGCGTTACGGCCGGCGATGAAGAACTCTCCGGTGCTCGGCCGGTAGACCGCGATCTGGGCTCGACCCGTCCCGTCGTAATCGCCCGGCACCGGGATGTCTCCCTTGGTACCGAAGACTGGGATTCCACCTGGGAAATTCGGGATGAACCACTCACCGGTGGTGGGACGGAAGGTCGCCAGCGTCGTCGTACCGGTACCGAAGTAGTCGGCCGGTGCCGGGATATCCACATATCCCTGTCCATATTGAACGCCACTGAAGATCCCCTGCACGAACCACTGAGCCGTGCTCGGGCGGTAATACGCCAGGTCGGCCTTGCCATCCCCGTTGAAGTCCCCTTGGATAGGAACGTCGAGAGTTCCCACCCCGAACGGAGTCCCACTGGTCACCCCTTGGATCAGCCATTGCGACTGGCTGCCTCGGAGGAACTGGGTCAGGTCGGCCTTGCCATCCCCGTTGTAATCGCCATCGACCGTAATGATCGTCGCCGTGAAAGGAGCGCCGAATGGACCGAGGTTACCCGCCGCGTCTCGGGCCCGGGCCACGACCGTGATCTGACCGTTTCTGAGATCGCTGGGGAGTTGGACCTCGAAGGCGCCACTGGCGTCGGACTGCACCGATTGCCCCAAGGGGGTCGAGAGGTCCGAAGCACTGTAGAGCACGACACTGGCGTTCGGCTCGGTGGTACCGATGAAGCGGGGTCGTCGGTTACTGGTGATCCCATCCCCCACGATACCGGTGTCGTCCGCCGGCTTGATCGTGAGCGTGGGCAATACCGTTGGGCCCACCGTGTCGACCTGGAAGTCGTAAGGATCGCTGTCCGTCGAGAACGAAAGAGGCGGTCCGTCCGGGTTCGCCGGGTCGACGAACGTCCGGGTCACTCTGACCATGACGGTGTAAGTGCCGTCCGCCAAAGTCGAGGGGAACCGGAGCGAGTAGGTGCCGGTCGAGTCGGTTGTGCCCGTGGCGAGCGGGGTTGCCTCGGGAACTCCGCCGACCACCCGGAACAGCTCGACCGTGGAGAAGTGGTCGGTCTGTCCCACGATCCGAGGTTGGGTGTTCCGGGTAATCTTCTGCCCGTTCGACGTGTCGTCGGCGGGAGCCAGGGCCAGAGTCGGTTTGGTCGGATTTCCTGGCAAGCCAAGGTCATCGGCCTGGAGCAAGAACTGGAACGTGGTGATGGAGCTGGTCGTTCCCGACCCGTCCGTGGCTCTGATCCCGATGGTCTTCAGGCCGTTGTTCTGGAAAGAAGCCGCGTTGATCCGGATCGCGTACTTTCCAAAGGAGTCGGTTTCGTTCGCCGCGATGTTGGTCGAGGGGCGGCTCGGGTCGTAGCCCCCGATGATCGGGGCCAGACTCGGGTCGCTCACATCGGTCAGGTCGTACAGAGTGATCAGTACGCGGTTGCCGAACGCGGTCTGCTCGCTGAAACCGTTGATCAGCGGATTCGCGACTGACTTGGAGACCATCGGGACCCCGGCCGAGGTTTGACCCGCGGCCTCGGCTGGAGCCAGGTAGATGGTATTCGGCTGCTGCGGGGTATTGCCGAAGACGATGGGTGCCAACCGGATCGAGAAGGAACCCCGCCCATAGGTGGTCGCGACCAGATGGTTCGGGTCGCCCGCGGTCGCCACGGCCCGGCCGTTGGTCGGATCCACCGCGCCAATCGTCATGTTCAGATCGGTCACATGAACTGTTGGCAAGTACCCGCCATCGGTCGGGGAATTGTCAAAGCTGATGTTGGGGAAAACCGCCCAGGTCTGTCCGTCGTCGAACGAGCGATAGACCCCGCCCTCCCCCGCCACGTACAGCACGGGGTGCGTGGTGCTGTTCGGGTTGGTGGGATCGTCGGGAATCACGTACCGCCAGTCCGCGACGATGGAGGTCAGGTAGCTCGTCCGGAAATCCGAGAGCGAGGAATCCCCGAACGCGGCATGGACCAGCGAGAACAGGTTGCCCGTCACATTGGTCCAGACGGTCCCCGCGCCGGAGCTGAGGGAGTCTTCGGTATGGTAAACCCCACGCTGGGTGATGGCGTAGGCCTCGTGGCTGCCTCGCGTCGGATTCGTGATGATCTTCATCAGCGGGGAGCCATCGAGGCCCGTGCTGATATCGGTCCAGGCGTTGCCGCCGCCGGTGCTACCACCGCCGGTCCGCGTGACGAAAACCTTACCGCCGACCGTCCCCGCGTAGATGAAGTTGTTCAGGTTGCCGATGCCGCCTGGAGCCGACGGGTCGGGAGCACCGAAGGTCAGGGCCGATGCGTAGGTGCCATCCAGCACCCCGGGCTCGGCGATCACCAGCCACGAACGACCTTCATTAATCGTCGAGAAGATCCGACCGGCATTCGAGCTGATGACCACCTGCTGGTCATTAATGGGATTAACGGTGAAGTTGCCCTGGGTCAGCCCATTGGCGTACATCTGACCGTCGGTCCACTGCGTGTCGGTACCTCCGGAGGTTTGCACGAGGCCGGTGGTTCTCGAGATGAACGGGCCGCCGTTGACACTCACCTGGAAGAAGTTGGTGAAGTTTCCTCCGAGGCCCGGGAAGAGGTACTGGTAGACGATCGATCGGCCCGACTGCTGACCAGCCTGGACGCCAACGCCGGTGATCTCGCCTCCCTCGCCAAGGTTGAACGCATCGTTCAGGAACCGCCAGTCATCCGACCCGTACCCAGGAGCTCCGGGTTGGAGTACGTTGGCGTCCGACGCTCGTAGCCCCGTATGAACGCCATTCCCGTACGCCAAGGCTCCCGCGATGTCGGCGGTCAGGTTGTTGGAATGAACCGCTCCGTAATAAAACTGGCTAATCGCCAGATTTCCGCTCCGAGAGTAGTTGGGACTCTGAGAGCCACCAATTCCCAGTCGGAGCGACCCGTTATCATCAACACCCGTGAACACCCCTTGATCGTTGCCGAAGATCAGGCGGGCGTGGCCGGTCAACGGGTCGAAAATCGAGACGACACGGTGCAAGCCCGAGGAGCTCACCAACAGCGAGTCGAACGGAGTCCAGGTGACCCCTGAACCGTCGTTGGTGAACCCTGTCCCGCCGCTGGCCTGGCTCCGTACGTTGGTCACGTAGACCGTGGCGTCGGTCGCGTAGGGGCTGCCGGGGTCTTGAATCACGTTGATGAACGGAGTGCGCCGGACGAGTCCGGTCTGCGGATCGATATCAAAATAGAAGTTGGTCGTTGGCAAGCCGTCCGTGATCACCTTGACCTGAGCGCGACCGGTGGTTCGGATTTGCAGAAGCCCGCCGTCGGGACGGCTTCCGTCGAAGGCCACCACGGAATGGGAGTCGTACACGTTGGTCGCGTCGACTCGAATCAGCCCCGATTGCTCGTTCAGGCCGCTTCCGCCGAGGTAAACGATGTTGGGGTTCGTCGGGTCGATCGCCAGGGTGATATTGTAATTCGAGCTATCGGGGAGGCCTCGGCTGGTGGTCGGGGTGAAGTCCGACTTGTTCGGGTCGTTGCTTGCGGTGGCGTACCGGAGACTATTAACCGGCTGGTACTTGGTCTGAAGACGGGTCCAGGTTGTACCGTTATCCTTGGTCTGGTAGAGGCCGAGGAACCCACCGTTCTGATCCGCGACGGCCGCGTACAGCCAGCCTTCCAGGATCACGTTGTTCGCGTCGGTCGGTCTGGTTCCCGGCAGGGGGTCGGGCCGGGCCAGGATGATGCGCCCGGGGTTGCTCGGGAAGGTTCCGCCACCGATCAAGATCGGCGAGGGGGGAGTGAAGGAGGGGTCTCGCGTCAAGGGTGAGAAGCCGTTGCCCACCATCTGGTTGAGGGTTTGGCCTCGGTTCGGGCTGATGAAGACCCCCACGCCCTGGAACGCGACGTTGATCACGTTGACGTTGCCGGTGGGATTGCTCACGGCGTTCACGATCGCGCTGTTGAGATTCAGCGAGATATCGGTCGCCGTGGTTCCGTGAACGGCGTCGTTGGAGAGCTTCTGCCAGGTTTGGCCCGTGTCGAGGCTGCGCCAAAGACCTCCATTCACCCCCGCCATCGCGGCATAGACGATGACCTTGCCATCGACCGTGGGCCGCGGATCGACCACGACCTTGTAGGTGCTGGTCCCTTCATTGTTGGCCCCAGCCTGGGCGAAGAGATGATCGCGCTGGAACTGAGACCCGGAGAACGGCAGGTTGTTGTTGGTGCTATCCAGCAGCGTCCAGCTCGCTCCACCGTCCATGGAGCGAAGGAACCCAACACCTCTGGTGGTATTGCCACCAATGGTATTTCCGTTGGCCGCTCTCGCGTCGGCGAAGCCGGTTCCCGCGATGATGATCGACTGGTTCGGGTCATTATTTCGGGGGAACACGGCGATGCTGCCGATGTTCATGCCGAAAACAGGACCAAAGTCGGTCAAGGGAACATAGGTTGGTCCGTTGGGGCTGGTGGTCAGGAAGTTGGTGGTCTTCCAAATACCGCCGCTGGAGCCCGCGACGTAGACGGTGTTACCGGAGGGGTCGGACGGATCGACCGCGATCGCCCCGACCTGCCCCGCCTCGCCATTGGAAGTGGGAGCCGTGGTCGACCCCGGCCCGAGCTGGGTCCAGGTGTTGCTCGCCTGTGGGTTGGTCGCGCTGTTGGTGAAGATTCGGAAGCTGGTGGTCGCCTGGTCGGCAACTGGCTCGCCCAGGCCGGTGGAGGGAACCGCCTTGCTGAACGAGATCGACCAGTTCACCAGGGTGCCGGTCCGGTTCGTGCTCACTTCCGCGCTGCTGGTGATCTCGAGCCGCCAGGTTCCGTTGACGTTCACGGCCGGGTCGCTGGGCCCATTATCTTCGAAGTCGCGAAGTGCTCCGAACTGCGGCTGATATCGCCCGAAGAAGGGGGGACCGCCGTTCTGGATCGGCATCGGAGCCGCGTCGTCGAAGATGGTATTGGTGAAGTTGGCCTGGGTGCCAGTCGAACCAATGCCGCTGAAGAGAACGATGAATTCGTCGTTCGGGGCGACAAGCCGGACTTCAAGGTCGGGGTTGAACTGATAGTTGATGTTCAGGCCGACGGTCACGTTCTTGGCCAGGAAGGAATCCGGGATCGTGATCGTGGAGGTCACCGTCTGCTGAGGCAGAATCGTGACGTTGTTCTGAAACCCTTGCGTGTTGTAAGTGACGGGAATGACCTGGTCGTCCGGCGAGCTGGCGGTCTGCTTCAGAACATCGACGCCCGCGTTGTAGTTCGAGTCGAGCATATCGCCCGCGGCCGACTTGATCGTGGCGGCGAGTTGGAGCGAATAGGTTCCGCTGAGCTTCTGCTCGGGGAACTTGATTCGATAGGTTCTGGGGAACGCCGGGTTCGGGTCGGTCCCGTTCGGGTTTGGCTCGATGGTGAAGGGAACGGTCAGCAAGCCGCTCGGTCCCATCAGCCTCAGAATGCTTTCCGGAGTGAAGCTGGAAGGATCCATGTCGCGATCAAACACCACGTCGATCGCGCTGACTCCACTGTCGGTCACCAGGTTATCGCCGGTCGCGGGAGCCCCGGGGACCGACGAACCGGCCAGGTGAGGGCCGGGCAAGATCAAGGGCAACGTGTCCTGATCGAAGGGAGCGGGCACGAAGCTGTTCGGCGAGGTGTTCGGGTTCCAGGTCACGCTGGACGGATCCTGGGGACCTGGCGTCGAGTAGAGGTCTCCATATCCGTTGAACTGTTCGTTGCCAACTCCGTTGGCATTCTGATCCATGTAGTTTCCGGAGCTCGCGGGCGTGGAGGCCGTGCCGGGCGTGCGGATTCGGTCCTTGATCTCCGGCTTGATGTAGTAGCTGTAAGTCCCCACGCGCGTTTGTGGGGCGAAGTTGACCTGGAACTGGGTATCGCTCAGGCGCACCACCCCCGTCGCGCTGATCTTCTGCTCATCACCGGTGGGACTCTTGAAGAAGATGGTCACGAGCGAGGCGAGGAACGAATCGGCATCAATTGGGCGATCGAAGGTCACAAGGAACGACTGAACCGTGGGAGAGCCGGTCGGCGAGGCTGGGTTGACGAAGTCGCCGCTCAACCCAACCACCCCCATCGTGCTGTCGATGATTCTGGGGCCGCCGGCGATGGTCAGGACGGTCGTCCGAATATTCAGCTCTTCCAGCCCGTTCACGTCATCGACGCTGTTCTCGTTACCTGCCCAGATCGGGTAGATACGACCGCCGAAGACCGCGAGCCCCTGCCGGGTTCCGAAGCCGAACGTCCCATCCGTATTGGGATTGCCGCTCGACTGGTTATCGGGAATGGGGCCG
>Ga0182738_1001494_pt1 | contig 29278 bp, 27 predicted proteins | sample eDN5th30CBELigMG_FD_128876 | JGI IMG/M metagenome (GOLD analysis project Ga0182738, IMG submission 128876) | Enriched Miracle-Growth compost microbial communities from Emeryville, California, USA - eDNA 5th pass 30_C BE-Lig MG (version 2)... ...
GAAATCCTTCATGCGCGCGTCCGTCATGGCGCCGATGCCGAGCTTTTCCGCGTCGCCGGAATCGACGATGCCGTACTTCTTCAGCTGCGCGATGGTGAAGGCGATCTGCTCGTCGGTGATGTCGGGATTGTCCTTCTTGATCATCTCGTTGGCGGCCTTGTTGTCGCCGTAGAGATACTTGTACCAGCCCTTCGCCGAGGCATCGACGAAGCACTGAACGACCTCCGGCCGCTTGTCGATCGTGTCCTGCATCGCCTCGACCGTGGTCGAATAGGTGCTGTAGCCGTAGTCCGCCAGCAGGAAGACGTTCGGCATGAAGCCGCCGGCCTTCTCCACCGCGAACGGCTCCGAGGTCACATAGCCCTGCTGGATCGACTTTTTGTTGGCGATGAAGGGAGCGGGATTGAAGGTATAGGGCACGCGCTTGCCGACATCGAAGCCGTATTCTTCCGCCATCCACAAAAGGAAGCTTTGCGCGCCTTCGTCGCCGACGATGTACTGCTCGGCCTTCGGCAGGTCCTCCCACTTGTCCAGGCCCTCGCCCGGACGGGACATCATTACCTGCGGTTCCTTCTGGAAATGCGCGGCCACGACGCGCAGCGGAATCCCTTGCGCCACCGCATCGAAGGCCTGCTGCATGTTGCCGCCCATGTAGAAGTCGATCTTGCCGGCCAGAAGCAGCGGCCGGCCGGCGACCTGCGGCCCGCCCTGCTGGATGGTGAGGTCGACGCCGCAAGCGGCGTAGTCGCCGTCTGCCAGCGCCTGATAGTAGCCGCCATGCTCGGCCTGGGCCAGCCAGTTGGTGCCGAAGATGACCTTCTCATTGGCGAAAGCGCCGGTCGTGCCGAGTGCGAGCGCCGCGCACGCAGCCGCCATCTTCAGCTTTCCGTTCATCGACTTGGACCCCCTGTTTGGCCGTCCGCAGCCGGACCGGCATCGGTATGGAAGAAATGGCGCAGGAGCCGGCCGCCTCGCGGTCGGGCGCGGGCCGTCTCGGCTTCTGTCGTCGCGCGGCATCGTGCCCATTTTTGCGCACCCTGTCCACAATCGCCGCGCAGCACGCGCATCGATCTTGTGGACCACGGCCCCGCCGCCTAGTCTGGCGCAAAAACCGGCTGGTCTTGCATGCTGAAACCTCTCGCTCCTGCCTCCATCCGCCCGCCCTTCGCCCGCTACAGCCACGGCATCGAGGTGCCAGCCGGCAAAAGGCTGGTGCTGTGCTCGGGCCAGCTCGGCATCGGTCCGGATGATTCGGTGCCGGAAGACGTCGGCGCGCAGGCGGAGCTCTGCTTCGCCAACATCGCCGCCATCCTCGCCGAAGCCGGCCTTGGCCTGGCCGATGTCGTGCGGATCAACGCCTATATCACCGACCGCGCCCACATGCAGGGCTACATGGCCGTGCGCGACAGGCTCTTCACCGGCACGCCGCCGGCCTCGACGCTGATGATCGTGTGCGGCTTCACGCGGCCGGAATTCAAGGTCGAGATCGAAGTGATCGCCGCCGGCTGACGGCGGCATCGCAATCAGGAGTTGGAAATCGTGACCAGACGCGTTTGGTGGGGCGACTACCGCACCACGGAATATGCCTCGATCGACCCGGAGGCGACGATTGCCGTGCTGCCGGTGGCGGCGATCGAGCAGCACGGGCCGCACCTGCCCGTCTCCACCGACACGACCATCATGAACGGCATGCTGGAGACAGTGATTTCCCGCCTGCCCGCCGACCTCGATATCCGCATCCTGCCGGTACAATCGGTCGGCAAGTCGAACGAGCATGTGCATGCGCCCGGCACGCTGACGCTGACCCCGCTCGCCGCCATCCAGTCCTGGGCGGACCTCGGCGCATCGGTGGCGCGCGCGGGCGTGAAGAAGATCGTGTTCGTCAATTCGCACGGCGGCAACGAGGAGATCATGGGCATCGTCGCGCGCGAACTGCGCGTGGCGTTCAAGATGCTGGCGGTGAAGACGAGCTGGTCGCGCTTCGGCCGGCCCGCCGGCCTCTACAGCGACATCGAGGACCGCTACGGCATCCATGGCGGCGACTTCGAGACGTCGGTCATGCTGCACTTCCGGCCCGACCTCGTGGATATGGACAAGGCGGAGAATTTCGTCTCCAGCGTCCAGCGCGCCGAGCAGGAATTCGAACTCCTGAAACCGACCGGCGCCCACGCCTTCGCCTGGATCGCCTCCGACCTCAACCCGAACGGCGTCGTCGGCGAAGCCAGGCTTGCCACGGCCGAAAAGGGCCGGCTGACCGCCGAATACCAGGCCGACGGCTTCATCCGGCTCCTGCGCGACGTAAGGAAGGCGAAGCTGGGGGAATGGGTGGCCTAACGCTCCCCGCGTCATCCCGGGCCTTTTACCCGTTGACCCTCAACCCGAACGGCACGCCCTCGAAGGCGTCCGCGCCACGGCCGATGCGCTTGATCGCCTCCACCATGCGGCCGTTGCGTTCCAGCAGCACATCGGCGACGGCGACCAGCCGCGGATTGGGCGTCGCGGACGGCGAAAGCCGGCGCAGCGTTTGCGCCAGTTCCTCCTCGTCGCGCTCGGGCGCAAGTGCCGCGGCGATGATATAGGCGGCCGCCGTCGAGCGGCTGATGCCGGCATAGCAATGCACCACCAGCGGCTGCGCGCGGTCCCAATTGCGAGCGAAATCGAGCAACCTCGACACATGCGTCTCGCCCGGCAGCGTCATGCCTTCTTGCACCTCGGCGATGTCGTTCATGGTGAGATGCAGGTGATCTTCCGGCCGGATAACGGCGGGACGGGTCACCGCCGCGCCGGCGCCGAGCAGCGACAGCAGCCGCCGCGCCCCGGTGCGCGTCACCGTCTCCTCGATCCTCGACAGCGGGCAGACATGGATTTCGCTCAAGGCCGCGCCTCCTTGTCCTGATCTCGGCCAGCCCGAGCCCAGCCGGCAAGGGCTGCCTCCAGCCTTTGCCATTCATCCTCGCCGCCCGGCAGGCCGGCGCGCAGCACGCTCGGCCGTTCGGCGAAATGGCGCAGCAGGATGCCCTGCCCGCCGAGCGCCGCAAACAGGCCGGCCGCACCGGCGAAATCGATGAAGCGGAACAACGGCGTACCGCCGGCAACCGGAACGCCGAACCGGGAAAGCAAGGCGTCCAGCCGCGCCGCCTCGCTGGTCAGCCTTTTGCGCATGGCCTTCTGCCAGCCGTGATCGGCAAGGGCGGCGATGCCGTATTCCAGCGCCGGCCCGGACACCGCCCATGGGCCGAAATCGCCGGCCAGCCGCGCGGCCGTCGCCGTATTGGTCAGGGCAAAGCCCAGCCGCACGCCCGCCAGCCCGAAGAACTTGCCGAACGAGCGCAGCACCACCATGCCGCCGACGCCCACATCGCCGGCAAGGCTTTCGGCGCGTGGGCCGACATCCATGAAGGCCTCGTCCACCACCAGCAGGCCGCCCTTGGCGTTGAGCCGCCGGGCGAGATCGAGCAGCCGCTCGCGCGACACGATCCGTCCATCCGGGTTGTTTGGATTGACGACAACGGCGAGGTCGAAATCGGCCAGCGCGTCGAAGTCGGCGACCTCGGCAACGCCGTGGCCGGCCAACTGTGCCGCCCGCGCGTGCTCGGCATAGGTCGGCCCCAGCACCGCTGCCCGGCCCGGTTTCACCATGGCGGCAACGCGCGGCAAAAGGATTTGCGTGCCGGGTGCCGCGACGACATGCGCCGCCGACGGCGCGCCGTAGGCAGCGGCCGCGATCCTGGTCAGTTCCGCCAGCCGCACCGCCTCCGGCAGGCGCGTCAGCGCGGTGGCGGGCAACTGAAAAACCGGATAGGAGTGCGGGTTGATCCCGGTCGAGAGATCGACGAACGGTTCGGGCGCGAAGGGAAACAGCGCGCGCGCCCGGCCGAGGCTTCCGCCGTGATCCACCGCCGCCACTGCCTTGTCCGGAAGCCCCATGTCCGTGCTGACCGCCCTTCTGTCGCTGGCTGCTGAAGCCCTGTTCGGCTACCCCGACCGGCTCTACCGCGCGATCGGCCATCCGGTGACGTGGCTCGGCCGCCTGATAGCCTGTCTCGACCGGCGGCTCAACCGCGCCTCCGATACCGACAGCCGCCGTCGCTTCGCCGGTATCGAAGCCCTGCTCGTCATCGTCCTTCTGCCCGCCGCCCTCGCTTTCCTGTTGCAGCACGTCGTCGAAAGGTTGCCGCTCGGCTTCCTGCTCACCGCGATGCTGGCGACCACGCTGCTCGCCCAGAAGAGCCTCGGCCAGCATGTGCAGGCGGTGGCCGATGCGCTGGATTCCGGCGGGCTGGAGGCCGGGCGCAAAGCCGTCTCGATGATCGTCGGCCGCGATCCCGACCGGCTGGACGAACCGGCCGTCTGCCGCGCGGCGATCGAGAGCCTGGCCGAGAACTTCTCCGACGGCGTGGTGGCGCCGGCCTTCTGGCTAGGCCTCGGCGGACTCGCCGGCGGCGTCGCCTACAAGGCCGCCAACACCGCCGATTCGATGATCGGCCACAGGACGCCACGCCACGAAGCCTTCGGCTGGGCCGCCGCCCGCTTCGACGACCTCGTCAACCTGCCCGCCTCGCGGCTGACCGGGGTGCTGATCGTCGCGGCCGCTTATCTCATGCGCGACACCGACGCCGCCGCCGCGTGGGCCGCCCTGCGGCGCGACGCGAAGAAACACCGCTCGCCCAACGCCGGTTGGCCGGAGGCCGCGATGGCCGGCGCGCTCGGCCTGGCGCTGGCCGGACCGCGCACCTATGGCGGCGTGACGGTGGACGACGCTTTCATGGGCGAAGGCGGCCGCCGCGAGGCCGACAGCACCGACATCCGCCGCGCGCTCAGGCTCTACCGCATCGCCGACGCGCTGCTGATGGCGCTGTTCGCGGTGGCGTGGGTGGTCGTGGCCGTGGTTTGACCCGCGCGTAATCCGCCACGCAAAGAAATTTACCCCCTCCTCCGGACCCGCTCCATACTGCCCGCCATCTCCTGTGCGGGAACGCGGGTCGCGAACGAGGTGGCGCGCGAAGCGCGACGGAGAGGGGTCGTCCGCGGCAAGGTTCCGACGTTCACCGTTTGAACAGCCGAGCAACCGGGCTCGCGCCCGCTATGCGGCCCCTTAAGGGAGGGAAGTCGGCACCACGGCTTCGGAGGACGGCAGGCAGGTGAAGGGTTCTCCCGCCAAAGCCTGAACCGCTCTCAGAACTCGATCCCCTGCTGCGCTTTCACCCCGGCAGAGAAATGATGCTTGGTGACGCCCATCTCGGTGACGAGATCGGCGGCCTCGACCAGCGCCGGCTTGGCGTTGCGGCCGGTGACGACGACATGCAATCCCTCGCGGCGCGCTTTCAAAGCCGCCACCACCTTTTCGAGGTCGAGATAATCGTAACGCAGCGCGATGTTGAGTTCGTCCAGCACGACGAGGCTGATCGTCGGATCGGCCATCAACTCCTGCGCCTTGCCCCACGCGGCCTCGGCAGCTGCGATGTCGCGCTGCAGGTCCTGCGTCTCCCAGGTGAACCCCTCGCCCATCGTGTGCCAGGCCACTCGATCGCCGAAGGCGGCGAAGGCGTCCTTCTCGCCGGTGTGCCACTTGCCCTTGATGAACTGCACGACGCCGACGCGCCGGCCGTAGCCCAGCATGCGCAGCGCCAGCCCGAAGGCGGCCGTCGTCTTGCCTTTGCCCGGGCCGGTGTTGACGATCAGCAGGCCTTTCTCGGCGACCGTCTTGCCGGCGACCTCGGCATCCTGCACCGCCTTGCGCTTGGCCATCTTGGCCTTGTGGCGTTCGGCCTCCGCCGCGTCGATCTCGCTCATCTCATTTCACCTTCAGCGGCAGTCCCGCCACCATCATCAGAACGGTGTCCGCCTGCGACGCGACCTGCTGGTTGAGCCGCCCGGCCGCGTCGCGGAAGCGACGCGCCAGCGCGTTGTCCGGCACGATGCCCAGGCCCACCTCGTTCGATACCACGAACCACGGGCCGCGAGGCCGCGACAGAACCGCGCCCAGTCTTGCGCATTCGGCCTCGACGTCGTGTTCGGCCAGCATATGGTTGGTCAGCCAAAGCGTCAGGCAATCGACCAGCACCGGCCGGCCCGCGGGCAGGGAATCCAGCGCGCCCGCAAGGTCGAGCGGCGCGTCGAGGGTCCGCCACCCCTCGCCCCTGCGCGCCCTGTGCTCGGCGATTCGCTCGCGCATCTCCCCGTCATAGGCTTCAGCCGTGGCGATGTAGGTCCATGGCCCCGGCAGCGCCGTCGCCAGCCGTTCGGCATGCGCGCTCTTGCCCGAGCGGGCACCGCCGAGAAGAAACGTCAGGCTTGCGGATGCGGCCACGGTTTGTCCTTTGGGTTGCGGCGCGACTATAGGAACTGCGGCCAGCGGCGGCAAACGCCTCAGAGGGATTTCGGCAGGTAGCGCCAGGCGACGATGCCGCAGCCGGCGGCGAGGAAGCCCAGCGTGGCGAACACCGAGCCGAGGCCGAAGAAGGCCAGCACGACCGAATAGATTAGCGGCGGGGTGAGCTCGGAAAAATCGAGATAGGTGCGGTAGACCGCCGCCATCTGCGGCCGCTCGTAGGCATGCACAGCCCGCATGAAGACGGTCGATCCCAGCGCGTCGATCGCGATGGTGAACAGCGCGCCGACCAGGAGCAGGCCGGCCGTGACCAGCGGATAAGTCGCGCCCACCGCGCCGGCCGCCCACAGCGCCACCGCCATGGCGATGAAGGAGAAGGAGATCACCTTGCGCAGGCCGTAACGCCGCCCCACCCGGCCCCAGAAAAGGGCGCAGAACAACAGCGCGTTGCCGGCCGAGATAAGCAGGCCGCCAGCGAGTTCCCCCTGCCCCGTCACCACCATCAAAAGCGGCCCGTAGACGAAGAAGGTCGTCCAGTAGCAGGAGCGGCCAAAGGCGATCAGCCAGGCGAGCCTGAGCCGCGGCTGCGCGATGAAGCGGCCGATATTGGCGAGCGGATTGGAGGCGCGGCTCTTGCCGGCGGCGATCAGCGGGTTGTCGCTCAGCCGGTAGTACCAGAACAGCGCCAGCAGGCAGAGCGCGAAGACGGCGACGGCTCCATGCGCGGCATAGATGCCGTAGTGTGTATAGAGGAAGATGCCGAGCGTCGGTCCGCCCGTCCAGGCGATCATCGACAGCGCCATGCGCAGCGATTCGGAGCGGGTGAAATCCGCCTTGCGGATGTGGTCCATGATGTAGAGGTTGAGCGTGATCGACAGCGCGCTCGCCCCCATGACGCGCGCCAGCATGCCGAGCCATTGAACGACCAGCGTGTGGGTGACGAAGAACAGCGAGCCGATGGCCAGCAGCGCGGCCCCCGCCGTGTAGACCCAGCGCCGGGCGAAGCGGCGGATGAGCAACGGCATGAACAGCGTCACCGAAAGGCCCATCAGCGAAACCACCGTGTAGAGGACCGAGACGGTCTGCTCGCTTTTCAGGATTTCATAGGCCTGGATCGGAATGACGCTGGAAACCGTCGCCCGCGCGAAGGATTCGATGGCGTAGAGTGTAGCGAAGGTGCGCGCGTCCGCCGGCCGCACGGCGGGAAGCCAGATCGGGTGACGGACATGCGGGGCCATGACGACTCGGCAAAACAGGCACCGGGAAAATGCGCCGGCTCGATTCGAAGCGGTATCAGGAAACCGACGCCATGCCGCCGAAATACGAAGCCGGCCAAGCCTTTATGGCCTCTGGCCCAACTTTACAGGCAACCGGTTTGGCCCTACCCCTCTCGACCGGGGGCGTGAGAGACGGACGATGAGCGCTGAGCCGAATCTACCGGGCCGGAAAGGTTCCGGCCGCATCCATGCCATCGACGTGGCGCGCGGCCTCGCCTTGCTTGCCATGGCGAGCTACCACTTCACCTGGGACCTCGAATTCTTCGGCTACGCCTCGCCCGGCCTCACCGCCTTCGGCGGCTGGAAGTTTTATGCGCGCTGCATCGCCTCGACCTTCCTGTTCCTGGTCGGCGTTAGTCTGGTGCTGGCGCATGGACGCGGCATCCGCTGGCGCAGCTTCTGGAAACGGCTCGCCATGGTGGCCGCCGCGGCCGCCGCCATCAGCATCGTTACCCGGTTCGCCACGCCCGACACCTTCATCTTCTTCGGCATATTGCACGAGATCGCGCTGGCGAGCCTGCTCGGCCTCACCTTCCTGCGCCTGCCGGGACTGCTCACGCTGGTCGTGGCGGCACTCGTCGTCGCCGCCCCGCACTATCTGCGCTCGCCGATCTTCGACCATCCGGCGCTGTGGTGGCTGGGCCTCTCGACGGTCGATCCGCGCTCCAACGACTACGTGCCGCTGTTTCCCTGGTTCGGCGCCGTGCTTGCCGGCATCGGCGTCACCCGCATTGCCGTATCCTCCGGCCTGATGGAGCGGGTGCGGCAGCTTTCCGTTCATAGCCGCCTGAAGCCGCTGGTGCTCGCCGGCCAGCACAGCCTCGCCTTCTACCTGATCCACCAGCCGGTGCTGATCGCCTGCGTCTGGCTGTTCTCGCAGGTCGTGCCGGCGCCTGTGCTGTCGCCGCAGGAAAGTTTCCTGAGTTCCTGCACCGCATCCTGCCAGCAAAGCCGCGATGCGGCCTTCTGCCCGCGCTATTGCGGTTGTATGCTGGGAGAGCTGAAGGACAACGCCATGCTCGAGCGGTTGTTCAAAGGCGACCACGACGCGGCCTTCCGCCAGCAGGTCGCCGATCTCGCCGGCACCTGCACGGTTCGGACCGACGAGGCGATGGAGGAGGAAAAGCCATGAGCGAGACCGTTCGCCATACGGGCTTCGTGCCCCTGCCGCCGCTGATCTATCTGGCGGCGCTCGTCGTCGGCATCGTGCTTGGCGTCTTCATCCCGCTGCCGTGGATCGGCGGCTTATTGGCCGACATCCTGCTCGCTTTCGGCTGGATTGCGGTCGTCGCGGCGCTGGCGCTGTGGTTCAGTGCCGTTCGCACCATGCGCCGCGCCGGCACCACGCTCAATCCCAAGGGCACGCCGGAGCATCTTCTCACCGGCGGCCCCTTCGCCGTCTCGCGCAACCCGATCTATCTCGCCGCGACGCTGCTCATGATCGGCATCGCGCTGGTGACCGCCAACGTATGGACCTTGCTGATGGCGTTCGTCGCGGCTTTCCTCACCGGCAAGCTGGCAGTGGAATACGAAGAAAAGATCCTCGCCCAGCGCTTCGGCAAGAAGTACCGGGACTACACCAAGCGCGTACGCCGGTGGATTTGAACACGTTTCCGGACGGGCTCAGGTGTTGACGCCGAGCTCCGCCAGCCGCTCGACGCAAGACTCCTCGGCCTGGTCGAGCTCGGCCAGCGTCTCCTCCAGGTCGCGCCGCTTCTGCCGCAATTCCTCGCGCTTTTCCTCGATGCGGCGGATCATCAGTTTGAGCTGCCCCACCTCGCCCGGCGGCTCCTTGTATATCTGGATGATCTCGCGGATTTCGCTGATCGAAAAGCCGAGCCGCTTGCCGCGCAGGATCTGCCGTACCAGGTGACGGTCCGACGGCCTGAAAAGACGCGTGCGACCGCGCCGCACCGGCTGGATCAGCCCCTCGTCCTCGTAGAAGCGCAGCGTGCGCGTCGAAATATCGAACTCGCGCGTCAACTCCGTGATCGAGTAGTATTCCCGCATCGTCATTCCTTGCGCTTGGCGAACCGGCATCGATCCTCCGGGCGGTCATTCGTAGCCGGTCCTTCGCGACGCGGCCGAATCCAATGGTGCGGGAACCGCCAGGTCGGCGGGGCAAATCGCCGGGCGACACTTGGCACCGCCTTTACGTAAAAGTCAATTGCGGGCAAACCCGATGTCGCCGTCAGGTCGGTTGCCTTGCCCGCCTCACGAAAAACCGAACCACCATGTCGCCAGACCGAGGAAGGCGAAGAAGCCGACGCAATCCGTCACCGAAGTGACGAACACGGCCGACGCCACCGCCGGATCGATGCCCAAGCGGTCGAGCAGCAACGGGATCAGGATTCCGGCCACAGCGGCGGCAAACATGTTGATGATCATCGCAGCCGCGATGATGCCGCCGAGATTGGTATTGCTGAACCAGAGACCAGCCACCATGCCGATGAGGATGGCGAAGACCGCGCCGTTGATAAGCCCGACGCCCATTTCGCGCCGGATGACGCGCCAGGCGTTGTAGATGTCGAGATCCTTCGTCGCCAGCGCCCGCACCGTCACCGTCATGGTCTGGGAACCGGCATTGCCGCCCATGCCGGCGACGATCGGCATCAGCACGGCAAGCGCGACGATCTGCTGGATCGTCGCATCGAACAGGCCGATGACCGAAGCCGCCAGGAAGGCAGTCAGCAGGTTGACCAGCAGCCACGGCACGCGCGAGCGGGAGGTTGAGAAGATCGAGTCCGACAGTTCCTCGTCACCGACACCGCCCATGCGCAACAGGTCTTCTTCCGCCTCCTGCTGGATGACGTCGACGACGTCGTCGATGGTCAGCACGCCGACCAGCCGCTCGTTCTCGTCGACGACAGCGGCCGACAACAGGTCGTATTGCTCGAATTCGCGCGCCGCCTCTTCCTGATCCATCGTCGCCGGAATGGCGTGGCGCGTCTCGTGCATCACCTCTTCGATCTTCACCGCACGCTTGGTGCGCATGATCTTGTCGAGGTCTACGGCGCCGAGCAGCTTGAAAGTGGGGTCGATGACGAAGATCTGACTGAACCGGTCGGGCAGGTTCTTGTCCTCGCGCATGTAGTCGATCGTCTGGCCGACCGTCCAGAACGGCGGCACGGCGACGAACTCGGTCTGCATGCGCCGGCCGGCGGTCTCTTCCGGATAGTCGAGGGCGCGCCTCAGCCTGATTCGCTCGGTGAACGGAAGCTGCGACAGGATCTCGTCCTGGTCCTCCTGGTCGAGGTCCTCCAGGATGTAGACGGCGTCGTCGGAATCGAGCTCCTGCACCGCCTGGGCAATCTGCGCGTTCGGCAGGTTGTCGACGATGTCGAGGCGGATGGCCTCGTCCACCTCCGTCAGCGCCGAGAAATCGAAGTCGGTGCCGAGCAGTTCAACCAGCGCCCGCCGCTGCTCCGGCGACAACGCCTCCAGGAGATCGCCGAGCTCGGACTGGTGCAGGTCGCCGACGTCGCGCTTCAGGGTGAGCGTGTCGCGGTCGGCAATCGCGGCGCCGACCTGGACCAGGAACGACGGGCTGATCACGCCGTCCTCGTCGTAGATGTCGGCGTGCAGGGGCACCGACGAAGCGTTGGCGGCAGCTTGTTCGTCCTGATTTTCCAAAGCCGCCTCACGCTACAGTCAAACTTGCGGGATGATGCCTCCGTAGCGCAATTCAGGCTGGATTTCCAAGAGAAACACCTATTCCGCCGCGTTCATCGCCACGCTCTCGAGCTTTGCCATGGGAGGCCTTTGTGCGCGCCGCGCAGGCCAAAGCAACACGAGAAGCAGAGAGAGAATGCCACCGACCGCCAGCGCGAATGGAAACGCCAGCAAGTTCCGGAAGGAAACGAGAGAAGTCGCGGTCGTCGGACCGGATTGCGGCACATAAAGCTCACCGGCCATGTCGGTCATGCGCGTGCGCGCACTCGACAGCAATTCCTGGTAGGACGCGGTCAGCTTTGCCAGTTCCGTGGCTGCGGCGGAGCGGAATTCGGGACTGCTGCGTGATTGCGTCGCTTCCTGCAACCGATCTATTTCCATCTGCAGGGCCGAAGTTTCCTCGACCATTTCCTGGCGATCCTTGAACACGCCCTTCACGTAGTCCACCAGCGAAGCGCGGTTTGTCAGCTCGATGATCTGATTCAGGGCTCCGTCGGCCAACTGGACGCCCTCCCCACCCGTGCCGATTCCGCCCTGCGGCGGATTATTGCGCGCCGACGATACCTTGCCCTGGAATTCCCGGAGGTCGGAAATGGTTTGGTCGAGCCCGGCGAGCTTTCTCTGCAAGTCCGCTAGGCTCAGGAGACGCTCGCGCATATAGGACGCGAAAACGAAATCGCCTTCTTCACGAGCGCCCGACAAGATCGGGTAGAAATAGATATTGTAGAATTGGGCGATTTGAGCCGACAGGTCGGCGAACGACAGGCCGTCATGCGTCGTCATCGACGACAATCTGTTGTCGCCTGAAAGAATCTTGATACCGGCGGTCATGCTCTTGAGCCGGGTGTCGGCCGTCAGCACGCTAGCCGACGTATCGAGCTTCTCCGGCGTCATCGTGACGGCTGCTCCCTGCAACCGCGGATCTATGAAGATACGGAACTGCTTCGAATAGATGTCGCTCCATAGCTGCGGAATCGCCACAGCGATCGCCGAGCCGGTCTCCTTGTCCACGCCCAGTCCCGCATAATTCACATCGATGCGAAGTCCAGAACGCATCGTCGCTTCCAGTTCCTGCTTGTAGGCGGTGTTGATCGCTTCCAACTCAACCTGGCTCAGGTTCCTTTCGGCTAGCCTCATCTGGTATTTTTCGGAAACGGCCGAAGCCAGCGGCGATCCGTAGTCGACCGCCAGATAATCCTTCAGAGGAACATCGTCGGGAATATGGAAGCGCTTCCGCAATCCGGCGATCACCTGGGGGATGAGAAGATCGCCCGGCGAGAATGCGGCCCCGTTCTGGAAACGGGAATTCTCGATATTCCTGAGGGTGACATAGTACTGGACAGGCGTATTGAAATTCGCCGCCTTCCCGAACACCCATGCAGCGGCGAACAGAATACTGGCAAGCAGAATCACGACAACAGCGCCGCGCAATTGCCACGCTCTCGTGACCAAATCCGAGAGCGTCAACTCATTCTCATCAGTCATGCCAATCCCCATTTGCCCGATCCCGTAATGCTATCGCAACATGATTCCGTCAAGATGATTCCGTCACGGAAGAGCAAGAAAACATTGTTGTTCCTGCCGACCAGTTCAGACATTCCGTAAGCTGTGACATGAACGATACATCGAAGGTGCCGTTTCCTACTTAGAGCCTCGGGCAAAACCGAAAGATATCGCAAACGGCAGAAATGAAGTTGCCGGAATCCCGGGGAGCCAACTCATGCCTCCGGCGAATATGACTGCGCTCTCGACAAGTCATCCTGAATTGCGGCAGACAATCACCAACCAGCAGGAAAGCGCAGGTGGCCAAGATTCAGAAATCCGGCGACGCCCAGGATACGAGCCATATCGGCCCGCCGCCGCGCGACGAACACGGCTATTGAAAGCGGGAGAATGGTGCGGTCGAGAAGACTCGAACTTCCACGGGTTGCCCCACAGCGACCTCAACGCTGCGCGTCTACCAATTCCGCCACGACCGCATGTGGTAGAAGCCGGACGCATCCGGCACGCGGCGTGTAGCAAATCGTTTATCGCGAAACAAGGCGTATCGATCATTCCGATCGCACTAAAATAACGGCGCGGGAAAAGTGAAAAACCGCCGCTTCGACGCGACTGGACCTGGACGGCAATTATCGCCATATGATCAACCGGAATTCCGAGACCAGCCATGCCAGAACGCAGCCAGCTCGCCACGTCCTTTCTCCCCGTCCCCGGATCGGAGCCGGTCGAATGGCGCATCGAGCCCGGCCTGACGGACTATGCGACGGCGCTGGCCTTCATGGAACAGCGCGCCGAAGCGATCCGCTCGGGCGCGGCCGGCGAGATGGTCTGGCTGGTCGAGCATCCGCCGCTCTACACCGCCGGCACCAGCGCCCAGCCCGCCGACCTGATCGATCCGGATCGCTTTCCCGTCTACGCAGCGGGGCGCGGCGGCGAATACACCTATCACGGCCCAGGCCAGCGCGTTGCCTATGTCATGCTCGACCTGAAACGCCGGCGCGAGGACGTGCGCGCCTTCGTCGCGGCGCTTGAGGCATGGATCATCCAGACTCTGGCCGCCTTCTCCGTGCGCGGCGAGCGGCGCGAGGATCGCGTCGGCGTCTGGGTGGTGCGGCCCGACCGCCCGCCGATGCCTGACGGTCGGCCTGCCGAAGACAAGATCGCCGCCATTGGCATCCGCCTGCGCAAATGGGTGAGTTTCCACGGCATCGCCATCAATGTCGAACCGGACCTGACGCATTTCGGCGGCATCGTGCCCTGCGGCGTCGCCGACCACGGCGTCACCAGCCTCGTCGACCTCGGCCTGCCGGTGACGATGACCGATCTCGACCTGGCACTGAAGGCCGCCTTCGAAACGGTATTCGGTCCGGCCGCACTCGCCGAGGCTCTACCCGCCCGCAAGGCCGGCTGATCGCCGGCACCCTACCCGTTTTGTGTTTTTTCCTTAGAGGGCGCCGGCATCATGCAGCGGCGCCACTTCCCGTGCCGGTGCGCCGCACCGGCTCATTCTCACATTGCGCCGATCCACATCGCCATCGAGACGAGGAAGGTGCTCATGCAAACCAGCGAGACGACATCGTGAACCAGATCGGTCATAACTCTCTCCCGTTTTTAATATGTTCGTAATTTGTTCTATTTTTGTTCAAATGTCAAACGAAGAAAGCGGGCAAAGCCGCCGGTCTCGGGCTCGCGCGTCACAGGGTTAAGAAAAGGTTGCAGGACAGGGCCCCGCACCGACTGAACGGCAGTCAGGCAAGCGACGGATTTGATTCGCGGAATCCGTTCCGGAAAAGATGGGACTTCGAGAACGGACGCGCGGCGCCCCCGGCATTTGGAAGCGCCGAAAGCTACGTTCGACGCCCGCTGCGGTCAAATCACCAAGCAGGCGCTAAAGCTGGGCGGCCGGCAACGGCACCACCCTGCCCTCGGCCAGCGTCACGCGCCGGTCCATGCGCGCGGCAAGCTCGTGGTTGTGAGTGGCGATCAGCGCGGCGAGACCGGACTGGCGCACCAGCGCCTCCAGCGCGTCGAACACGTAGGAAGCCGTGGCCGGATCGAGGTTGCCTGTCGGCTCGTCGGCGAACAGCACCAGCGGCGCGTTGGCGACGGCGCGCGCGATCGCCACGCGCTGCTGCTCGCCGCCCGACAGTTCCGACGGCCGGTGCTGCGCCCGCTTGCCGATCTGCATGTAATCGAGCAGCTGGGCCGCCCGCTCGCCCGCTTCCTTGCGCCCCAGCCCCTTGATGAGCTGCGGCATCATGATGTTTTCCAGCGCCGAGAATTCCGGCAGCAAATGGTGGAACTGGTAGACGAAGCCGACGTCGTTGCGGCGGATGGCCGTGCGCTCCTCGTCCGACAGCCGCCCGCAGGCGCGCCCGGACAGGATGACGTCGCCGGCGTCCGGCCGCTCCAGCAGCCCGGCCGTGTGCAGCAGCGTCGACTTGCCGGTGCCGGACGGCGCTACCAGCGCCACCATCTCGCCGCGGTTCAGCGAAAAGTCGGCGCCGTTGAGGATCGTCAGCCGGCGCGGCCCCTGTACGTAGTGCCGCTCGACGCCGCGCAGTTCGATGATCGGCGCCGCCATCATTCGTACCTCAGGGCTTCGACCGGATCGAGCCGCGCCGCCCGCCATGCCGGAAAGAGCGTTGCCAGGAACGACAACACCAGCGCCATGGCGATGACCGAGAGCGTTTCGCGCAGGTCCATGCGCGCCGGAAGCTGCGACAGGAAATAGAGCTCCGGATTGAACAGCACCGTGCCCGACAGCCACGAGAAGAACTCGCGGATGCGCTCGATGTTGAGGCAGACGATCATGCCGAGAACCACGCCGGCTATGGTTCCGACGACGCCGATGGCAGCACCCGTCATCAGGAAGATGCGCAGGATCGCGCCGCGCGTCGCCCCCATGGTACGCAGGATGGCGATGTCGTGCCCCTTGTCCTTCACCAGCATGACCAGGCCAGAAATGATGTTGAGCGCGGCCACCAGCACGATCAGCGTCAGGATCATGAACATGACATTGCGCTCGACCTCGAGCGCCGAGAAGAAGGTCTGGTTGCGCTGGCGCCAGTCGGTCATGTAGATCTGCCGCTGTGCCGCCGCCTCCACCTTCGGCTTGAGCGCATCGACATTGTCGGGATTGTCGACATAGATCTCGATGCTCTGCGCCTTGCCTTCCATGTTGAAATAGAGCTGTGCCTCGGAGAACGGCATATAGATGATGGCGCTGTCGTATTCCGACATGCCCACCTCGAAGATGGCGGCCACCTTGTAGCCCTTGAGCCGCGGCGTGGTGCCGAGCGGCGTGACGTCGCCGTCCGGCGAGATCAGCGTGATGGTGTCGCCGACGACAAGGCCCAGTGCCTCGGCCATGCGCGTGCCGATGGCAACCCCCTCGCCGCCGTCGAAACCCTCCAGCGTGCCCTGCTTGATGTTGTCGGCCACCAGCGTCATCTTGCCGAGGTCGTCGCCGCGGATGCCGCGTACCAGCGCGCCGGTTCCCGAACCGACATTGCCCTGTGCCAGCACCTGTCCGTCGATCAGCGGAATGGCGTATTTGACCCCCTGCACCTTGTTGATGCGGTCCGCCACCGCCGCATAGTCCTCCAGCGGCATGTCCACCGGCGTGACGATCAGGTGGCCGTTGATGCCGAGGATGCGGGTCAGCAGCTCGGCGCGAAAACCGTTCATCACCGCCATGACGACGATGAGCGTGGCGACCCCCAGCATGATGCCGAGAAAGGAGATCGAGGCGATGACCGAGATCACCGTCTCCTTGCGCCGCGAGCGCAGGTAGCGCCACGCCACCATGCGCTCGAAACCGGAAAACGCGCCGGCACCGGCCTTGCCCTGCTTCGCCGGCGCGGCGGTTGCGGCGGTGTTGCTCACGCGGCCTTCTCCACCGAGGCCAGCAAGTCCTCGATCTTGCGGACATCGCGCTCGCCGGTCTTGCGGTTCTTCACTTCGACCGTGCCGTCACCGACACCGCGCGGCCCGACGATGACCTGCCAGGGCAGGCCGATCAGGTCGGCGGTGGCGAACTTGGCGCCGGGGCGCTGGTCGGTGTCGTCGTAGAGCACATCTTTGCCAGCCTTCTCATAGGCGGCATAGAGCTTCTCGCAAAGCGCGTCGCAGCCGGCGTCGCCCGGCTTCATGTTGATCAGCCCGACGTCGAACGGCGCCACCGCCTCCGGCCAGATGATGCCGTTGTCGTCGTGGCTGGCCTCGATGATGGCTGCCACCAGCCGGCTGGGACCGATGCCGTAGGAACCGCCTGAGACGAAATGGTCCTTGCCGTCCGGCCCGGTCACCTTGGCGCCCATCGGCTTGGAATACTTCTCGCCGAAGTGGAAGATGTGGCCGACCTCGATGCCGCGCGCCGACAGCTTGTGCGTCTCCGGCACCTTGGTCCAGGCCGCTTCGTCGTGCATCTCGTCGGTCGCCGCGTAAGGCGTGGTCCATTCCTTGACGATGCCGTCGATCTCGGCGTCGTTGGTGAAATCGGTATTCTCGCCGGGCACAGGCAGCGAAAGGTAGTCGCGATCGCAGAACACCTGGCTCTCCCCGGTCTCGGCCAGGATGATGAATTCGTGGGAGAGATCGCCGCCGATCGGGCCGGTGTCGGCGCGCATCGGGATCGCCTGCAGGCCCATGCGCGTGAAGGTGCGCAGGTAGGACACGAACATGCGGTTGTAGGCCGCCCGCGCCCCTTCGAAATCGATGTCGAAGGAATAAGCGTCCTTCATCAGGAACTCTCTGCTACGCATGACGCCGAAGCGCGGTCGCACCTCGTCGCGGAACTTCCACTGGATATGGTAGAGGTTGAGCGGCAGGTCCTTGTAGGAGCGGACGTAGGAGCGGAAGATTTCCGTCACCATCTCCTCATTGGTCGGGCCGAAGAGCATGTCGCGCTCGTGCCGATCCTTGATGCGCAGCATCTCCTTGCCGTAATCGTCGTAACGGCCGCTCTCGCGCCACAGGTCGGCCGACTGGATGGTCGGCATCAGGATTTCCAGCGCGCCGGCCCGGTTCTGCTCCTCGCGGATGATCTTGCAGACCTTGTCCAGCACCTTCTTGCCGAGCGGCAGCCAGGAGAAGGAGCCGGCGGCCTGCTGGCGGATCATGCCGGCGCGCAGCATGAGGCGATGCGAGACGATCTCGGCCTCACGGGGATTTTCTTTCAGGATAGGCAGGAAGTAGCGCGACAGACGCATGGACGATTCCGTGAGAGAGGCAGTGCGCGCCAGAATCGGCGCGAAGCAGGCTGTTTGCCTGGGCTTCATAGCCATTTCGTGGCGGAATGGAAACCCAAGCCAGCGCGCTTCAGGCACCTGGTTTTGACTGTTCAACAAGCAGTTCGAGCCTACTCATTGTGCAATGCAGCACATGAATGCTTGTTTCAAAGCAAAATTTTCCGTGACATCGCCGTGAAGCTTGGTCTAGTGTGCCTCGATAACCGAGAGGGCAGAGAACAATCTGCCTTCCTACGCGGTCAAAGTCTTGGGAGGATGCGATCTAGGCGCGGTCATTCGCTGCCGCCGGAATTCCGGAAACGGATCGGACGCGTTCAATTGCAAGGCTTCGTGCCTTGCATTTTTTTTGGAAAATCGACACTTGCGGCAAACAGTTCAGGCACAGCTTGAAGATTTAAGCTTGCGCCTTGCTGAGCTCGATAGCAGAGCATTCCCGGTAAAAGCGTGAAACGGTTTTGTGTCCGGAAATGCGGCCAGAAAGCTGCTGCCGCAACGATGCCCGCAAGGCGAATTACCGGCCTTAGGTGGGCAGGATTTGCGGAAGGTCGTCGACGCCGAAGCCGAGCCCGGCCGTCACGCCATAATAGGCGCCGAACACGATCAGCGACCAGACGGTCGTCCACAGGACGATATAGAGGAAGCGCAGCTTCTTGGGCGCACTGGCATGCGTGCCCAGCACCACCTCTTCTTCATCCTGTGCGCGAAAGCTGAAGGGCAGGATCGCGAACAGGGTGATCCACCAGACCACGAAATAGACCGCGATCAGGGAGATCCAATCCCAGGCGGTGAAGCTTCCTCCGGTCATGACTGCTCCAGTTCAACCAGCGTACCAGAAAAGTCCTTCGGATGCAGGAACAGCACCGGCTTGCCGTGTGCCCCTAACTTCGGCTCGCCATCACCGAGCACGCGCGCACCGGCGGCCTTGAGCCTGTCGCGGGCGGCGAGGATGTTGTCCACCTCGTAGCAGACATGGTGCATGCCGCCGGACGGGTTCTTGGCCAGGAAGGCCGCGATCGGCGAGGCTTCGCCCAGCGGCTCCAGCAGCTCCACCTTGGTGTTGCCGACATCGACAAACACCACCGTCACGCCGTGCTCCGGCAATGCCTGCGGCGCGCTGACGGGCGCGCCCAGCGTATCGCGATAGGTCGCCGTCGCCGCGGCAAGGTCGGGAACGGCAATGGCGACATGGTTCAGGCGGCCGAGCATGAGCAGCTCCGTGAGCAAGGCAGTAAGGCAATACGGCGGTATGGCAGCAGGGAAACCGGAAAAGCGGAAAGCTTCCTCCAAAACATACTGCCTTACCGCCCTATTCTCCTACTGCCCTAGTTTCATCTCGTCACGAACACCGTCACCAGCGGCTTCTTGCCCCAGGCCTCATTGGCTGCGGCACGCACCGCGCGGCGCACGGATTCCTGCACGAGATCGAGGTCTTTTCGGCGCTGGCGGGGGATCGAGTCCACCGCGCCGATTGCCGCATCGAGCATCAGCTCCTCCAGCGCCTCGCCGGAACCGTCCGTTTCCGCCACGCCGATGGCGACCAGGTCCGGATCACCGGCCAGTTCGTATTTCTCGTCCAGCACGACGTTCACCGCCACATGCCCGGCGAAGGAAAGCTTGCGTCGGTCCTTGACGCCCATGGCCTCGTCGGTACCGACCAGCCTGCCGTCCTTGTAGACGCGGCCGAACGGCACCTGGTCGATGATGGTGGCCGCGCCCGGGGCAAGCCGCAGCATGTCGCCGTCGCGGATCTGCGCCACCTGGCCGATGCCGGCCATCGCCATCAGCGAGCCCTGCGCCACCAGATGCGCCGCCTCGCCATGCACCGGCACGCCGATCTTCGGCCGTACCCATTCGTACATCTGCTTCAGTTCGCTGCGGCGCGGATGACCGGAGACATGCACCAGCGCGTCGCCGTCCTCGATGATCTTCATGCCGAGGTCGATCAGCCGGTTCTTGACCTCAAGGATCGCCTTCTCGTTGCCGGGAATGGTGCGGGACGAGAAAATGACCGTATCGCCGGCCGTCAGCGCCACCGACTTCATCTCGTCGCGCGCCAGCTTGGCTAGCGCCGCCAGCGGTTCGCCCTGGCTGCCGGTGCAGATGACGACGAGGTTGTCGCGCGGGATGAAGCCGTAGTCTTCCTCGGCGATGAATTCCGGCAGCCCGTCCAGGTAGCCGAGTTCGCCGGCGACGTCGACGACGCGCTTCAGCGAACGGCCGAGCAGCAGGCACTGGCGGCCGGCGTCACGCGCGGCTTCGGCGATGGAACGGATGCGCCCGACATTGGAGGAAAAGGTGGTGATCGCCACCCTGCCCTCGGCCTTGCTGATGATCTCCTTCAGGCTCGCGCCCACCGCCTGCTCGGTCGGAGACTCCCCTTCCCTGAGCGCATTGGTGGAATCGCAGACCAGTGCCAGCACGCCCTTGTCGCCATAGGCGCGGAAGCGCGCCTCATCGGTCTTCGGTCCGATGGCCGGCGCGAGGTCGATCTTCCAGTCGCCGGTGTGGATGACGGTGCCGGCCGGCGTGGTGATCGCCAGCGAGAACGGCTCGGGGATCGAATGCGCCACCGGGATCGCCTCGATCTCGAACGGCCCAAGCGTGAATTTCTCGCCGGCCCGGTAGACAGTCACCGGTATTTTCGGTGCGCCCTGCTCGCCCTGACGCTTGGCCTCCAGCATGCCGGCGGTGAAGGGGCTCGCCCACACGGGCACCTTCAGCTTCGGCCAGATGTCGTGCAGCGCACCGTAGTGGTCCTCATGCGCGTGGGTGATGACGATGCCGCGCAGGTTCGCCAGCCGCTCCTCGATGAAGCGAGTGTCGGGCAGGATGAGATCGACGCCGGGATGCGCCGGGTCGGGAAAGGTGACGCCGACGTCGACGACGATCCATTCGCGATCGTCCGCCGGACCGTAGCCGTAAAGGGCGAAGTTCATGCCGATCTCGCCAACGCCGCCGAGCGGCACGAAGACGAGTTCGGCATTGTCTGATTTCGCCATGAGGGTTCCTTCCGTTCAGATTGCGCCGGCGCTCGCAACGGCACCGAAATGCACGTCTCCGGCGGCGATGGTCCGCCGCGCGCCGCTTTCATCGCGGATCACGAAACGGCAGTCCTCGTCAATGGTCTCGAACGTTCCCCGCACCACATTACCGTCAATCCTGACAGCAACCTCGCCGCCAAGCCCCGCTGCGCGCTCGAGCCAGCGGCGCCGGATCGCCGACAAACCATGCCCGCTGTCCCATAGCCGCGCGTTCTGGCTCCAGGCATCCGACAGCGCCAGGAACAGTGTCTCGGCATCGCAGGAAGAGCCGAGCGCCGCAAGCGACGTCGCGGGATAAGGCAGGTCTTGCGGGTGAGCCACGACATTGACGCCGATACCGACGGCAACCGCGAAGCGGCCTTCCCCGAGAAGCGAGGATTCCAGCAGGATGCCCGCGAGCTTGGCGCCGGAAGCGAGCACGTCGTTCGGCCATTTCAGCTCGAAGCGGTTACGGCGGCCGGAACCGGCACCGTCCAGCCCCACCGCGATACGACCTCCCGGCACGACCGCGTCCAACGCATCGGCCAGCGCCAACCCGGCGACGAAACCGAGCGTGGCCGCACCCTTGAGGTCACCGTCGATGACGACGAGAAGCGTGGCCGCAAGATTGCCCTGCGGCGTCGCCCAGGCACGACCGCGCCGGCCGCGCCCGCTTTCTTGACGTTTCGATACGATCCACAACCGGCCGGGATCGCCGGCTCGCGCATGGTCCAGCGCCAGCGCGTTGGTCGAGCCGACCACCTCATGGGCTTCGAGGCGAAAGCCCTCGGCAGCAGCCGTGGGCGCGAGCGTGAAGCCGGCCATCCGCTCTAGAAGAACGTCTTCGCCGCAGCCTCGGCATAGCCGGCTATGGGGCCGCCGATCAGCACGTAGAACAGCACGAAGGCGCCGGACAGGCCGAGGATAACGCGCAGTTCACCCGCCATCGGCTGGAAACCGCCGGCCGGCTCGTCGAACCACATGATCTTGATGATGCGCAGATAATAGAACGCCGCCACCACCGAGGTCAGCACGCCGATGATGGCGAGCGGATAGAGCCCGGCATTGATGGCGGCGAGGAAGACGTACCACTTCGCCCAAAAACCGGCGAGCGGCGGAATGCCGGCCAGCGAGAACAGCAGGATGGTCAGGATCGTCGCCATCACCGGATTGGTACTGGCGATACCGGCGAGATCGTCGATGCTCTCGACCTGTTGGTCGTTGCGCCGCATGGCTAGGATGAAGGCGAAGGTGCCGAGCGTCATGGCGACGTAGATCAGCATGTAGATGGCGACGCCGCGCACGCCCTCCTGGCTGTTGGCCGCCAGCCCGACGAGGCAGAAGCCCATATGGCCGATGGAGGAATAGGCCATCAGCCGCTTGAAGTTGCGCTGGCCGATCGCCGCGAAGGAACCGAGCGCCATCGAGGCGATGGAGATGAAGACGATGACCTGCTGCCAGTCGGCGGCGGCCGGATGGAAAGCGTCCATCGTCACGCGCAGGATCAGCGCCATCGTCGCCACCTTCGGCGCCACGGCGAAAAAGGCCGTCACCGGCGTCGGCGCGCCCTCGTAGACGTCCGGCGTCCACATATGGAACGGCACGGCCGAGATCTTGAAGGTCAGGCCGGCGAGGATGAAGACCAGCCCGAACAGCACGCCGAGCTGACGCTCGGAGCCGCTGACGGCGGCCGCGATCTTGCCGAAGTCGACGCTGCCCGTATAGCCGTAGGTGAGCGAGATGCCGTAGAGCATCATGCCGGTGCCGAGCGCGCCGAGCACGAAGTACTTCAGGCCCGCCTCGCTGGAGCGGGCGCTCTCGCGGTTGATCGCGGCGACGACATAGAGCGCCAGCGATTGCAGTTCGAAGCCGAGATAGAGCGAGATCGTGCTGTTGGCCGAGATCATCAGCATCATGCCGAGCGTCGACAGCGTGACCAGCACCGGATACTCGAAATTGGCGTAGCGCTGCGCCTTGGCGTAGCCCGCCGACATGACCAGCGTCACCGCAGAGCCGAGCAGCGTCACCGTCTTCATGAACAGGGCGAAGTCGTCCTGCACATAGGCGCCGCCATAGGCGCTGCCGCGCGCGCCCGACAGAAGCATCCAACCGCCGGCGATGGCGAGCACGACCACGGCGAGGCCGGTGACGAGCGTGCTGGCACCCTCGCGCGAATAGGCGCCGATCATCAGAAGCACCATGGCGCCGACCGCGAGGATCAGTTCCGGCGTGGAGAGCGAAAGGCTGGAATAAAGGTCCGGCGTCATGGTTCTCTCGATCAGTTCGCCGCCGCGGTCTGCGCGGAGCCGATGGAAGCGGTGACGTCGGTGACGAGTGCCTTGACCGACTGGGCGGTCGCATCGAACACCGGTGCGGGATAGACGCCGAAGAAGATGATCAGGACGACCAACGGGTAGAGGATCGCCTTCTCGCGCGTCGACAGGTCGAGCATGGCCTTCAGGCTGTCCTTGACGAGCGCGCCGAAGATGATCTTGCGGTAGAGCCACAGTGCATAGGCGGCCGACAGGATGACGCCGGTGGCGGCGAAGACGGCCACCCAGGTGTTGGCCTGGAAGGCGCCGAGCATCGTCAGGAACTCGCCGACGAAGCCGGACGTGCCCGGCAGGCCGACATTGGCCATGGTGAAGATCAGGAATACGACGGCGTATTTCGGCATGTTGTTGACCAGCCCGCCATAGGCATCGATCTCACGCGTGTGCAGCCGGTCGTAGATGACGCCGACGCACAGGAACAGCGCGCCCGAGACGAGGCCGTGCGACAGCATCTGGAACAGCGAGCCCTGGATGCCCTCCTGGTTCATGGCGAAGATGCCCATCGTCACGAAGCCCATATGGGCGACGGAGGAATAGGCGATCAGCTTCTTCATGTCCTCCTGCATCAGCGCCACCAGCGAGGTGTAGATGATGGCGACGACCGACAGCGTGAAGACGAAGGGGGCGAAATAGGCGGAGGCGTCCGGGAACATCGGCAGCGAGAAGCGCAGGAAGCCGTAGCCGCCCATCTTCAACAGGATGCCGGCCAGGATGACAGAGCCCGCCGTGGGCGCCTCGACGTGCGCGTCCGGCAGCCAGGTGTGCACCGGCCACATCGGCATCTTCACCGCGAAGGAGGCGAAGAAGGCCAGCCATAGCCATGTCTGCATCGAGGCCGGGAAATCATGCGCCAGGAGCGTCGGAATGTCGGTGGTGCCGGACTGGAAGAACATCGCCATGATGGCGAGCAGCATCAGCACCGAGCCGAGCAGCGTGTAGAGGAAGAACTTGAACGAGGCGTAGACGCGTCGCTTGCCGCCCCACACGCCGATGATGATGAACATCGGGATCAGGCCGGCCTCGAAGAAGACGTAGAACAAAACGATGTCGAGCGCGCAGAACACGCCGATCATCAGTGTCTCGAGGACGAGGAAGGCGATCATGTAGGCCTTCACCCGCTTCTGGATCGATTCCCACGAGGCGAGGATGCACAGCGGCATCAGGAAGGTGGTGAGGATGACGAACAGCATCGAGATGCCGTCGACGCCCATGTGGTAGGAAATGCCCGAATCCAGCCAGCCGTGCTTCTCGACGAACTGGAAGCCGGCCTGCGAATTGTCGAAACCGGTCCAGATGAAGATCGAGATGACGAAGGTGATGATCGTCGTCCACAGCGCGATCATGCGGATGTTTCTGCGCGCATTCTCGCTCTCGTCCCGCACGAACAGGATGAGCAGCACGCCGACCAGCGGCAGGAACGTGACCGTTGAAAGGATTGGCCAGTCGGTCATCAGAGCATCATCCAGGTGACGAGAGCGGCAACGCCAATCAACATGGCGAAGGCGTAGTGGTAGAGATAGCCGGTCTGCAGCTTGACCACGCGGTTGGTGACGTCAATGACGCGCGCCGACACGCCGTCGGGGCCGAGGCCGTCGATGACGGCGCCGTCGCCCTTCTTCCACAGCGTGTAGCCGAGCCACTTGGCGAAGCGCACGAACAGGAAGTCGTAGACCTCGTCGAAGTACCACTTGTTGAGCAGGAAGGCGTAAAGGCCGCGATGCCGCCCCGCCACCTCGGCCGGCAGCGCGGGCTTGCGGATGTAGAACTGCCAGGCGACCAGGAAACCGAGAACGGTGACGACGATCGGCGCCAGCTTCACCCACAGCGGCACGCCGTGCATCTCGTGCAGCACATGGTTGTCCGGCCCCGTGAACAGCGCCGCCTTCCAGAAGTGCTCGTAGCCCTCGCCGACGAAATAGTAGGAGAACAGCACGCCCGCGAAGATCGCGCCGGCGGCCAGGACGTAGAGTGGCACCAGCATCACCGGCGGCGATTCATGCACATGGTGCATCACCTCGTGGCTGGCGCGCGGCTCGCCGTGGAAGGTCATGAAGATTAGCCGCCAGGAATAGAAGGAGGTGAAGGCGGCGCCGATGACCAGAAGCACGAAGGCGAAGGTCGCCACGGCGTTTTCGCCGACGAACGAGGCCTCGATGATCGCGTCCTTGGAGAAGAATCCGGCGAAGCCCACCAGCGTCATCGGGATGCCGACGCCGGTCAGCGCCAGCGTGCCGATCACCATCATCCAGTAGGTGTTGGGGATGAGCTTGCGGATGCCGCCCATCTTGCGCATGTCCTGCTCGTCCGACATGGCGTGGATGACCGAGCCGGAGCCGAGGAACAAGAGCGCCTTGAAGAAGGCGTGCGTGAACAGGTGGAAGATCGCCACGCCATAGGCGCCGACGCCGAGCGCCACGAACATATAGCCGAGCTGCGAGCAGGTCGAATAGGCGATGACGCGCTTGATGTCGTTCTGCACCAGGCCGACGGTGGCGGCGAAGAAGGCGGTGATGGCGCCGATGAAGGTGACGACCGTCAGCGCCGTATGCGACAGCTCGAACAGCGGCGACAGGCGCGCCAGCATGAACACGCCGGCCGTCACCATGGTGGCGGCATGGATCAGCGCCGAAACAGGCGTCGGGCCTTCCATCGCGTCCGGCAGCCAGGTGTGCAGCGGCACCTGTGCCGACTTGCCCATGGCGCCCATGAACAGGAGCAGGCACACGACAGTCATCGCCGCACCCTTGTCCAGCGCATGGCCGAGGAAGGTCAGCACCGCCGCCCCTTCCGGAGCGCCCTCGGCCGGGAGATAGCTCGCGGCATTGGCGAAGATGGTGGTGAGGTTGACCGAGCCGAACAGCACGAACACGCCGAAGATGCCCAGGATGAAGCCGAAATCGCCGACGCGGTTGACGACGAAGGCCTTGATGGCGGCGGCATTGGCCGACGGCTTCTTGTACCAGAAACCGATCAGCAGGTAGGACGCCAGGCCGACGCCCTCCCAGCCGAAGAACATCTGGATCAGGTTGTCGGCCGTCACCAGCATCAGCATGGCGAAGGTGAACAACGAAAGGTAGGCGAAGAAGCGGGGCCGGTTCGGATCGTGGTGCATGTAGCCGATGGAGTAGATGTGCACCAGCGACGACACGGTGTTGACCACCACCAGCATCACCACCGTCAGCGTGTCGATGCGCAGCGCCCAGGACGTGTCGATGCCGCCGGACTGGATCCAGCGCAGCACCGGCACGGTGAAGACCTCGCCGTCGCCGAAAGCCACGGTGAAGAAGGCGACCCACGAAAGCACCGCCGAAATGACCAGCAGGCCGGAGGTTATGAACTCCGACGCCTTGGCGCCCAGCGAATTGCCGAACAGCCCGACGACCAGGAAGCCGATAAGGGGAAGAAAGACGATGGCCTGATACATGAAACGTCCCTCAGCCCTTCATCATGTTCACGTCTTCGACCGCGATGGTGCCGCGGTTGCGGAAGAATACCACCAGGATGGCGAGCCCGATCGCCGCTTCCGCCGCCGCCACTGTCAGCACGAACAGCGTGAAGACCTGGCCGACGAGATCGCCGAGCACCGCCGAGAAGGCGACGAAATTGATGTTGACCGACAACAGGATCAGCTCGATCGACATCAACATGACGATGACGTTCTTGCGGTTCAGGAAGATGCCGAACACGCCGAGCGTGAACAGGATCGCCGAGACGGTGAGAAAATGCGCGATACCGACAACCATCTTCAGATCCCCTCGCCCGTCTTGACCTTGCGGATTTCGATTGCCGTGGCCGGCGTGCGGGAAACCTGTTCCGCAATCGACTGCCGCTTGACGTTCGGCTTGTGGCGCAGCGTGAGCACGATGGCCCCGATCATCGCGACCAAGAGCACCATGCCGCAAATCTGGAAGTAATAGAGATAGTCCGTGTAGATGATGTCGCCGAGGGCTGCCGTGTTGGAGCGCGCCAGAAGATCGGGGATCGGATGCGCCGCGCTCGCTGCCAATTCCGGCGCGAAGGTGTAGCCGCCGACGACCACCAGCAGTTCGCCGACCAGGATCAGCCCGACCAGTGCGCCGATCGGCGCATATTGCAGCGCGCCGCTTTTCAGTTCGGCGAAGTCGACGTCCAGCATCATGACGACGAACAGGAACAGCACCATCACCGCGCCGACGTAGACGACCAGCAGGATCATCGCCAGGAACTCGGCGCCGGTGAGCAGGAACAGCCCCGCCGCGTTGAAGAAGGTGAGGATGAGGAACAGCACCGAATGCACAGGATTGCGCGAGGAGATGACCATGAAGGCCGCCGCCACCGCGATGAAGGCAAAGAGGTAGAAGAAGGCTGCCTCTAGTCCGTTCAACATGGGTCTGTCCCCGGTTCCTTTTATGACGGACCCGATGCCCCTGCATCCAGCCCAGTCCGACTCCGTCCCGCCTCCGGGCGAAATCGCGTGTTCCTTAGACGAGCCTTAGTGGCACGTCCATGTTTCCATTGTCCTTCTCCCCGTGAATGGGGAGAGGTGGCTCGTCACCTGTACGGCGCGTCCAGTTCCATGTTGCGCGCGATCTCGCGCTCCCACCGGTCGCCGTTGGCGAGCAGCTTGTCCTTGTCGTAGTAGAGTTCCTCGCGCGTTTCCGTCGCGAACTCGAAATTCGGGCCTTCCACGATGGCATCCACCGGACAGGCTTCCTGGCAGAAGCCGCAATAGATGCACTTCACCATGTCGATGTCGTAGCGCACCGTGCGGCGCGTGCCGTCGTTGCGGCGCGGACCGGCCTCGATGGTGATGGCCTGCGCCGGGCAGATCGCCTCGCACAGCTTGCAGGCGATGCAGCGCTCCTCGCCGTTGGGATAGCGGCGCAATGCATGCTCGCCGCGGAAGCGCGGGCTGATCGGCCCCTTCTCGTGCGGATAGTTGATCGTCTCCTTCGGCGCCAGGAACTGGCGCACGCCCAGCACGTAGCCGATGACGATGTCCTTGAGCAGGAGCGACTTGGCAGCTTGTGACAGAACACCCATCAGGCAAGTCCCGTAAGCTTGAGGAAGGCGGCGGTGGCCACGACCATGAACAGCGAGATCGGCAGGAAGACCTTCCAGCCCAGCCGCATCAGCTGGTCGTAGCGGTAGCGCGGCAGCACCGCCTTCGCCATCGAGAAGATGAAGAAGACGAAGCACAGCTTGAGCACGAACCAGATCACCCCCGGCACCCAGGTGAAAGGCGCCACGTCCACCGGCGGCAGCCAGCCGCCGAGGAACAGGATGGTGGTCAGCGCGCACATCAGCACCACCGCGACGTATTCGCCAAGGAAGAACAGCAGGAACGGCGTCGAGGAATATTCGACCATGTGGCCGGCGACGAGTTCCGATTCGGCCTCGACCAGGTCGAAGGGCGGGCGGTTGGTCTCCGCCATGCCCGAGATCATGAAGATGATGAACATCGGGAACAGGCCTAGCCAGTGCCAGTCGAGCAGGGTGTTGACCGGCAGGCCGAGATGCGTGCCCAGCCCGTCCTTCTGCGACAGCACGATGTCGGACAGGTTGAGCGAGCCGACGCAAAGCAGCACGGTGACGATGACGAAGCCGATCGAGACTTCGTAGGACACCATCTGCGCCGCCGAGCGCAGCGCGCCGAGGAACGGATATTTCGAGTTCGAAGCCCAGCCGCCCATGATGACGCCGTAGACCTCCAGCGAGGAGATGGCGAAGACGTAGAGGATGCCGACATTGATGTTGGCGATCGCCCAGTTCTCGTTGACGGGAATGACCGCCCAGGCCGAAATCGCCAGCACCGCCGAGACCAGCGGCGCCAGCAGGAACACGCCCTTGTTGGCGCCCGACGGGATGACCGGCTCCTTGAAGACGAACTTGAACAGGTCGGCGAAAGCCTGGA
>Ga0182738_1001495_pt1 | contig 29265 bp, 29 predicted proteins | sample eDN5th30CBELigMG_FD_128876 | JGI IMG/M metagenome (GOLD analysis project Ga0182738, IMG submission 128876) | Enriched Miracle-Growth compost microbial communities from Emeryville, California, USA - eDNA 5th pass 30_C BE-Lig MG (version 2)... ...
AGCCGCACCGACGGGGCGATCGAGCGCACGGCCCGGCACAGCGCCGCGAAGTACCCGATCTCGCCCAGCTCGGACATCGCGATGCGGAAGCGCTTGTCGGAGCTCGACGCATCGAACCCGTGCACGCCGTCGAGCGTGCGCTGGATGCGCGAGAGGGCCTCGCGCAGTTCGGGGAAGATCGCATCGGCGAGGGGCGTCGGCTCCATGAGCCGCCCCACGCGCTGGAAGAGCGGATCGTCGAAGTCGCGGCGCAGGCGCCCGAGCGCCTGGCTCACGGCCGGCTGGGTGACGAACAGGCGCCGCGCCGAGACGGTGAGACTGCGCGACTCATACACGGTGACGAACACCCGCAACAGGTTGAGATCCATCGACGACCTCCTTCCGGCGCCGCTTAGCCCTGGTTCGCGCTGCATAAGCAGAGCTGATGGGACGAGGGCCTGCCGATAGCCTTCAGCACCGTAGCATGGCGACAGCCCGAACGAAGGAGTTCCCATGACCGAATCACTCGCCCAGGCCATCGCCCGCGCCGGAAGCGCCGTCGAACTGCTGCGCAACGCGCAGGCGAAGCCGACGATCTTCCCCGTGCAGCCCGAGTTCACGAACTGGCGCTCCGAGCAGCGCGCGTGGCGCGAATCGGTCGCGCTGCTGGACCAGTCGCACCACATGACCGACCTGTTCATCCGGGGCAAGGACGCGCTGCGCCTGCTCAGCGACACCGGGGTCAACAGCTTCGCGAACTTCCCCGTCGACGCGGCCAAGCAGTTCGTCGCGGTCAACCACGAGGGCAAGCTCATCGGCGACGCCATCCTGTTCCGCCTCGCCGAGGACGAGTTCGACCTCGTCGGCTGGCACATGGTGCCGGACTGGGTGCAGTTCCACGGCGAGACCGGTGACTACGACGTCACGTTCGAGCGCGACGCGTCGTCGGCCGTGCGCCAGGGCGACCCGAAGCTCTACCGCTTCGAGGTCCAGGGTCCGCGCGCCCTCGAGCTCATGGAGCGCGCGATCGGCGGCGAGGTGCCGCACACGAAGTTCTTCGGGATGGCGACGTTCACGATCGACGGCGTCACGGTGCGCTCGCTCCGCCACGGCATGGCCGGTCAGCCCGGCTTCGAGCTGTTCGGGCCGTGGGCCGACGGCGAGCGCGTGCGCGCCGCGCTGATCGCCGCCGGCGAGGGCCTCGGCCTCGTGCTCGTCGGCTCGAAGGCGTACTCGTCGGCGAACCTCGAGTCGGCGTGGGTGCCGTCGCCGCTCCCGGCGATCTTCAGCGGCGAGGGTACCGAGGCGTACCGCGAGTGGCTCCCCACCGCGCGCGCGGGCTCGCTCGCGGGCAGCTTCGTCTCCGACGACATCGAGGACTACTACCTCACGCCGTACGACCTCGGCTACGGCCGCACGGTCGCGTTCGACCACGACTTCATCGGACGCGCCGCCCTCGAGAGGATCGCGGCCGAGCCGCAGCGCCGCAAGGTCACCCTCGTGTGGAACGCGGACGACGTCGCCGCGACGCAGCGCACGATGCTTGAGCCGGGCCTGCCCGCCAAGTACATCGACTTCCCGAAGGCGCGCTACGGCCAGTACCAGGTCGACCGCGTGCTCGTCGACGGCGTCGACGTGGGCGTCTCGCACGACTGCGGCTACATCGTCAACGACCAGGTGTTCGTGTCGCTCGCCAGCGTCGAGGAGGCCTACGCCGAGCCGGGCACGGAGGTCGTCGTGGTGTGGGGCGAGGAGCCGAACTCCGCCAAGCCCGCCGTCGAGCGGCACCGCCAGGTCGAGATCCGCGCCACGGTGCAGCCGGCCCCGTACTCGGCGTTCGCCCGCGAGAACTACCGCAAGAGCTGACTCAGGCCTGCAGCTCGTACCAGCGGTGCGTCGCGTGCTCGGCGGGATTCCCGTCGAGCACGCGCGCTGTGCGGGCGACGGGGTCCAGCAGCACGGTGGCGAGGGTCGCCCAGCGCTGCCCCAGCGGCATCCGCTCGTCCGGCACGCACGTGACCGCGGCCTCGCCCGGCCCGGTCATGAGCGCGTGCACGAGCTGATGCGCGTCCGCGGGCGCGCCCTCGGCGAGTCGGCGCTCGAGGAGCGCGTAGCGGTCCGCGGAGTCGGGTTGATAGACATCCTTCTCCCCCGCCCGCGGGACCGCCGTGAGGAAGTGATTGGTGCGCAGGCGGATGCCGTCGCGCAGGGCCGCGGCTTCGAACACCCCCGCCGGGCTCAGATCGAGCAGGATCGCGTCGTGCGCGTCGAACACGAGGAACGAGCCGGATGACGTGAGGGGCGCGCTGCGGATGAGCTCCTCCGCGTGGCGCGCCGACTCCGCCTCCTCGAGCACGAGGGCGGCGAGCGCGTGGACGGGCAGGCCCCCGGCGCGGTCGTCGCGGTGGCCGAGGATGTTGAAGTGCAGCGCGACCCCCGCACGGTTGACGCCGATCTTGGCGAGGATGCCGTCCTCGGTGAGGCCGACGTAGCGGTGCGCGCCGCCGCCCGCGTCGATGAGGTGCCAGCCGTCCCGCAGCTGGCTGTGCCAGTCCCACGTCTGGATGCCGAGCAGATGCCGCGTCCCGTCGCCGCGCGCGATGTCGCAGACGATCGTGGAGCACTCGCCGGGCGGCACGGCGGCGCTGCGCGCGAGGATCTCGGTCCGCGCGTTGAGGGCCGCGATGCGCCACGTGTCGATGCCCGCGCCCTCCGCGATGCCGGCGATCTGGTCGGCGAGGGCGGGGCGCGTGCGGGCGATGGCGTCGAGGGAGCGCTGCGCGTCGTCGTGCACGGACTGCACCGTGATCCCGCCCGCGGCGAACAGCCGGTCGTAGCCCTCGATCGCGCCGGGAAGGCTGTGCGCGAGGGCGCGGCCGCGCTGGATTCCGCGGACGTACGGGTCGTCCGCGTCCACGACGACGACGGCGCGGACGGCGCCCTGGACGCTCATCGCGCCGCGCCGATTGTGACGACAGTCGGGAGATGTGCAGACATCACTGCTAGGTTAGGCAGTGGCCGCTTCCCCTCGGAAGCACTTCCACCTCTGGGGAGTTTTCGTTTCTCCCGTTTCCGGAGTCACATTTTCCGCTCAATCCTCCCCCCTTCATCGGGCCCTCGACGTTCTCTCGTCACGCGCGCGCTGATCGGTCGACTGCGCAGATCGCCCCTCTCCCCTCCCACCCCAGAACGTCCGCTCCGCACGACGCGGAACGGAAAACCGGTCGCAGACGCGACCCGAAAGTAAAAGGAAAGACACGATGGCCACTGGCACCGTGAAATGGTTCAACGCTGAGAAGGGTTACGGCTTCATCGCCCCCGACGACGGCTCCGCCGACCTGTTCGCGCACTACAGCGCGATCACCGGCTCGGGCTTCAAGGAGCTCCAGGAGTCGCAGAAGGTCGAGTTCGACGCCGAGCGCGGCCCCAAGGGCATGCAGGCCGCCAACATCCGGCCGCTCTGATCTCCCTCGAGGCTCACGCCTCGAGTCCGGGCCGCTGAGCCCGAACATGTGAGAAGCGCTCCCCACAAGGGAGCGCTTCTTTCGTTGTGTCGGGCGGTTGCGGCGTCCCGCCGGTGCGCAACTCCTCCAGAACCGGCTTCGCCGGCCGCCTAGCGGCCCGTTCCGGCGCGTCCCACGCGCATGTGGAGGAATTCCGCACGCGCGGCACACGACAAGACGGCAGACGGAGCGCTGCGGGTCTCCCCGCGCCGGTGCGGCGGCCGGCCCGCACGCAACTCCTCCAGAACCGGCGCCGGAGGCCGCCCACCGGCCCGTTCCGGCGCGTCCCACGCGCGTGTGGAGGAGTTGCGCACGCGCCGAGCCCGACCAGGCGGCAGACGGGGCGCTGCGGGTCTCCCCCGCTCCGGTGCACGCGGGCGCCGGGCGGAGCCTCTGCGCACGCGGCGCGAACCCGCCCCGGGGGTGGGAACGCGCCGCAACCACAAACGGAGAACGCCCCCACGAGGGGGGGCGTTCTCCGTTTGTGGACCTGAGGGGATTCGAACCCCTGACCTCTTCATTGCGAACGAAGCGCGCTACCAACTGCGCCACAGGCCCGTGAACCTCAGCAAGATTATCACGACCGCGAGGGGGCGCGTGACGCGGCCCGACTCGAGCGCCCGCACACCGGCAAGACGCCTCAGTCGGGGCGACGCATGCGGAGCAGATTGTCCGCGACGGAGTACTCGTCCAGATAGCCGCCGCGCGCGAGGGGCCGCATCGCGGCGGTGTCGACCCGTCCGTCCGACAGAAGGAACGCCTCGTCGATGTGGACGCCGACGACCTGGCCCATCACCATCCAGCGCTCGATCTCCGCCCCGGCCAGATCCTGCAGCTGCACGACCTGCGTCACGCGGCACTCCAGCGACACGGGCGCATCGGCCACGCGCGGCGGGGCGACGACCCGGGACGGCGCCTCCCGCAGACCCGCGAAGGCGAACTCCGACTCCCCCGGCGGCAACCGCTTCGACGAGAGGTTCATGCCCTCCCGCAGATCGAAGCTCGCGAGATTCCATACGAACTCGCGCGTCTCCAGCGCGTTGCGCGCCGAGTCCTTCATCCCCGCGCTGGAGAACATCACGATCGGCGGATCGTCCGACACCGCGTTGAAGAAGCTGTACGGCGCGAGGTTCGCCACGCCGTTCGCGTCGAGCGTCGAGACCCAGCCGATCGGGCGCGGCGCGATCACGGCCTTGAAGGGGTCGTGCGGCAGCACGGAACGATCCCGCGCGTGCGGCTCGTAGAACACGGATCAGCCGGCGGCCCGGCGCGCGAGCAGGTCGCGCACATGCGCCTCGATGGCCGCGTCGTCGGATCCGGTGAGCGGCGTCTCATCGCGCGCTGCGCGGGCCGCGGCGATGTCCGGCGGCGCGGGACGCAGGCGCTCGGCCCGCTCGCGCAGCGCCTCTTCGCGTGCGGCGTCGCGCAGGGCGCGCTGCGCCTCGGCGGTGTCGAGCTCGCTGGCGGCGCGGGAGCCGGCCGCGGAGGCGAGCGGCTGCGGCAGGGACCGCGGGGTCCAGGTGCGGTCGGGCACGAGATCGGTCGCGAGCGGCTGGCTGACGCGCTCGACGGGCGCCGCGACCTCCTCGACGCGCACGGCGGCGCGGGCGCGGACGCGCGACATGCGCTGCAGCAGGAGACCGCAGATCACGGCGACGGCGCCTCCGACCCACAGGGCGATGGAGGTGCCGGTCGTGGCGAGCTCCCACCCGCCCCATCCGGCGGCGGCGAGGGCGGCGAGGGCCATGACGGTGGTGGTCAGGCGGGCGCGGCGGCGGGCACGCGCGCGGCGGGCCTCCGGCAGGGCGCGCGCGGCGGCGCGCTGCGCGCGGGCGGCCTCGAGCTCGGCACGCGCGCGCTCCAGCTCGGCCTGCGTGCGCTCGGCGGCGGCGCGCTTGGCGAGACGCTGCTGCTGCAGGGCGGTGCGGGCGTTGAGCTCGAGCCGCACCTCCTCGGGCGTCTCGCTCGTCTCGGCGAGGATGCGCAGCGCCTGATTGAGGCGCACCGCGTTCCGCTCGGCGGCGTTGTACTGGTACCGGCTGTGCCAGCTCGGCAGGAGGTAGACGAGCCACAGGAGGACGGCGACGAGGACGATGACGCCTCCGCCCAGAACCTGTCCACCCATGGCGTCAACGGTAGGCGACGCGGGACCCCGCGCCCCTCAGGCGCGCGCGTGTCGCACTCTCTCCCTCAACCTGAGGGTGAAAGTCACGGGGTGAGGTGGTCGGACGGCGGCACCGCCGCGGCATCCTGCGGCACATCGCCGTTCACCCAGCGCGCGAGGACGCCCTGGGGGACCTCCTCGCGCACGAGCGCGAACGCGTAGTGGTCGCGCCAGTCGCCGTCGATGTGGATGAACCGCTGGCGCAGTCCCTCGTAGCGGAATCCGAGCTTCTCCACGACGCGCAGGCTCGCCCTGTTCTCCGGCCGGATGCAGATCTCCATGCGGTGCAGCCGCAGCTCGCCGAACGCGATGTCCGTGGCCATCGCGACCGAGATCGGCGTGATGTTGCGCCCGGCGAACCGCTCGCTCACCCAGTAGCCGATCGTCGCCGACGAGAGGGACCCGCGCGCGATGCCCCACACGTTCAGCTGCCCGGCGATCTCGCCGTCGTACTCCATCACGAAGGGCACGCCGTTGCCGTCGCGGTACTGCTGCAGCAGGCGTCGCACGCCGGCCTTCATGTCGAACGACACGGGGCCGTCCGGGCTCGTGGCCTCCCACGGCCGCAGCCATGAGCGGTTGGAGAGCAGCTCGTTCTGGAGCACGCGGGCGTCGCGCGGCTTGATGAGCCGGATCGACACCGGGCCGTGAGAGCGCGGTGCGGTCAGATCCACACGCCCTCCCCTCGACGGCGGCTACAGGTCGGCCGCGAACTCCTTGAGCCAGGGTCGCAGCTCGGGGCCGAGATCGTCTCGGTCGGCCGCGAGCTGCACGATGGCCTTGATGTAGTCCAGCCTATCGCCGGTGTCGTAGCGCCGACCCCGGAAGATGACGCCGTACACGCCGCCTCCGTCGCCGCCGCCGACCGCGAGCTCCTGCAGCGCGTCGGTGAGCTGGATCTCGCCGCCCTTGCCGGGCTCGGTGCGCTCGAGGATGTCGAAGACGTCCGGCGTCAGCACGTAGCGGCCGATGATGGCGAGGTTGGACGGGGCGTCCTCGGCGGCGGGCTTCTCGACGAGGCCGGTGACGCGCACGACGTCCTCGGTGTCGGTGGGCTCGACGGCCGCGGCGCCGTACAGGTGGATCTGCGACGGGTCGACCTCCATGAGGGCGATCACGGTCGCGCCGTGGTGCTCGTGCTCGGCGATCATCTTGGTGAGCAGCGGATCGCGCTCGTCGATGAGGTCGTCGCCGAGGAGGACCGCGAACGGGCTGTCGCCGACGTGCCGGCGGGCGCGCAGGACCGCGTGCCCCAGGCCCTTGGGCTCGCCCTGACGCAGGAAGTGGATGTCGGCGAGGTCGGTCGACTGCTGCACCTTGGCGAGCCGGTCGGCGTCGCCCTTGTTGCGCAGATTCGTCTCCAGCTCGGGGACGGAGTCGAAATGGTTGGAGATGTTGTTCTTGTTGCGACCGACGATGATCAGGATGTCGTCGATCCCGGCGTTGGTCGTCTCCTCCACCACGTATTGGATGGCGGGCTTGTCTACGACGGGAAGCATCTCCTTCGGCATCGCCTTGGTCGCGGGCAGGAATCGTGTCCCGAGACCCGCTGCGGGGATGACGGCCTTCATCTTCGTGGGCATAGCGCCAGCATAGCCAGGAGGCTGTGAACAGGAGGTTTCCGGCAGAAAGCCTAGAATCGACGCATGTCGCCGGACATCGACAACGCCAAACGCGCACTGCGCGCCGACCTGCGCGAGCGCCGGCAGTTGCTGTCCGACGCCCAGCGCGCAGAGGCCGAGGCGGGGGTCACCGCCCAGCTGTGCGCCCTCGTCGACCGGTACGGCGCCCGCTCGGTCTCGTGCTTCCTGTCCACCAGCACGGAGCCCGGGACGGCGGCGTTCATCGACGAGGCGATGGCCCGCGGCATCCGCGTCCTGCTGCCGATCACCCGCGCGGACGGACTCCTGGACTGGGTCATCGCGGCTCCCGACCAGGAGGTCGTCGAGGCGGCGCTCGGCGTGCCGGAGCCCATCGCCGAGGTGCTCGGCCCGATCGCGGTCAACGACGTCGACCTGATGATCATCCCGGCGGCGTCGGTCGATCGCACGGGCATGCGCCTGGGCTGGGGACGCGGGTACTTCGACAAGACGATCGGATCCATGGAGGGCTGCCCGCCCGTCTACGCCGTCGTCTTCGACTCGGAGTTCGTGGACGAGGTGCCCGGCGACGTCCACGATCAGCGGGTGACCGGCGTGGTCACCCCGACACGCACCATCGACATCGCGCCCGCGCGGCGCTGATCACCCTCATCACCCGAAGGACGCCATGCCCACCTACGCCTATGCCTGCAAGAACTGCGGACACCGCTTCGACGCCGTCCAGTCGTTCAGCGAGCCGTCGCTCACCGAGTGCCCCGAATGCGGCGGTCCGCTGCGCAAGGAGTACGGCTCGATCGGCGTGACCTTCAACGGCTCGGGCTTCTACCGCACCGACTCGCGTGCGGGCGCGTCCGGCGGTGGGGAGAAGAAGAGCTCGGATGCCTCGTCCTCCGGCGCGGCCGGTGGCGACTCCGGCTCCTCTTCGGCAGGATCGAAGTCGGAGGCGAAGGCCTCGCCCGCACCGTCGGGCTCCTGACCGGCTGACGCCGGAGATCGGAAGAGGATCATGATCAAGGGCTTCAAGGACTTCATTCTCCGCGGCAACGTGATCGACCTCGCTGTCGCGGTCGTCATCGGCGCCGCATTCACGGCCGTCGTCAACGCGATCGTCGAGGCGATCATCAACCCCCTCATCGCGCTGGTCCTGCCGGCGGACGACAACGGCATCCCCGGCATCACCGTCACATCGATCTGGGGCGACAAGGTCACCTTCCCGATCGGGCAGCTGATCACGGCACTCATCAGCTTCCTCGCCGTCGCGATCGTCGTGTACTTCGTCTTCGTCGTGCCGATGAACCACTTCAAGGAGCGTCAGGCCCGCAAGGCCGGCGTCGTGGAGGAGCCGGACCCGATGCCCACCGAGCAGGAGCTGCTCGTCCAGATCCGCGACCTGCTGGAGAAGCAGAAGAGCTGACGCCTCGCGGCGGCCCGTCAGTAGTGCGGCGGGATGTCGCGCCGCAGGCGCTCGTCGTTGGGCCCGGATGTCACGCCGTTCGCGGCGGCATCCGGGCCTTCGTCGTCTTCGTCGCGCGGGACGGGCTCCGGGGTCGTGCCCGGCGCCGGCGTCAGCTGGGCGCGCCGCCCGTGCCGCGAGCGGACGACCCGCTGCCGCGGCTCGTCGGGTTCCGCCTTCTCGTTCACTCGTCGATGACGATGATGGGCTGGGTGTCCGTGTCGGCCGTGGGGGTCTCGGGCTGGATGCCGAGGATGCCCGCCACGCGCATGGCCACCGCCGCGGGGTCGCTGTAGAGGTCGAAGGCGTGCACGCGCACGTAGTGCCAGCCGAGGCGTCGCAGCACCTGGGGGCGCAGCCGGAGCGACTCGCGCAGCGACTCGCCGCGCGACTCCGGGTCGCTCTCGACGACGACGGCCTTGCCGGCGTGCTGGGCGACCAGCGGCAGGCGCCCGCGGTAGTCCACGTCCACCGAGGCGCCGACGCGACGCAGCTCGCGGGCGAGGGCGAGGGTGAGCGGATCGGCCAGGTCCTCGAGGCGGGCCTCGCGCGCCCGGGCGGCGACGCCGTTGAGGATGCCCATGAGCGTCTGCGCGCCGTGCGTGAGGCGGCCGTCGTCGAACGCCGAGGGGCGGATCGACGAGACGATCACCATCGAGCGGCGGGCACGCGTCATGCCGACCGTGAGCAGCCGCTCGCCGTCGGGGGTCGACAGGTCGCCGAAGTCGCTGAGCACGCGGCCGTGCTTGGTGAGGCCGAAGCCGAGCGAGAACACGACGCGATCGCGGCTCTCGGCGACCGATTCCTCGAGGGTGAGCACCGCGAACGGCTCGGCCGTCTCGCGCGACACGAAGTCGGCGACATCCGAGCGTCCGGCGAAGGCGGCCGTGACCGCGGCGCGCACGCGCTCGGCGTGGCGCTCGCTGGCCGTGACGACCATGAGCGACTCGTTGGCGCGGTTGACGGCGTGCTCGACGACGAGCGTCACGACGCGCGCGACCTCGGCATCCGGGCTCTCGACGGCCCCCGTGACGGGGTCGGGCGCGCCGACGCCGCCCTCGACGTAGTCGACGCTGAGACTGCCGCGGCCGAGGTACGAGCCCGCCCACGGCAGCGACACGAGCTCGCCGCCGTAGAACGCGTCGTTGACGAGCTCGGCGAGGTCCTCTCCCCCGGCGCGGTAGCTGCGGGTGAGGGTCGCGACGGGGAGGATGTCGGCGAGGCGCTCGAAGACGGAGGTCTCGTCGAACGGCGTCTCGATGTCGTGCTCGACGGGCGCGGCGCCGACCTCGAACGGCGTGGGGCGCTGCGTCACCGGGTCGCCGAAGACGACGACCTGGCGCGCACGGCGCAGCGCGGGGGCCGCCTCCGCGAGGTTGAGGGCCGCCGCGTCGGCGATGATGACGGCATCCAGCTCGACGTCGTCGGGGACCTCGGGGACCTCGTACGGCGACGCGAGCCAGACCGGCACGAGCACGCGGGTGAGCGTGGGGGCGGCGGCGACGAGCGACGCCGGCGTCGGCGTCCCGCGCAGTACCTGCTTGAGCGCGTCGGCCTCGGCGGGCTGGTCGACGATGGCGATGCGCCACTGCGTCGCGAGCTGCCAGGCGAGCAGCGGACCGGATGCCGCGGCGTGCGCCTCATCGACGAGGCGGAAGTCGCGCTCGAGCCGGTCGACGACCGACGTGTTGGCACCGAGGAGCGCGCGGTCCGAACGGAGCATGTGCTCGAGCGCGGACTGCCACCAGGCGAATTCGAGCTCCGCGCCGACGCGGTCCTCCGGCACGTGGCGCACGGACAGCTCGGTCAGCAGCGGCTCGAGGCCGAGCGCGGCCAGCTCGCCGCGCAGCGTCGCGCGCTCGATGAGGTTGTCGAAGAACGCCGACTCGGCGGCGAGCCCGGCGAGGGTGCGGACGAGCTGCTTGACCGGGAGCGCGGCCAGGCGCTGGGATCCGGTGCGGCCGAGCGGGCCGTCGAGCTTCTCGAGCTCGGCGTGCACGCGCTGCCACAGCGCCTGCACATCGGCGAGGCCCAGCGGGACCTCCGGCGCGACGCCGACGTCGACGTAGCGCTGCCATTCGTTGCGCTGCTGCTGGATGCGCAGGAGCCACTCGTACATGTCGACGATGTGGACGCCGGGACGCACGTACTCGCGCGACAGGCGCTTGAGGTGGCGCCGCGTGCCGCTGCTCATGCCGGGCGCCTCGCGGCGCGGCGCGTGAGCCTGGATGAGCTCCCCGAGGGGGCGCTCGAAGACGGTGGGGCTGAAGCGGTCCAGCGAGTCGCGGATGCCGGACAGCAGCGTGAGGTAGTCGCCCAGCTCGTCGATGGTCGCGAACGGGCGCATGCGCGTGTGGCTGATCAGCTCGTACCCGCGCTCCAGGAGGGCGGGCACGTCCTCGCGGTGCAGGCGTCCGGCCAGCTCGTGCGCGGCCCGCGCCTGCTCCGAGGTCGCGAATGCGACGCCGTACCAGGGCGAGTCGTCCGGCCCGAAGCGGAACTCGCCGAGGCGGGCCACCGACGCGAGGGCGGATGCCGCCTCCTCGCGCCCCGACGCGAGACGCTCGAGCGTCGCGAAGTCGAGGCGGGCGGACGTGCTCGGCGCCGGAGTGCGACCGGCGAGCTGGGTGAGGGTGCGCAGCGCGTCCAGCGCCGAGACGCCGAGGGTGCTGTGCCGGGTGGTGAGGGCGCCGCGGTAGTCGCGCAGGACGCCGCGCAGGCGCACGAGCGCGTCGTCGACGTCGGCGACGGACGGCTTCTCGGCCTTCTCGTTGCGTCCGATCGCGCGGATGAGATCGCGGCGCAGGCTCGACGGGGAGACCGCGAGGCCGGGCAGTCCGATGCCGGCGAGCCGGTGCCGCACGCCCTCGAGCGTCGATCGGCGCGCGCTCACGACGAGCACGCGCTTGCCCGCCTGCACGAGCGCGCCGACCGCGTTGATCACGGTCTGCGTGCCGCCGGTGCCGGGGAGCGTGTGCACGGCGAGCGACTCGCCTGCCGTGATGCGGCCGAGGACGTCCTCCTGCTCGGCATCCGCGTCCAGCAGGAGCGTGTCGGCCGCGGGCGGACGCTCGTCGGGGCCGAGGCGGGCGGGCGTCTCACGGACGGCCGTGAGCGCCTCGCGGGCGCCCGCGTGGCCGGCGAGGGCGTCCAGGACCGGATGCGACAGGTCGGCGAGGTCCCGCGCCATCCGGGAGCCGATGTCGGCGAAGGTCGAGACGAGCAGGCGCGGCTGCACCGCGAACGTGTTGACGGATGCCGCGCGCGCCCGGAGCTGGTCGATGACCGGCTGGGGCTTGAACACGCCGTCGGCCATCGCGAGGCGGGCGAGCGCCTCCCCGTCGATCTCGACGCCGAAGTGCTCGCGGAACGCGTTCACCAGCTCCGGATTGATCTGGAACGCGCCGTGGAGCTTGAGCTCGAAGTCCTCGTGGTGGCGGCGGATCGCGAGCGGGCGCAGCAGGACGGGGGCGCTGTAGACGACGCCGCCGATGCGCCACGACGCGAGCCCCACCGCGAGGTGGACGGCGTCGATGCCGCGCACCGTGCGCAGCTCGACATTCTTCGACGTGATGCGCGATGCGGCGATCCGCGCGGTGCGCAGGGCGACCTCGTCGCGGAAGAGGTTCGACAGCAGCGTCGACTTGCCGGTGATGAAGGTGGGAAGGCTGCTGGGGTGCGCCTTGGTGATGTCGATCCCCGTCTCGGGATCGTCGTGGTAGCTCAGCAGCGACGACAGCCCGCCCAGCTCGCGCGCCTCGGCGCGCAGCCGGGCCCGCTCGTCGTCGGCCACGTGCACGACGTGCGCGTCCGCCTCGGCGATGCTGAGATCGCCGGGGTTCACCGCGGACGTCTCGTCCTGCGCGCCCGTCACGACGCTCTCTGCTCGCCACACATCAGCCAGACTAGGCGCGCGGGAGCGGGCTTCCCCGCATCCGGAGCGAGTTTCGCCGGATTGCGCGACACTCCGGCGCGATCAGGAGTTCCGCTGAGTGGGTGACGCAGGTCTCTGCACAGGCCGCGCGGCCGCCCCATCCTCCCCAGATCGCACCCTCACCGGGCGCGGTGTCCGCTGCTCCGAGCAGGATGGAGGCATGACCTCGCTGCGCTTCGGACTGGAGTCCACCCCCGTCGGCACCGCCCTCATCGCGGTGAGCGACGAAGGCCTGGTGATGCTGGAGATCACCGAGGCGCCCGCCGAGCTCGTCCTCGAGCCCGTCATGCAGCGCATGGGCGTCGTCGCGACCCACGATCCGGATGCGGTGGAGCCGATCGCGCAGCAGCTGCGGGAGTACTTCGCCGGCGAGCGCACGCGGTTCGACGTCGAGATCGACTGGCGGCTGGTGCGCGGCTTCACGCGCGCCGCGCTGCAGGCGATCTGCGACGTCCCGTACGGCGAGACGGCGTCGTACGGCGAGGTGGCGATCTCCGCGGGGGCGCCCCGTGCCGCACGCGCGGTGGGGACCGCGTGCGCGACGACGCCGATCTGTCTCGTCGTCCCCGTCCACCGCATCGTGCGGGCGGACGGGTCGCTGGGCGAGTACGGCGGGCGACCCGAGGTGAAGCGGTACCTGGTCGAGCAGGAGCGCGCAGCTGTGGGGGCTCGCGCAGCCGCGGCAGGAGCTCGTGCGGGCGAGTAGGCCGCCCGCACGAGACCGGTCCCCGGGGCGATCCGTCCCGGGGACGCTCGCGCGCCGCCGCGCGACACCCCTGAGGGCCGCGAGGCCGCGCGGCTAGAGTGAGCACCGTGGCAGCGCGCACGACGAGCCCCGGCGATGACGAGGAGGATCGACTCCTCCTCGCCCGCGCCGTCGCGGACCTGGCCGACACGACGCGCTTCCCGGTCGCGTTCGGCGGGCTCGAGACCGGCGGCGGCGTGACGGTGACCTCGGTCATCGGCGGGCAGACCCGCAGTCTGCACGGACTGCGCATCCTGCCGCTGCGCGGCCTCGGCGGGCGCGCGATGGTCGAGGCCCGCCCGCGGCTCACCTCCGACTACGGCAGCTCGACGCAGATCACCCACGACTACGACCGCGAGATCCTCGGCGAAGGCATCGGCACGCTCCTCGCCGTCCCCGTCGTCGTGGGCGGACGCACCCGCGCGGTGCTCTACGGCGGCGCGCGGCATCGCGGGTCACCCGGGGACGTGTTCGCGAAGCCTGCGGTGCGCATCGCGGAGGCGCTCGGGCGCGAGCTGCGCATCCGCGACGAGGTGCGGCGGCGCATCGCCCGCATGGCTTCCGAGGCCCCGGCTCCGACGCCGACCACGGGACTCGCCCCCGCCCAGCAGGAGGAGCTCCGGGAGAGCTACGCCGAGCTGCGCAGCATCGCGGCCGCGGTCGAGGACCCGGCCCTGCGCGCCCGGCTCGAAGCCCTCGAGGAGCGCCTGGCCGGACTGTCCGGTGAGGCGATCGCGCGCCTCCCCGACGTGCACCTGTCACCGCGCGAGACGGACGTGCTGGCGTGCGCCGCGCTCGGCTACACGAACGCGCAGGTCGCCCACGCCCTCGGCCTCAAGGAGGGGACCGTCAAGGCGTACCTCGGCGCGGCGATGTCGAAGCTGGACGCCTCGACGCGCCACGCCGCCGTCACGAAGGCCCGCCGCGCAGGCCTCCTGCCCTGATCGCCGCCCCGGGTGGCCCCGGTGGCCGCGGGCGGCCGCGCGTGACTAGGGTGGCTCCATGGCTCGCAGAATCGTGCATCAGCTCGTCGACGACCTCGACGGCACCGTCCTCGAAGTCGGCCAGGGCGAGACCGTCCTCTTCTCGCTCGACGGAGTCGCCTACGAGATCGACCTCACCGACGAGAACGCCTCCGCGCTGCGCGCGGCGCTCGAGCCCTACGTCACCGCCGGACGCCGCATCTCCGGCGGGCGCAGCAGCACCGGCGCCACCTCCGCGAACCGCGGCGGTCGCCCGCGCCGGCGGCCCGGCCAGACCGACTACGCCCCCATCCGCGCGTGGGCCAAGGACAACGGCTACGAGGTGTCCGAGCGCGGCCGGGTTCCGGCATCCGTCATCGAGGCGTACGAAGCCGCCCACTGACCCCGCCCGACGAGGCCCGGCCGCCGACCTTCAGGGGTCATCGTCTGCGGTGATGCGGCCCGGATTCCCCACCGTTGCGTCACCCGAGCAGAAATCGCCGTCGCCGACGTGTCGCGATGTGCGGATTCAGGCCGCGCGAAACAGCACGATCTGCCACCTGAGCCGGGAGGCCCCGGCTCTCACACGCCGGACTTCACCGTCGCGAGGAGCCTCGTGAGCGTCGCCTTCGCGTCGCCGAGGACGATCGAGACCTTCTGGTCGTAGAACAGCTCGTTCTCGATGCCCGCGAACCCGGGATTGAGCGACCGCTTGAGGAACACCACCTGCTGGGCGTCGGCGACCGTGAGGATCGGCATCCCGTAGATCGGCGAGCCGGGCGACGACCTCGCGGCGGGATTGACGACGTCGTTCGCCCCCACGACGAGCACGAGGTCCGTGGTCTTGAACCGCGGGTTCACCTCGTCCATCTCCACGAGCGCGTCGTACGGCACGTTCGCCTCGGCCAGGAGCACGTTCATGTGCCCCGGCATGCGGCCGGCGACGGGGTGGATGCCGAACACGACCTCCACGCCCCGCTCGCGCAGGATCTCGGCGAGCTCCGCCGCCGCGTGGTGGGCGCCGGCGACAGCCAGGCCGTAGCCGGGCACGATCACGACCCGCTGCGCGTAGTCGAGGAGGATCGCGACATCATCCGTCTCCATCGTGCGCACGGGCCGGTCGCCCGCGCCGCCCGCACCCGCTGCACCCGCGACGTGGGCGCGGAAGGCGCCGAACACGATCCCCGTCACGGTGCGTCCCATCGCCTTGGCCATCGCCATCGTGAGGATCGTGCCGCTCGCGCCGACGAGGGTCCCCGCGATGAGCAGCAGGACGTTGCCGAGCACGAGGCCCGATGCGGCGACCGCGAGGCCCGTGAACGCGTTGAGCAGGGAGATGACGATCGGCACGTCGGCGCCGCCGATGGGGAGGACCAGCAGCACGCCGAGCACGAGGCCCGCGGCCGCCAGCAGGTACGCCCACAGCGGCTGCGCCGTGAGCACGAGCCCGACGCCGCAGCCGATCGCCGCGAGCACCAGGAGCGCCATCAGCACGCGCAGCCCCGGGAAGGTCACCGCCCGCGTCGTGACGATCCCCTGCAGCTTGCCGAACGTCACGAACGATCCGGTGAGCGAGACGCCGCCCACGAGCACCGTGAACGCGACGACGCCAAGCGTCCACGGGTTGTCGTCGTGCGTCGACTCGACGAGGGCGACGAGGGCCGCCGCGCCGCCGCCCACGCCGTTGAAGGCCGCCACGAGCTGGGGCATCTGCGTCATCTGCACGCGCCGCGCGGCGACCACGGCGACGACCGCCCCGACGACGACCGCCGCGATGATCCAGACGAGGTTGCGCAGCTCGACGCTGAGGCAGTACGCGAGAACGGCGATGGCCGCCCCCGCCGCGCCGAGCAGGTTCGCACGGCGCGCCCCGCGGGGGTTGCTCAGCCCCTTGAGGGCGAGGATGAACAGCGTCGCCGCGACGATGTAGCAGACCGTGACGACCTCGGCGGGCAGCAGCTTCACTTCTCACCCTCCTTCCGTCGCGGCTTCGCTCGGAACATCAGGAGCATGCGGTCGGTCACCACGAAGCCGCCCACGAGGTTGATGGTGGCCAGGAGCACGGCGAGGATCGACAGCGTCAGCGTGAGCGGATCCGCCGCCTGCCCGGCGATGACGATCGCGCCGAGCAGGATGATGCCGTGGATGGCGTTCGCCTCGGACATGAGGGGCGTGTGGAGGGTGCTGGACACCTTCGAGACCACTTCGAAGCCGAGGAAGATCGCGAGGATCGTGATCGTGATGAGGGCGAAGGCGTCCATCAGGCGCTCGCTTCCTGAGCCTGGGCGACCCGGTCGTGGACGATGCGGCCGCCGTGCGTGACGGCGCATCCGGAGACGAGCTCGTCGTCGAAGTCGAGGGCGAGCTCGCCGTCGCGCACGAGGAGCGCCGTGAAGTTCGCGTAGTTCATGCTGAGCAGCTTCGACGCGTCCGGCGCGAGGTCGGACTGGATGTCGCGCGCGCCGATGAGGGTGACCTCTCCCCCGTCGACGGGGATGCGCCGACGCTCGCCCGGGGCGGATCCCTCGATGTTGCCGCCGGTCTCGGCGGCGAGGTCGACGAGGACCGATCCGGGCTTCATGCCGGCGACCATCGCGGCGGTCACGAGGCGCGGCGCGGCGCGCCCCGGGACGGCGGCGGTGGTGAGGAGGATGTCGGATGCCGCGACGTGTGTCGCCAGCAGCTCCTGCTGGCGACGGACGCGGTCCTCCGCGAGCTCGGCGGCGTACCCGCCGCCGGCATCCGCCGTCCCGAGGTCCAGGTCGATGAACGTGCCGCCCACCGAGCGCACCTCGTCGGCGGAGGCGGCGCGGATGTCGTTGGCGGAGACGACCCCGCCCAGGCGCTTGGCGGTCGCGATCGCCTGCAGCCCGGCGACGCCGGCGCCCAGCACGAGGACGCGCGCGGGGGCGAGCGTCCCGGCCGCCGTCATGGTCATCCCGAACATGCGCCCGAACGCGTCTGCGGCGAGCGTGACGAGGCGGTAGCCGGCGATGAGCGCCTGCGACGAGAGGACGTCCATCGACTGCGCACGGGAGATGCGCGGCAGCAGATCGAGCGAGAACGTCGTGATGTCGCGCGCGATCGCGGCGCTCACCGCGGCGGGGTTGCGGAACGGGTCCAGGACGCCGACGGTCGTCGATCCGGGCGGCAGGTCGGCCACCTCCCCGGCGGTCAGCGGCTGCACGTGGAAGAGGATGCCGGGCTCGGTGAGCGTGGCCGCGTCGACGAGCGTCGCGCCCGCCTCCGCGTATGCGGCATCCGCGTGCAGGGCTCCTCCGCCCGCCCCGCGTTCGACGCTCACGCGCGCCCCCGCGGCCGCCAGCCTGCGGACGCTCTCCGGCGTCGCGGCGACGCGTCTCTCCCCCGGCGCCTGCTCTGCGCGCACCCGGATGTCGATCGGCACGGCTTCCTCACCTCCGCCCCGGCGTCGTCGCCGGGGCTGTCACGGGAAGCGTAGCGAGCGCGCGCGCACCGGCAGCGCGCGCGAGAGCGGGTCGGGAAGAAAGTACGCCGCGTCGTGCCGCCGCCGCGGGCTCACTCGGACGGCTCGGACCTCTCCGCGCGCTCGCGCGCCTCGCGACGAGTGAGCGGCCGGTCACCCGCGTCGTCGCTGGCGTCGATCTCGACGCCGCCCGCGTCGACCGGCACCCGGATGGATCCGGTGTCCGGCTCGATGAGCGCCCCGGATTCGTCCGCCGCCCGCTTCGCCAGGAGCGCGGCGTCGTCGGCGGCCTCCTGCAGCGCGGACTTCTCGCGGAGGGGCGGTGTGCGGAAGAAGAGCGACAGCACGAACGCGAGGAGCACGACCGCGAGCGCGACCCAGTACACCGTCACCGCCGAGGCGTTGAACGCGACCAGCAGCGGCTTGGCCAGGCGCGGATCCGCTCCGACGAGGAAGGACGTGTCGTCCATCGTGCTGCTGTCGATCTCGCTGCTGTCGCCCGATCCGCTCGAGAACTGGTCCTCGAGGGTCGGCACGACGGCCGCCACGAAGGATGCGCGGTCGGCGGGGTCGGTGAGGTCGAGCGAGATCTGCCCGTCATCCGACATCCGGGCGGCCGGCACGGTCTTCTGGATCTCGGCGAGCGCGGCGGCTCGGGCCTCCGTAACCGCCCGCGTCGTCGCAGCCTCCTGCTGGTCGGCGGGGATCTGCCCTTCCGCGACCTGGTCGGCGACCGCCTGCGTCGCGGCGTTCGCGGCCTCGTCGACGCTGTTCTGCAGCTGGGCGGAGACGGTGTCGACGGCGCCGCTGACGATGGGCGCGTAGACCGTCTTCATGATCGCCGCGTTCGCGGGGGCATCCGCCACCTCGGGGTCGAACGCGGCCTCGAGCGCCTCGGTGAGGGTCTGCCGATCCGCGAACGAGCTCTGGATGTTGGTGGGCATGACCGTGAACAGGAGCGACAGCAGCACCGCGGTGCCGAGCGTTCCGCCGATCTGCCGGAAGAAGGTGGAGGCGCTCGTGGCCACGCCCATGTCGCGCAGGCCCACCGAGTTCTGGCTCGCGATCGTGAGGGTCTGCATGAGCTGGCCCAGGCCCAGGCCGATGAGGAGCATCGCCCCCGCGATGAACCAGTACGAGCTGTCGTACTGGAGGCGCGTGAGCCACAGGAACCCGCCGCTGAGCAGCGCCGTCCCGAGGATGGGGAACATCCGGTAGCGGCCGGTGCGGGCGATGATCTGGCCGCTCCCGATCGATGCGGCCATCATGCCGATGATCATCGGCAGCAGCTGGAGGCCGCTCTCCGTGGGGGTCGCGCCGAGCACGAGCTGCAGATAGAGGGGCAGCGTGAGCATCGCGCCGAACATGCCGAAGCCGACCAGCACACCGATGACGGTGGCCATCGAGAACGTGGACGAGCGGAAGAGCTTGAGCGGGATGAGCGCGGCATCCTTCACGCGCGTCTCGACGAACACGAAGGCGATGGCGCCGAGGACGCCGACGATGTAGCAGGCGATCGCGAGCGGCGATCCCCAGCCCCATTCGCGTCCCTGCTCGGCCACGAGCAGCAGCGGGACGAGGGCGAGGATGACCGTCGTGGCCCCCCACCAGTCGATGCGCACCCCGTGCCGCGGCTGGCTCGGGATGTGCAGGAACCGCAGCACGATCGCGAGCGCGATGATGCCGATCGGCACGTTGATGAGGAACACCCATCGCCAGCCGGCGATCCACAGGATCTGGTCCGCGCCGGCGAACAGCCCGCCGATGAGCGGGCCGAGCAGGCTCGAGATGCCGAACACCGCGAGGAAGTAGCCCTGGTACTTCGCGCGCTCACGGGGCGCGAGGATGTCGCCCATGATCGCGAGCGGCATCGACATGAGACCGCCCGCGCCCAGACCCTGGATGGCGCGGAAGGCGGCCAGCTCGAGCATCGACGTCGAGAAGGACGCGAGGATCGAGCCGATCACGAAGATGACGATCGCGATGATGAACAGCGGTCGCCGCCCGAAGATGTCGGAGAGCTTGCCGTAGATGGGCGTCGAGATCGTGGACAGGATCAGGTACGCGGTCGTCACCCACGCCTGCTGACTGAGCCCGTGCAGGTCGTCGCCGATCGTGCGGATCGCGGTGCCGACGATCGTCTGGTCGAGCGCCGAGAGGAACATGCCCGCCATGAGCCCGAAGATGACGAAGAGGATCATCCGGTGCGTCATCACCGGCGTCGTGCTCGGAGCGGTCGAGGTGTGGGCAGCTGACATGGGTCCCCCGAATGGTCGAGTGGGATCGGGCGACGGCGTCGTCTTCAGGTCTGGACCCCATCGTAGACGCGTGCGCCCATGCCACGTCGGGTCCGTTCCGCCCCGGGGAATCCGCGCCCTCAGTCGCCGGCGGGGGCGTCCGTCTCGTCGGGCTCGATGACGGCGAGGGTCTGTCCGCGTGCCACCTGGTCGCCGACGGCCGCGCGCAGCGACACGGTCCCGGTGACGGACGAGCGGATGACGTGCTCCATCTTCATGGCCTCGACGACGACGACCGCGTCCCCCGCCGTCACGTGCGCCCCGTCGGCGACCGGGGTGAGGACGACTGTGCCGGGCATGGGCGAGTCGAGGTGCGGTGTGGCATCCCGCGCCTCGACCGGCCCGTGCGCGTTCCGGTGGAGGCGCAGGGGGAAGACCGCACCGCCCGCGCCGATGCTCACGGCATCCTGCACGGTGCGCGCGGGGAAGCGCCGCGCGACGCCGTCGACGACGACGACCGCCGTCCGGTCGCCGGACTCGACGACGCGGCCGCGCACCGCGGGTCCGTCGTCGACGCGGACCTCGGACTCGTCGCCGTGCGGGCGCACCGTCACGACGCGCGGCGCGGCGCCGTCGAGCGCGAGCGGGTAGGTCGCTGCCGCGGGGGCGCCCAGGCGCCAGCCGGGGAGCCGCCCCCACACGCCGCGCGGTGCGCGTCGCGCCTCATCGTGCGCGAGCAGGAGCGCGGCCTCCGCAAACGTGCGGTCGGATGACGCCGCGAAGCGCAGGGCGTCCAGCTCGCGGGCGATGAGGCCCGTGTCGAGGCGGCCGGCGGCGACATCCGGCAGCTCCAGCAGGAGACGGAGGAACTCGACGTTCGTCGTGACGCCGAACACCGCCGTCTCCTCGAGCGCCGCGAGCAGACGCCGCCGGGCCTGGTCGCGGTCGGATCCGGTCGCGATGATCTTCGCGAGCATGGGGTCGTAGTCGATCGAGACGTCGAGACCGTCGGCGAGCGCGGTGTCGACGCGGATGCCCGCGCCGGACGGATGCCGCACGGCGTCGACGTGGCCGCCGGTGGGCAGGAATCCGGCGCGCGGGTCCTCGGCGTAGACGCGCGCCTCGATGCTGTGCCCGCTGAGGACGACCTCCTCCTGGGTGAGGGTGAGCCGCTCCCCCGCGGCGATGCGCAGCTGCTCGGCGACGAGGTCGACGCCGGTGACCTCCTCCGTGACCGGGTGCTCGACCTGGAGGCGGGTGTTCATCTCCATGAAGAAGAACTCGTCCGGGCGGTCGGCGGCGACGATGAACTCCACGGTGCCGGCGCCGCGGTAGTCGACGCTGCGGGCCGTGTCGCACGCGGCCTCGCCGATGCGTCGACGGGTCGCCTCGTCGAGCAGCGGCGAGGGCGCCTCCTCGATCACCTTCTGGTGGCGGCGCTGCAGCGAGCACTCGCGCTCGCCGAGGTGGATGACGTTGCCGTGCGCGTCGGCGAGGATCTGCACCTCGATGTGCCGGGGGTTCTGCACGTACCGCTCGAGGAAGAGGGTGTCGTCGCCGAAGCTCGCGGCCGCCGCGCGGCGCGCGGCGGCGAGCGCGGCGGGCAGAGCGGAGGGCTCCTCGACGACGTGCATGCCCTTCCCGCCGCCGCCGGCCGACGGCTTGATGAGGAGCGGGTACCCGACCTCATCGGCGGATGCGAGGAGGTCGGCGTCGGTGAGCCCGGGCCGCGCGACCCCGGGGACGGTCGGCACCCCGCGCTCCTGGACGGCGAGCTTCGCGGTGATCTTGTCACCCATCGTCTCGATGGCCTCGGGCGTCGGCCCGATGAAGACGATGCCCGCCTCGGCGCAGGCCCGCGCGAACGCCGCGTTCTCGGCGAGGAAGCCGTAGCCGGGGTGGATCGCCCGGGCCCCGGTGGCGCGCGCGGCCGCGATGACGGCCGGGATGTCGAGATAGCTCTCCGCGGCCGGGGCGGGGCCGAGGCGCACGGCCTCGTCGGCGAGGCGCACGTGGAGGGCGCCGGCATCCGCGTCGCTGTAGACGGCGATCGATCGGATGCCCCGGGCGCGCAGGGTGCGGATGACGCGGCAGGCGATCTCGCCGCGGTTGGCGATGAGGACGGCGTGGAAGCCGGTGGAAGCGGTCATGCCCATCACATCCGGAAGACGCCGTAGCCGGGCTCGCCGAGCGGCGCCCGCAGGCACACGTCCAGGGCGAGACCCAGCGCGTCGCGCGTGCGCGCGGGGTCGATGATGCCGTCGTCCCACAGTCGCGCGGTCGAGTAGTAGGGGCTGCCCTGCTGCTCGTACTGGGCGCGGATGGGGGCCTCGAACGCGGCCTGCTCCTCGGCGCTCCACTGCCCGCCCGCCGCCTCGATCTGGTCGCGGCGGACGGTGGACAGGACGGATGCCGCCTGGGGACCGCCCATGACGGACACCCGCGCGCCGGGCCACAGCCACAGGAACCGTGGCGAGTACGCGCGCCCGCACATCGAGTAGGTGCCCGCGCCGAACGATCCGCCGACGACGACGGTGAGCTTGGGGACGGAGGCGCACGCGACGGCGTTGACCATCTTCGCGCCGTGCTTGGCGATGCCGCCGGCCTCGTACTCGCGGCCGACCATGAAGCCCGTGATGTTCTGCAGGAACAGCAGCGGGATGCGGCGCTGGTCGCACAGCTCGATGAAGTGGGCGCCCTTGAGCGCCGACTCCGAGAACAGGACGCCGTTGTTGGCGAGGATGCCGACGCGGTGGCCGTGGATGCGCGCGAAGCCGGTGATGAGCGTCTCGCCGTAGTCGCGCTTGAACTCGCTGAAGCTGCCGGCGTCGACGAGACGGACGATGATCTCGTGCGCGTCGTACGGCACGGTCAGCTCGACGGGCACGATGTCGGCGAGCTCGTCGGGCGAGCGCTCGGGTGCGACGACGGGGTCAGGGTCGGTGAGCAGCGGCGCGGGCGGCGGCAGGGTCGCGACGATGTCGCGCACGATCTGCAGCGCGTGCTCGTCGTTCTCGGCGAGGTGGTCGGCGACGCCCGAGACGCGGGTGTGCACGACGCCGCCGCCGAGGTCCTCCGCGCTGACGATCTCCCCCGTCGCCGCCTTCACCAGCGGCGGCCCGCCGAGGAAGATCGTCCCCTGATCGCGCACGATGACGGTCTCGTCGCTCATCGCCGGGACGTAGGCGCCGCCCGCCGTCGACGAGCCGAGGACCGCGGCGATCTGCGGGATGCCGCCGCGCGACATCCGCGCCTGGTTGTAGAAGATGCGCCCGAAGTGGTCGCGGTCCGGGAACACCTCGTCCTGCAGGGGGAGGAAGGCGCCCCCCGAGTCGACGAGGTAGATGCACGGCAGCCGGTTCTCCGCCGCGACCTCCTGTGCGCGCAGGTGCTTCTTGACGGTGATCGGGTAGTAGGTGCCGCCCTTGACGGTCGCGTCGTTGGCGACGACCATCACGTGCCGCCCGTGGACGAGGCCGATGCCGGCGACGACGCCGCCTGAGGGGCAGTCGCCGTCGTAGAGGCCGTAGCCGGCGAGCGGGGACAGCTCGAGGAACGGGCTCCCCCGGTCCAGGAGCGCGTCGACGCGGTCGCGGGCGAGCATCTTGCCGCGTGCGGTGTGGCGGGCGCGCGCGGGCTCAGGACCTCCGCGTGCCGCCTCGGCGGTGCGGGCGTGGAGCTCGTCCACGAGGTCGGCGTACGTCGTCATACGGTCCCATTTCAGTGAGCGTTCGCTCACTGAAATGTCAGGCTACCGTCCGCCTCCCGGAAAGTCGACACCCCGCCGTCAGTGGATGTGCGCGCGCCAGTCGGCCGGGACGCGCCCGGCGGGACCCGGCGAGGGCTGGGACTCGGGCCGGCACTCGGGAGGCGCGAGCTCGGGCCCCTGGACGTAGTCCTCGGCCGTGTAGTCCCAGAACCACGACTCCCCCGGCTCGAAGCTGCGGATGACGCGGTGCCCGGTCTCCCGGGCGTGCGCCGACGCATGCTGGGCGGGCGAGCTGTCGCAGCAGCCGACGTGACCGCACGTCGCGCAGCGCCGCAGGTGCACCCACCACCCGCCGAGCTCGTCGCACTCGACGCATCCCGTGCCGCTGGGCGGCAAGTCCGGCCGGATGTCGAGAGAGGGATCGGTCATGTCACAGGCTCCTTGTCGGCGGGACGGGCGTCGCGCACGTCGGCGGCCAGCGGGCGCAGCAGACGCACCAGCTGGGCGCGTTCCGCGCGGTCGAGGGGGGCGAGCTCGGACTCCTCACGCCGTACGAGCTCGGTCATCGCGGCGTCCGCCCGGGCGGCGCCGCTCTCGGTGAGGCGGACGATGATGCTGCGCCCGTCGTACGGATGCGGCCGACGCTCGACGTAGCCGCGCTCGACGAGCTTGGCGAGTCGATGCGTCATCGCCGGGCTGCCGATGTGGGTGGACTCGATCAGCTGCGCGGGGCTCAGCTCATGCGGGGGCTCGGAGCGCCGCAGCGCGGCCAGCACGTCGAATTCCCACGCGGCCAGGCCCACCGTGCGGAAGGCGGCCGCGCGGATCTGCGCGAGCCGCAGGGAGGCGCGCCGCAGGCGCGACATGACATCCAGGGGCGTGAGGTCGACATCCGGCAGACGCCGCGACCAGGCGTCCACCAGCAGGTCCACCTCGTCATCCGAGAAGTCCCGCTCCATGGTTCGACCGTAGCCCCGTTCGACCGATCGCGCTCTCGTGCCGCGCCCGTCCGCGTGAGCCGCGACGCACGGCGCGGCGAACGGACGTCTTCCGGGTGCGGAGTTCCGGCTGCTGGATCACGAAACGCAGGGCTGGACAACTTTCACATCTGTCCCTAATGTTTCGATTGCAACACCTTTCACAGATCTGCGATCTGAGGTCCCGCCGTTCGCCGTCCCCAGCAGCGATTGACGACCGTCCCCAGCGGTCGCGCGGGATTCGCGGATCAGATGGTCCCTTCGAGCCGCCCAGTCCCCAATGGGCAGCTCGAGGGGACCATCCTTCCGCGTGCACGTCGAAGACGACGTGAGACGGGCCCGTCCTCTGCTCGACGCGAGTCCCCACTACACGCCGGTGACGAGCTATCGATACGGTATTCCGGGCCTGCGACTCTGTCCACCGAATGGGGGACAATTCCAGCCACTCCTGAGGTTTTCCTGAGGGATCCGGAGCACCGCCTCGGACCCCACGCGGCGGCGGCCCCACCCACCCGCATCGGATAGGTTGGGAGCTATGGGGGACATCCTGCTGCGCACGGCCAAAGACGCGTTCGAGGTCGTCGCACCCGAGCAGGTCGTGCTCGCCAACACCATCGCCGACAACGTCGGCAACCTCATCTTCCGCGACACCACGCAGCGGATCCTCGAGACGGCGACCTCGCGCGTCATCCCGGACCGCCATGTCGTGCGCCCGGAGGACGCCGACATGATCAACGAGCGGTTCGACGCCTACGTGCTCCCGCTCGCCAACGCGTTCCGCCTGGGGTACGAGCGGCAGCTCATCCAGCAGACCGCGCTCATCCGCCGCCTGCGCATCCCGGTCGTCGTGCTGGGCGTGGGCCACCAGGCCGACGTCGACAACAACGCGGACCGCATCGCGCCGATCTCCGGCCTCGTGAAGGACTTCGTGTCGGCGGTCCTCGACCGAGGGCCCTCGATCGGCGTGCGGGGCGAGATGACGGCCGACTACCTCCGCGGGCTCGGGTTCGACGACGTCGAGGTCATCGGCTGCCCGTCGATGTTCCTGCACGGAGACCGGATGGACATCCGCCCGCGCGCCGAGTCCATCGACACCGACGCCCGGGTCGCCATCACCGTCTCCCCCTACCGCTCGGCCATGACGCCGATCGTCAACAACCACACGGCGCGCTACCCGAACCTCGTCTACCTCCCGCAGGACATCGACACCCTCGAGCTCATGCTGTGGCGCCGGCCGGCGAAGCCGGTGGCCGCCGACGATCCGCGCCCGGTGCAGCTGCGGCATCCGCTCTTCCAGCAGGATCGCGTGAAGTTCTTCGTCGCGCCGCAGCCATGGTTCGACTTCCTCGCGACGCGGGACTTCACGTTCGGGTCGCGCATCCACGGCACGATCGCGTCGCTCATCGCCGGCACCCCCGCGCTCCTGCTCGCGCACGACTCGCGCACGCTCGAGCTGGCGCGCTACTTCGGGATCCCGCACCGCCTGCTGCGCGATGTCGATCCCGAGACCGTGGACGCCGCCGAGCTCTACCAGCACGCCGACACGTCGGCGGTCACGAACGGGCACCGCGAGCGCTTCGAGCGCTTCACCGGGTTCCTCGACACGCACGGGCTGGACCACGCGTTCCGCTCCCCCGCGCCGCAGCCGGACTACTTCGCGCGCGCCGCGGCGACCGAGTGGCCGCCCGCGGTGACCGCCGAGACGAAGCTTCCGCTGTGGAGCGCGAGCCGGCTGCCCGCCGCGCTGCGGCCGTACGCCAAGAAGGCGACCCGGTTCCCGCTCTGGCGGCGCGCGCGGCTGCGCCGCGACATGCGCCGCTGACCGTCAGGAGACGCGGCGGCGGTAGATCGCGTTCGCGACGGCGTACGCGACCACGAGGATGCCGACCAGCCACGCCAGGGCGATCCAGATGTCGGCGCCGACGCTCTGCTGAGCGAACAGCGCGCGCAGGGAGTCCACGATCGAGGTGACCGGCTGGTTCTCGGCGAACCACGCGACCGGCGCCGGCATCGAGTCGGTGGGCACGAACGCCGAGCTGATGAACGGCAGGAAGATGAGCGGATAGCTGAACGCGCTCGCACCGTCCACGGTCTTCGCCGACAGACCCGCGATCACGGCGATCCAGGTCAGGGCGAGGGTGAACAGGACCAGGATGCCGGCTGCCGCCAGCCATCCCGCGATCGATGCCCCGGTGCGGAAGCCCATGATGAGTGCGACTCCGACGACGATGGCGATCGAGGCGAGATTGGCCACGAGGGAGGTGAGCACGTGCGCCCACAGGACGCTCGAGCGGGCGATCGGCATCGACTGGAAGCGCTCGACGACGCCGCCCTGCATGTCCAGGAACAGCCGGTAGGCGGTGTAGGCGACACCCGACGCGATGGTGATGAGCAGGATCCCGGGCAGCAGATAGTCGATGTACGACCGCCCGGAGCCGATGCTGATCGCCCCGCCGAAGACATAGGTGAACAGGAGCATCAGCGCGATCGGCGTGACCGCGGTGGTGACGATGGTGTCGGGACTGCGCAGGATGTGCCGCAGGGACCGTCCGGTGAGGACGGCGGTGTCGCCGATCGCGTGGGTGGTCATGAGGATTCCGTCTCGGTGTCGGGCTCCGCGGGCTCACCGACCAGGGCGAGGAAGACGTCCTCGAGGGACGGCTGCTTCTCGATGTACTCGACCTGAGCGGGCGGGAGGAGCTGCTTCAGCTCGGCGAGGGTGCCGTTCTGGAGGATCGTTCCGCGATGCAGGATCGCGATCCGGTCGGCGAGCTGCTCGGCCTCGTCGAGGTACTGCGTCGTGAGCAGGACGGTGGTGCCGCCTCGGGCCAGCTGCCTGATCGTGTGCCACACCTCGACCCGCGCCTGCGGATCCAGGCCCGTGGTCGGCTCGTCGAGGAAGATGACGGGCGGGTCGCCGATGAGGCTCATCGCGATGTCGAGTCGGCGCCGCATGCCGCCCGAGTAGGTGCCGGCCCTGCGGTCGCCGGCCTCCGTCAGCGAGAAGCGGGCGAGCAGGTCGTCAGCCACCTCCCCCGGGTTCGGCACGTGGCGCAGCCGGGCCACCAGGACGAGGTTCTCGCGCCCGGTGAGCACCTCGTCCACGGCGGCGAACTGGCCCGTGAGGCTGATCGACTCGCGCACGCGGCCGGGCGCGGTCGCCACATCGTGCCCGTGCACCGTCGCGGTGCCGGCGTCCGCCTTCACGAGTGTCGACAGGATGCGCACGAGCGTCGTCTTGCCGGCGCCGTTGGAGCCGAGGAGGGCGAAGACGGTCCCGGGCGTGACGTCGAAGTCGACGCCCCGCAGGACGGCGAGATCCGGGAAGGACTTCTCGATCCCCTCGACGTGGATGGCGGGCGCCGTCATGACTGCTCTTCTCCGTCAGCATCGTTGATCGCCTTGTTCAGGCGCGCACGCTCCTTGTCGATCCAGTGCTTCCCGCTGTACGCCTGGGCGAACGTCTCGGCGAACTCGACCGGATCCTCGCCGACGATGTCGCGGATCGGAGTGCCGTCGGTGGCGGCACGCTCCCACAGGTCGGCGAAGTCGCCGTACATCGCGACCAGCGTCTCGCCGTCGGTGATCCCGCCGGAGAGGAGAAGATAGCGCTCGATCGCCTTCGCCGTCGCGGCATACGGCTCCGGCAGAGCCTCCAGACGCGCCTTGTGCTGCTTGTACTGCTTCTTCTGCTCGAGAGATCCGGTGAAGATCTCGAACCATTTCGGGGCCATGCTCAGTCCTCTCCCTGCGCGTGCGCGCCGTCGTCGTGGTGGAGCTGCTCCAGCCGTTCCGCGAGGAAGCTCCACGTCCTCCAGAACTCGTCGAGGTACTCCCGCCCCTGCGGGTTGAGGGAGTACACCTTGCGCGGCGGGCCCTTCTCGGACGGCACCTTCTCGACGTCGACGAGGCCGCGCTGCTCGATCCGGACGAGGAGCGCGTAGACCGTGCCCTCCGCGATGTCGGAGAAGCCCTGCTCGCGCAGCCACGTGGTGATCTCGTACCCGTAGGCCGGCCGCGCCGACAGGATCGCCAGGACCATCCCCTCGAGGGTGCCCTTGAGCATCTCGGTCATCTGCTTGCTCATGCGATGCCCGGCTCCTCGCTACTCAGTGACATTGACTACCGGTAGAAAGTAACACTAGGTACCAGTACATAGCAACACTGAATAGCAATTTCCTCGCACTCACGACGATGCCGCCCCTCGCGGAGAGGGGCGGCATCGAGATCTCGCGCGGTCGGCGCGCGAGGATCAGACCGTGGGGTCGGTGTCGCTGACGCTGCTGCGCGTCACGCGATCCCCCGTGGCCGGGTCGACCACCGAGCGGGTCGTCGACTCGGTGCGGCGTCGACGCAGCATCAGGACGAGGCTGATGAGGAAGACGACCACTCCCGCGCCCATGAGGATGTATCCGATGAGGTCGAGGTCGACGTAGTTTCCGGTGTCGACGTTGATCGCGAACACGAGGATCGCGCCGATCACGACGAGTGCGATGCCAGATCCGATTCCCATCACCTTGCTCCTTCTGCGAAGCGGTCGCCTCGCGTCGGGCCAG
>Ga0182738_1001498_pt1 | contig 29239 bp, 24 predicted proteins | sample eDN5th30CBELigMG_FD_128876 | JGI IMG/M metagenome (GOLD analysis project Ga0182738, IMG submission 128876) | Enriched Miracle-Growth compost microbial communities from Emeryville, California, USA - eDNA 5th pass 30_C BE-Lig MG (version 2)... ...
GAGTATGCGGTCGTTGCGACTGCCAATCAGCTTTTTGAGCAAAGATACCATTCGTATGTCGTCGAGGGGATACGCCCGGTGACGGCGCGAACCCGCATGCCTATGATCTGGGTTGGCGGAAAAGGCTCCGCAGGAAAACGCTACAGTTTAACGCAGGTTTACCGTACCTTAGAAAGGCCCCCGGATGTCTGCTCGGAAGCATCGGCCACAAGACGGTCTGCCGTTTCCTGGCTTGGCAGGAACAAAGTCGGGTCCAGCGGATGGCCCGCCATGCGCACCTCGAAGTGCAGGTGCGAGCCGGTGGAGCGGCCTGTGCTGCCGACCCGGGCGATCATCTGGCCCTTCTCGACCAGGTCGCCAAGCTTGACATTGATGGACGAGGCGTGGGCGTAGCGCGTGACGATGCCGTTGCCGTGGTTTATTTCGACCATTTTCCCGTAGCCGGACACATAGCGCGCCTCTGTGACCACGCCACCCGACGCGGCATGAATGGACGTGCCCTTGGGCGCGGCGAAATCGAGCCCTTCATGCATGACATGCCGGCCAGTGATCGGATGCCGCCGCCAGCCGAAGGAAGAGCTCAAATACGGGTATTCGACCGGCTGGAAGGACGGCAGGCCGTTCTCGGCGCCGGCCCGGCGGGTCAACACGAGATCAAGCATGCCCATCCAGTCTTTCTGCTCAGACAGCTGGGCGGAAAGCGTGTCGAGGCGGCGTCCCAGGCCTTCGGCCGTCCATTGCGCGGCCCCCGCCGCCGAGGGGATGTCGTCCATGACATTGACGGCAGGCTGTTCCAGGCTCGCCTGCACCTCAGGGTCGGTATAGGATACGCCCGCAGCCTTGGCCACGCGCTTGCCCAGCAGATCCATCTCTATCAGGCGGGCCTGCAGATCGCCCACACGGGCAGCCAGCTGGCCCACGCTTTCGCGTACATAGGCGGAATCACGTGACAGCTGGTCGGCAATGGCACGCTCCTGGTCCGTACTGAGAACCGGCCTGGCAACGCGCTGGGACTGCATCCAGGCGCCGGCCATGGCCGAGGCGCCCATGGCCGCCACGGCGATCAGCACGACAGCAAACCGTCTCAGGCCTTTGCGGGTAGAATCAACATCACGACGCTTCATAAATACACTACTCGTTTCCGTTACGTTCAGCTAGCCATGGCGCGCATGCACAGATCCACAGCCGCTCATTTCCAGGGCAAGACACCGCCAGCAACGCTGGCCGTCAGCTGGTTGGGCAATGACCAGCAAGGCGCCAGTGTGTTGGCGGCGGCGCGCAACCTGCTGTCGGCCCAGGAGGCGGTGCGGGAATCGCTGCCGCCGGCGCTGGCCCGCGCCTGTCAGGTGGCACGAATAGACAGACAGCGGCTGACGCTGGCAGTTCCCAGCGCCGCCTATGCGGCCAAGCTGCGCCAGTTGGCCCCGCGTATCATACAACTGCTCGCAAGCCGAGGCTGGGACTTGCAGGACGTAAATGTCAGGGTCCAGGCGGGCCTGCCCTGGGGGCAGGAAAAAGCCGTGGCACGCGAGGTCGTTCCGCTGGACAATACGGCGCTGCAGGCTTTTGACACGCTCAGGGACAATATCAGGCCGGGTCCGCTGGCTGACGCCATCGCCCGCCTGCTTGCGCACCATCGCCAGTGACGGTATGCCGGCCTAGGCCAGCTTCCACTCGTGGGTGAATGCCTTGGGCGCGGTGGCCGTGGAGGCGTAGGTCACTATTTCCCAGCTCTTGCGGCTGGCCAGCAGCGCACGCGCCAGCTGGTTGTTCAGGCCGTGCCCCGACTTGCACGCCACATAGCGCGCAACCAGGGGCTTGCCAATGAGATAGAGGTCGCCAATGGCGTCCAGGATCTTGTGTTTCACGAATTCATCGTCATAGCGCAGCCCGTCGGAATTGAGGACGCGGTATTCATCCATGACAATGGCGTTGTCAAGACTGCCGCCGCGCGCCAGGCCGGCGGCGCGCAAGGCCTCGACTTCGTTGACGAAACCGAAGGTGCGCGCGCGGGCGATTGTCTTGACGTAGGAATCTTTCTCGAAATCGACTTCGGCGAAATTGGCCGTCGAGTCGATCGCGGGATGATGGAAATCGATGGCGAACGACAGCGCGAAGCCGTCATAAGGCTCCAGCCGCGCCCACTTGAGATCTTCGCCCTCGCCTTCGCGCACCTCGATGGGCTCGAGCACGCGCAGAAACTGCTTGGGCGCCGCCTGCTCTTCCAGGCCGGCGGAACGCAGCAGATACACGAAGGTGCCGGCGCTGCCATCCATAATGGGCACTTCTTCGGCGGTAAGATCGATATGCAGGTTGTCGATGCCAAGCCCAGCCAGAGCGGACATCAGGTGTTCGACAGTAGATACGCGGACATTGCCCTTTTGCAGGACGGAAGCCATGCGGGTATTGCCCACCTGATCGGCCTGCGCGGGCAGATCGACGATCTCGGGAAGATCAACGCGATGAAAGACAATGCCGGTGTTGGGCGCAGCCGGACGCAGGGTGAGTTCCACCCGCCGGCCCGAATGAAGGCCGACCCCCTTGGTGCTGATGGGTTTCTGTATGGTGCGTTGACGTAGCATTGGTGTTCTTTCAGGGCAACGAGCCCCGCTGTTCTTTTCCTTTTGATGACATCTCATTGTAACCGACTAGAGGGTTTACCATTAAATTTAGTTGTTTCAACTACCCATTCAAGTGTTTCAGCGCACTTCAAGGCAAGGGGAAGCGGCTTCATTCAGCAAAATACTGATGCAGCACGCCCTTGCGGGCAAAAATGCGAATGGCGACGGCGCGCCCTCCCCGGGGAAAGGGAAAGCGCGCCTGCCGGGAGTCCGCCGGCAGGCCGGCGGGTATGCGAGAGTCTGTCTTGCCGCCGCTTCAGGCCTTGCGGGCCGGGTGCGGCGGCATTACCGCCTGGGGATCAGTCCGCCTGCTTGCGCAGAAAAGCCGGAATGTCGAAATGATCCATGCCGGCCGTTTCCAGGGCCCGAACCTGTGCCGAAGCCTGGCCGCGCGGGTTGCGGATCACGGCGGGCACATCCGAATTGCCGAAATCGTAGCCGTTGCCGACATGGAAATCGTCAGTACCGGTGCGCAGCGCTTCCTGGTTGTTGGACACCAGTTGCGGACGGGCCGCACCGGGCCGGCCCAGGCCGGTTGCCACGACAGTGACGCGCAGGTTCTCGCCCATGGATTCGTCGTAGGCCGTACCGAAGACGATGGTGGCATCGTCGGCGGCGTAGCTGCGGATGGTGTCCATGATCTCTCGCGTTTCGCGCATCTTGAGGGTGCGGCTGGCTGTGATGTTCACCAGCATGCCGCGGGCGCCATGCAGGTCCACGCCTTCGAGCAGCGGGCAAGCAATTGCGCGCTCGGCCGCCACGCGGGCACGGTCTGCGCCGGCGGCGATGGAAGTGCCCATCATGGCCTGGCCCTGCTCGCCCATGATGGTCTTGACGTCTTCAAAGTCGACGTTGACGTTGCCCTCGACATTGATGATCTCGGCAATGCCGGCGCAGGCATTGTGGAGCACGTCGTCGGCGGACTTGAAGCAGTCCTCCTGCGTCGCATCGTCATCCATCAGGTCGTACAGGTTCTCGTTCAGGACGACGATCAGCGAATGCACATGCTTCTGCAGTTCGGCAATGCCTTCCTCGGCCATCTTCATGCGCTTGTTGCCTTCAAAACCGAAAGGCTTGGTGACCACGCCCACGGTCAGGATGCCCAGCTCCTTGGCCACCTCAGCCACGACGGGACCCGCACCCGTGCCGGTGCCGCCGCCCATGCCGGCAGTGATAAAGACCATGTGCGCGCCGTTGAGCGCCGCGCGGATTTCCTCGCGCGCCGTTTCAGCGGCGGCGCGGCCTTGTTCCGGGCGCGCCCCCGCGCCCAGGCCGGTGCGGCCCAGGCGGATCTGAACAGGCGCGTCCGTCGTGACCAGCGCCTGGGCGTCCGTGTTCGCGCAGATGAAATCCACGCCGCTCACGCCGGAGCGAATCATGTGCGCCACGGCATTGCCGCCCGCGCCGCCCACACCCACCACCTTGATGACGGTGCCGTTGGTGCTCGTATCGAGCATTTCAAAGTTCATCATGTTGACTCCCTCACATATCCAGAAAAACAAAAAATTGACAATTCCCCAGTACTGCTCGTTGTCCGGAAAGGTTTCAAACGAACCGCCAGCGCCATTGCTCGCAACTGGTTTGATTCCCCTCCGCAAACAGGCTGTTTCCGCCTGTTCATCAGGACAGCTTCGCCCTAATTCATGAACCACTCCTTCATGCGCGCGAACAGGGTCTTGACGCTGCCCTTCTGCTGGGCGACCTTGCGGCCCCGCGCGCGCTGCAGACGGGCTTCTGCAAGCAGGCCCATCACGGTGGAGAAACGCGGGTTGTGCATGACATCGGCCAGACTGCCTTCATAGGCAGGCACAGCCACACGCACCGGTTTCAGAAATACGTCTTCGGCCAGCTCGACAATGCCGGGCATGAGCGCGGTGCCGCCGGTCAGCACAACCCCCGAGGCCAGCAGATCCTCATAGCCGGATTCGCGCACGATCTGCTGCACGAAGGTGAACAGCTCTTCCACGCGTGGCTCAATGACCGCGCCCAGTGCCTGGCGCTTGACCTGGCGGTTGGGCCTATCACCCAGCCCAGGCACTTCGATATGCTCGTCCGCGCTGGCCAAAACCTGCTTTGCCACGCCAAAGCGCAGCTTGATCTCCTCGGCATCCGGCGTCGGAGTGCGCAGCATGGCCGCGATATCGCTGGTGATCTGGTCGCCCGCAATGGGCACCACAGCCGTATGCCGGATCGCGCCGCCGGTGAAAATGGCGATATCGGTCGTGCCGCCGCCAATATCCACCAGCACTACGCCCAGTTCCTTTTCGTCCGAAGTCAGGCAGGCCAGGCTTGAGGCCAGCGGCTGCAGAATCAGGTCCTGCACCTCCAGGCCGCAGCGGCGCACGCACTTGACGATGTTCTGGGCGGCGCTGACCGCTCCCGTCACAATATGCACCCGCACTTCCAGGCGCAGGCCGCTCATGCCTATGGGCTCGCGGATGTCCTCCTGCGAATCGACGATGAATTCCTGGGTCAGCACGTGCAGCACTTGCTGATCCGTGGGGATGTTGACCGCCTTGGCTGTCTCGATCACGCGAGCCACATCGGTTGCCGTCACCTCTTTGTCCTTGACGGCAACCATGCCGCTGGAATTGAAGCTGGTGATATGGCTGCCCGCGATCCCCGTGTAAACCTCGCGGATCTTGCAGTCAGCCATCAGCTCGGCCTCTTCGAGCGCGCGCTGTATCGAGTTCACGGTCGATTCGATATTGACGACCACGCCCTTGCGCATCCCTTGGGACTCATGCTGCCCCAGGCCCAGGACTTCGAACCGGCCTTCGGGCAAAATCTCGGCCACCACGGCAACCACCTTGCTGGTGCCGATATCGAGTGCAACGATCAGGTCTTTGATGTCACGGGTCATAGTCTAGTCTTTACTTCTTGGAAGATTTGGTATCAGGATCCTCAACCGGCGCCAGCGTAATGGCAAACCCGTTGGGATAGCGTAAATCGGCGGATGCGATCGCCCGGCCATTGAGGCGCTCGGCCAGGCGCGGCCAGACTTGCACAAACCGCTCTATGCGCGCCGCAAAAGGCAATGCGCCCGAGCGGCCATGGGGATCAGCCACGTCTGCGGCGGGATCACGCCCCAGGCTCAGCCGCATGCCGTCGGAAAGCTGAACTTCCCATGCATAACGGGGGCTGAGCGTCACTTCCCGCACGTGGACGTTGAGCGGCGCAAACCAGCGGGCGATCTCGGCATAGCGCTGCACCACCAGGCGCTCGGAATTCTCCGGGCCATTGAGCTGGGGCAGCTGCGCATCATCGGCCAGTTCGCCCTGGTTCGCGGTGAAGGCCTCGCCCCAGGTATTGATCATTTCGTTCTCGTTCCACAGCGCCAGGGGCTGCTGCTCCTCTATGCTGACGCGCAGGGTATTGGGCCAGATGCGGCGGATGCTGGCGTGCCGGACCCAGGGCACCATCTCGATCAGTTTGCGCGTGTCGTCCAGATTGACCGAGAAGAAGTTGCCCACGATCCGTCCCGCCACCGTGGCGCGCACACTGGCGGGAGACACATAGCCCAGCTCCGGCGCGTCGCCGACAGGCTCGATCTGCAATGTGGAAATGGAGAAGTAAGGGCGCTGCGCGACCCAGACGACCGCGCCCGCCAACAAGGCGAACACGGCCAGCAAAGCCAGCAGGTTCGCAATGAAGTTGGTGAGGCGGGCATCAGAAAACACAGTGTCCCTCCTGTTCTAGCGATCGCGCGGCGCCTGCACCTTGCAGCTCGCCGTGGAAAGGATTTCGACACACAGGTCGGCGTAGCTCATGCCAGCCGCCTTTGCGCCCATGGGAACCAGCGAATGGCTGGTCATGCCGGGTGAAGTATTGAGCTCGATCAGCCAGGGCTTGCCCGCGCCATCGAGCATGAAATCAGCCCGCCCCCAGCCTTCGCAGCCCAGCGCCACATAAGCTTGTTCGGCAAGCCGCAGGATCTCGTCGGTCAGCGCGTCGGGAAGCTCGGCTGGGCAGATGTATTGCGTATCGTTGGACACATATTTGTGCTCGTAGTCGTAATTGCCGCCGGGCGCGATGATTTCAATCACAGGCAGGGCGCGCGCGTCCTTGCCCTTCCCCAGCACAGCCACTGTCAGTTCCCGCCCGGCAATGAATTGCTCGGCCAGCACATCGGCGTCGTAGCGATTGGCCAGATGGAAGGCCTCTTCCAGCCCGTCCAGCGTATCCACCCGCGTGACCCCTACGGTGGAGCCTTCATGCGGCGGCTTGACGATCAAGGGCAAACCCAGCCTGCCCGCTTCCTGTTCCAGATCGCTGTCGGCATTGAGCACCGCATAGCCAGGCGTGGGCAGCCCCTGCTCTATCCAGACCTTCTTGGTCATGATCTTGTCCATGGCCAGGGCGGATGCGAGCGGGCCGCTGCCGGTATACGGTATCTTGAGCAGTTCCAGCGCCCCTTGCAGCGTGCCGTCTTCTCCGTGGCGCCCATGCAGCGCAATAAATACACGGTCAAACCCGGAATTGATGAGATCGACCAGCGTGTAGTGCCCCGTGTCGAAAAGCTGGGCATCAACCCCCTTGCTGCGCAGGGCGTCGTACACGCCCTGGCCCGACATCAGGGACACCTCGCGTTCGGCGGAATCACCGCCATACAGCACGCCTACCCGGCCGAATTCCCCGATCATGCTGACTCTCCTATCTGTGCGGGCACGCGGCTGATCGAGCCCGCCCCCATCACAATCACAACATCGCCATCGCGCGCAAAATCGCGTATGGCCTGCGGCATCTCCGCCACATCTTCCACAAATACAGGCTCGACCTTGCCCGCCACACGCAGCGCGCGCATGAGCGCCCGTCCGTCGGCAGCCACCAGTGGCGCCTCGCCGGCGGAATACACCTCGGTCAGCAGGACTGCATCCGCCTGGCCCAGGACCTGGACGAAATCCTCGAAGCAGTCTCGTGTACGGGTATAGCGGTGCGGCTGGAAGGCCAGCACAATTCTCCGGTCGGGCCAGGCGCCGCGCGCGGCGCGCAGGGTGGCCAGCATCTCGACCGGGTGATGGCCATAGTCGTCAATCAGGGTGAAGCGCCCGCCGCCATGCGTGGCGGACACGTCAAAGTCACCCACCTGGGTAAACCTGCGTCCCACTCCATTGAATGATTCCAGGGCCCCCGCGATGGCCTCGTCGGCCACGCCAAGCTCGGTGGCCACTGCCACAGCGGCAAGCGCATTGAGCACATTGTGGCGCCCCGGCAGATTGAGCCGCAGCGACAGCGGCGGCAACGCGCCGGTTGCCCCTTGCCGCTGCACGTCGAAGCACATCGTGGTGCCCTCCGCCCGCACATTCAGGGCGCGTACCTGGGCCTCGGAATCTATGCCATATGTCGTGACGGGGCGCGACACAAAGGGAATAATCTCGCGCACGTTGGCGTCATCGCTGCACAGCACTGCCGAACCGTAGAATGGCAGGCGCTGGGTGAATTCGATGAAAGCGCTCTTGAGCCGCGCCACATCATGGCCATAGGTATCCATATGGTCCATGTCGATGTTGGTGATGATAGCCATCACCGGCAACAGGTTCAGGAAGGACGCATCAGACTCGTCCGCCTCGACAACGATGTACTCGCCATGCCCCAGGCGCGCATTGGCCCCCGCCGAATTCAGCCGGCCACCAATAACAAAGGTGGGATCGAGGTCGCCGCCGGCCAGCACGCTTGCCACCAGGCTGGTGGTGGTGGTCTTGCCGTGCGTGCCGGCCACCGCGATGCCGCGCTTGAGGCGCATCAGTTCGGCCAGCATCAGTGCCCGCGGCACAACGGGAATGCGCGCCGCGCGCGCGGCCAGCACTTCAGGGTTATCGCTGCGCACCGCGGTCGATGTGACAATGGCGCCCACGCCCTTGACGTTGGCCGCTTCGTGTCCGATCGCAATGCGCGCGCCCAGGCCCTGCAGCCGTCGCGTGACGGCGGTTTCCTGAATGTCGGAACCGCTGATGGAATAGCCCAGGTTCAGCAGCACCTCGGCGATACCGCTCATCCCCGAGCCGCCGATGCCGACAAAATGAATACTTTGAATACGGTGCTTCATGCCTGGCTCCTGACAACCTGCTCGCATGCGTCGGCGATCTGGCTTCGTGCCTGCAGGCAGGCATGCTCATGGGCATGTTCAGCCATGCGGGCCAGATCGGCGCGTTCCAGGGAGCCGAGCCAGCCGGCCAGCCACTGTGCGGTCAATTCCGACTGCGGGCACAGTTGTGCGCCGTGGCAGTCACTGAGAAAACGGGCGTTGGCGGTCTGATGATCGTCAATCGCGTGGGGCAGCGGCACGAACAATGCCGCCACGCCGATGGCCGCCACTTCGGCGACCGTCATCGCACCTGCGCGGCAGACGATGATGTCGGCATCGGCCATGGCCTGGGCCATGTCGCTGATGAATGCCTGGCAATCGGCCTGCACGCCGGCCTGCGCATAAGCAGCCTGCAGCGCGGCAAGATGCCGTTCCCCCGCCTGATGGGTGACAAGCGGACGGCGCTGCGCCGTCATCATGGCCAGCGCCTGGGGCAGCACCGTATTGAGCGCGGCAGCCCCCAGGCTTCCGCCCACCACCAACAGGCGCAATGGGCCGCTGCGTCCGGCATAGCGTTGCGCCGCGGGCGGATGCTGTGTGAACTCTGGCCTGACCGGGTTTCCAACCATGACTGCGGCGTGCAAAGCGCCTGGAAAGCCTACCAGTACCTTGGCGGCCAGCCTGGCCAGCCAGCGGTTGGCCGTGCCCGCAATGGCATTCTGCTCATGCACGACCAGTGGAATGCGGCGCAGCGCGGCCATCACGCCACCGGGGAAGGCGACGTAGCCGCCCATGCCCAGCACCACGTCGGGCTGAACACGGGCCATAGCCGCACGTGCCTGCCAGCAGGCGCGTGCGAGTGTGAAGGGTAGCTTGAGCAGGGCAAGCGGCCCTTTGCCGCGCAGCCCCGAAAAGCGCAGGGGAATGAGTTCAAAACCTTGCCCCGGAACCAGGCGTCCTTCCATGCGTTCGGGGTGGCCCAGCCACAGCACCTGCCAGCCGCGCGCCTTCATTTCGTGCGCAACCGCCAGGCCGGGCATGATATGCCCGCCCGTTCCGCCCGCCATGATCAGCAAGGTCTGGGTACTCATGTCCGCTTACCTCGCATCATGTTGCGGTTTTCATAATCGACGCGCATCAGCAGCGCCATGGCAACCAGATTCATGACAATGCCGGTGCCGCCGTAGCTGACCATGGGAAGTGTCAGCCCCTTGGTCGGCAGCAGCCCCAGGCATACGCCCACATTGATGAAGCACTGCACGCCAAACCAGAGCGCCACGCCCTGCGCCACCAGACCGTTGAAGATACGCTCCATGGCCATCGCCTGGCGGCCGATTTCAAAACCGCGCCATACCAGGAAGACAAACAGGCCAAGCAGGCAAATCAGGCCGACAAAGCCCAGTTCCTCGCCGATGACGGCAACGATGAAGTCGGTGTGCGCTTCCGGCAGATAGTGCAGCTTCTCGACGCTGGAGCCCAGGCCCACGCCAAACCACTCGCCCCGTCCCAGGGCGATCAGGGAATGCGACAACTGGTAGGCGCTGCCATATGCATTCTCCGGATTCCACGGATCAAGGTAGACAAACAGCCGCTCTCGGCGCCAGGGCGAGAGCCAGATCAGCAGCAGGAAGCTGCCCACCATGATGGCCAGCAGCGTGGAAAACAGCTTGCCGTTGATGCCGCCGATGAACAGAATGCCAACGGCGATACCCACGATCACCATGAAAGCCCCCAGATCGGGCTCGAGCAGCAACAGCACGCCAACCACGGCCAGGGCGCATGCCATGGGAAGAAAGCCGCGCAGGAAATTGTGCATGTATTCCTGCTTGCGCACCGTATAGTCAGCCGCGTAAAGCAGCACGGCCACCTTCATCAACTCGGACGGCTGGAAATTGACCGGCCCGACAGGCAGCCAGCGCCGCGCGCCATTGACTTCGCGCCCCAGGCCAGGAATCAGTACCACCAGGAGCAGCAGAATGCATGTCAGGAAGAGCGGCACGGCGAATTTTTCCCATACTTTCATGGGAATGCTGACCGCGAACAGCGCGCTGAACAGCCCTATGATGATGAATACACTGTGGCGCAGCACAAAGTAATAACGCCCGTAGCTTTCGTAGCGGGGACCGTCGGCGAGCGCAATACTGGCGGAATACACCATGAGCAGGCCGAACAGCACCAGGGTGCTGGCGACGATCAGCAGCGGAATATCAAAAGCCGGCATGGTGGTGCGTCCGGGCCGGACGGCATTGACGCCTGAGGTCAGATCGGCGAACAGACTCATGCCACCTCCCCTCGGCTCAAGGCCAATTCCTGGACTTCCTCGACAAAGCATTGGCCGCGATGTCCGTAATTCCTGAACATGTCCATGCTGGCGCATGCCGGCGACAGCAGCACCGCGTCACCCTCGCTGGCAAGCGCAAAGGCGCGCTCGACCGCCTCACGCATTGAGCCTGCGTGTTCCATCGGCACGCCTGCCGGCGCCAGTGCCTGTTCTATGGCCTGCGCATCGCGTCCAATCAGCACCACGGCGCGGGCATGCTCGCGCACCGGCTTGACCAGCGGAGAAAAGTCCTGCCCCTTGCCCAGGCCGCCGGCGATCAGCACCGCACGCTCTTGCAGGCCGTCCAGCGCCGCCACGGTCGCGCCCACATTGGTTCCCTTGCTGTCTTCGATGAAGTCCACGCCGCCCACCGTACGCACGAATTCCATGCGATGCGGTTCGCCGCCATATTCGCGCAGCGCGCGCAGCATATTGGCCCAGCCCAGATCCAGGCAGCGCCCCAGCGCCAGCGCCGCCAGCGCATTCAGGGCATTGTGGCGACCGCGCAGAAGCAGGGCGTCGGCGGGCATGAGGCGGCTGAGCCTGCCTTGCGGGCGCATGAGCTCCACCTGGGCTTTCCTGCGCCGGGTGGGCGCGCCGGGCAGATCGAAATCGGTTGCCTCCGAGGCGCACAGCCACAGGACGCCATTGCTGCTTTCCAGGCCCAGGTCGCCCTCGATTTCGGGCGCATCCAGCCCAAAGCTGCGCACACCGCAGGCATGCAGGTTGGATACCATGGCCGCCACAATCGGATCGTCGCGGTTGACAACGGCCACCTCGGCCATCTTCAGCAGCCTGGCCTTGGCCTGCGCATAGGCATCCATGCCGCCATGCCAGTCTAGGTGGTCCTGCGTTACGTTCAACACCACGGCAGCTGTTGCCTTGAGTGTCTGTATGGCCTCGAGCTGGAAGCTGGAAAGCTCCAGCACCCAGACATCAGGCAGTGCGCCTTGATCCAGCGCTTCGGAAAGCGAAGCCAGAGCCGCCGGGCTGATGTTGCCTGCCGCGCGCGCGCTCAGGCCGCAGGCCTCGACCAGCCGCCGGGCCATCGCTGTGACAGTTGTCTTGCCATTGGTGCCCGTTACAGCCAGCACGCGGGGCTGATAGCCTTGCGAAGCCATGTCTGACAGCGCTCTGGCAAAGAGTTCGACCTCGCCAATGATCTGGATGCCGCGCGCACGGGCCTGCTCGAGCAGCGCTTTCTGCGGCTGCTCTCCTGGCGCCAGTCCGGGGCTCAGTACCAGGGTATGGACACCCTCCAGGGCATCCTCGCTCATGGCCGTTTCGCCCAGCCGGTACTCCACGGCCTCCTCGCCCAGCGCGGCCTTGAGCGCATCCAGCCCGCCCGGTTCGGCACGCGTATCCAGCACGCGCATGCGCGCACCATGCCGTCCGCACCACTTTGCGGCGGCCGTGCCGGTCTCGCCCAACCCCAGTATGAGGGTCAGGCCATCCGTGCGCACCGAGGGAAAAGACCAATCGTTCATCGCAATTTCAATGTTGCCAAGCCAATAAGCACCAGCATCATGCTGATAATCCAGAACCGAACCACAACCTGCGTCTCTTTCCAGCCCGTTACTTCAAAATGGTGATGCAAGGGCGCCATGCGGAATATCCGCCGCCCCTCGCCATAACGCTTCTTGGTGTACTTGAACCAGGCCACCTGCATCATGACGGATAGCGTCTCGACCACGAACACGCCACCCATGATGAACAGCACGATCTCCTGGCGCACAATGACCGCAATGGTTCCCAGTGCGCCGCCCAGTGCGAGCGCGCCGACATCCCCCATGAATACCTGCGCAGGGTATGCGTTGAACCACAGGAAGGCCAGGCCCGCGCCCGCAATGGCGGCACACAGCACCATGAGCTCCGACGCCCCCGGTATATAGGGGAACAGCAGATATTTGGAATAGTCCACCCGCCCGACCACGTAGGCGAAAATCCCCAACGCGCTGCCTACCATGACCGTCGGCATGATGGCCAGCCCATCAAGCCCATCGGTAAGATTGACCGCATTGCTGGACCCCACGATCACCAGCCAGGTGAGCGCGGCAAAGCCAAATACCCCCAGCGGATAGCTGACACTCTTGAAAAAAGGCACGATCAGGTCGGCACGAGTGGGCAGGGGCATGGTGAACCCGCTCAGCACCCAGTCGCGGAACAAGGGCCACAGCTCAGTGTTTGCCGGCGCCGAAACCGCAAACGTCAGGTAGATGGACGCAACCACCCCGATCAGCGCCTGCCAGAAGAACTTGCGGCGCGAAGACATGCCTTCGGGATCGCGGTTGACCACCTTCTTGTAGTCATCCACCCAACCGATCCAGCCAAAACCAAAAGTGACCAGCAGCACCACCCACACGAAACGGTTGGTCCAGTCGGCCCACAGCAGCGTGCTCACGCCAATGGAAATCAGGATAAGCGCGCCGCCCATGGTGGGCGTGCCATTCTTTTGCAGGTGGGACTGCGGCCCGTAGGCGCGCACCGCCTGGCCGATCTTGAGTTCGGTCAGCCGGCGAATGACCCAGGGCCCGGCCAGCAGGCCGATGAATAGGGCTGTGCCGCAAGCCAGCACGGCGCGGAATGTGATGTACTCGAAGACACCAAATGCACGGATGTGCGCGTCGGACAGCCATCGGGCGAGTTCAAGCAACATGGCTGGCTCCCTGTTCAGGCAATACGCGTTGGTCTTCGAGGGCTTTGATGACGCGCTCCATGCGCATGCTGCGTGATCCTTTCACCAGGATGTTTGCGGGAAGACGGGCAGCCAGGTCCTGGGCAAGGCTGTCGATGTTCTGGTAAGAGCGGCCCTCGGCGCCAAACGCCTCGACCGCCCGCTCGCAGGCAACGCCAAAGGCCAGCAAGGCATCGACGCCCCGCTCGCGGGCGTAGCGTCCGACCTCGGTGTGCATGGCTGGGCCATTGACACCCACCTCGCCCATATCGCCCAACACGAGTATCTTGGGTCCCTTCAATTGCGCCAGCACATCAATGGCCGCGCGCACCGAGTCGGGGTTTGCGTTGTAGGTATCGTCGATAAGCTGGTAGCCGCCGGCAAGCTCACGCGGCTGCATCCGCCCCTTGACCGGGCTGAACGCCGCAAGACCGCGCGCCACGGCATCCAGCGCAACGCCCGCTGCCAGCGTGCTGGCAGCGGCAGCCAATGCATTGCGCAGGTTGTGAACACCCGGCGCGCACAGCACCACCTCGGCACTGCCCTGCCCGGCGACGAGAACGAAGCGGGTACGCGAAGGCTCGGCGTGAATGGCATCGGCATAAACATCCAGCGTCGGCTCAAACCCGAACTGCATGGTCTGGCGTTCCTTCGCCAGGCCCGCCCAGAGCGCCGCATAGGCGTCATCACCCGGAAACACGGCCACGCCATTGGTGGGCAGGCTCTCGAACACGCTGCCGTTCTCGTGCGCAACCGCCTCGACCGACTGCATGAATTCCTGATGCTCGCGCTGCGCATTATTGACCAGCGCCACCTCAGGCTGCGCAATGGCGGCCAGCACCGCGATCTCGCCAGGGTGGTTCATGCCCAGCTCAAGGACGGCGGCGCGGTGGCTGTGACGCAAACGCAATACAGACAGCGGCACGCCAATGTCATTGTTGAAGTTGCCACGGGTCGCCAGGCTGGCCTCTTCGCCATATGCCTCGCGCAGGATGGCGGCAATCATTTCCTTGGTCGTGGTCTTGCCATTGCTTCCGGTCACGGCGATGACGGGGATGTCAAACCGGCGCCGCCAGGCTGTGGCGATACGAATCAGCGCCTGGCGTGTGTCGCCCAGTACAAACTGCGGCAAGCCAAGGTCAGGGTTGGCATGCTCGACGACAGCGGCGGCGGCGCCCGACTGCTCCGCCGCTGCCAGGTAGCTGTGCCCGTCGAACTGATCACCCTTGAGCGCCACAAAAAGCTGCCCACGGACAAGGCTGCGAGTATCGGTCGATACATCGAGGCCTTCGCCCCAGGCGAGTGCAAAGCGCGCCCATTCACGGTCGTCGAACTGGGTGCGCACACCGTTGATTTCCTGATAGGTCTCGTGCCCCTTGCCCGCCACCAGCACGATATCCGCGCTGTCCGCACCCCAGATCGCCGTCAATATGGCAATGGCGCGATCCGCTTCGATATGCGGCCGCACCGGCATGCCCGCCGCAATCTGCTCAATGATGAGAGCAGGATCTTCTGCGCGCGGATTGTCGCTGGTCAGTATTACCGCATCCGCCGCGCGCGAGGCAATGCCGCCCATGATCGGGCGTTTTCCGCTGTCACGGCTGCCGCCGCAGCCAAAGACACACACCAGCCGACCTCCCCGCGCCTCAGCCTGCGGGCGCAGCGCCGCCAGGGCGCGCTCAAGGGCATCGGGGGTATGAGCGTAATCGACCACAACCAGCGGCGCGCCGGCAACTGCCGTCTGGGCCGCGCCCAGGCCGGGAACAGGGACCACCGCCTGGAGCCGGCCCGCAACGGGATGCAAGGCGGCAAGCACACGCGCAATGCGCGATACGCTCCAGCCCAGCTCACTCAGTATGCCGGCCAGCAACAACAGGTTGGACACATTGTGCCGGCCCAGCAGATGCGTCAGTATCTGCGCGGTGCCGGCAGGCATTGCCAGCGTGAAGACCAGGCCGTCCGCCCCCGCATGAATATCTTCCGCCCTGATCGCCGCCTCAGGGCCGTCTATCGAATAGGCTTGGGCAAGGCCTGCGGGCAGCATGGCCAGGAGCTCACGCCCCGCCGCATCGTCAGCATTGACAATGGCGCGCTGCAGCCCTGGCCGCTCGAATAGCGCAAACTTGGCGCGCTTGTAGTTTTCTTCGGTGCGGTGGTAATCCAGATGATCGCGCGTCAGGTTGGTAAAGCCTGCAATATCAACCATCACCTCATCCATGCGCCCCTGGTCTATGCCTATGGACGAAGCCTCCATGGCGACCACCTGGGCGCCAGCCTGCCGCAGGGCGGCCAGGCTGTGATGCAGGGTCAGCACATCAGGCGTGGTCAGGGCGCCATGCAACATGCCGCCATCCGGCAGTGTGACGCCCAGCGTGCCTATCGCCCCGCACGGCACGCCCTCCGCATTGAGGGCATTTGCAAGCCACTGCACGCAGCTCGTCTTGCCGTTGGTGCCCGTGACCGCCACCACTTTGAGGTTTGCCGAAGGCTCGCCATACCAGCTATGCGCCACCGCTCCCAGCTTGCTGGCCAGACCATCCACCTGCAGCATAGGCACGCTGATGGAAGCCGCCGCCTCGGGCAATGCGTGCGTCACAATGGCCGCCGCGCCGCGCGCCACAGCCTGGGCAATAAAGTCTTTGCCATCCGCGCTCAGGCCAGGGCAGGCAAAAAACACATCGCCAGCGCGAAGCTGGCGTGTATCCAGGCACAGGCGGGCGCCGCGCGCCGCGCGTCCGTCGAGCCAGGCAACGATCTCGCGCGCGCTCATTGGTGCGCTCCTTCTTTCTCGCCCAGCGCCACCAGCGATTCGATGGGCGCGTCAGGCTGCACGCCCAGGCGGCGCAAGCTGCTGGCCACAATGTTCGAGAACACCGGCGCGGCGACGCGTCCGCCGTAATAGCCCTTGCCATGCGGTTCGTCAATCGAGACCGCGACCACTATGCGAGGGTTCGAGACGGGTGCGAAACCGACAAAAGAGCTGCGATATTTGCTGCGGCTGTACTTTCCGTCGACAATCTGGCGTGCCGTACCGCTCTTGCCCGCCACGCGATAGCCCTGAACCTGGGCCAGCTTGGCGCCATCGGGGCCGGCCGCCGCCTCCAGCATGGCGCGGATCTGCGCAGCCACCTCGGGACGATAGACCTGTACGCTCGTGGGCTTGCCTTCACGCTTGAGCAAAGTCAGCGACACCATATCCCCGTTGCGGGCAAAAGTGGTATAGGCATGGGCGATCTGCATCAGCGAAACAGACAGGCCATAGCCATAGGCCATGGTCGCGCGCTCGATGGGGCGCCACCGTTCCCAGGGACGCAGGCGCCCGGAGGCGACACCAGGGAAATTGGTGGCTGGCGGACGGCCAAAACCCAGGTCGGTAAACTTGTTCCACATTTCCTGCGAGGTCAGCTTCTCGGAAATCATGGTCATGCCGATATTGCTGGAGCGCCGCAGAATGCCCGCCACATTCAATACACCATTGCGGCTGACATCCGAAATGGTCGACCCCTGGTAACGGTATTGGCCATTGCCGGTGTCGAACAGCGTCGAAGTGCTGATTCGATTGATGTCCAGCGCCAGCGCCGCCGTGAAGGGCTTCATGATGGAGCCCGGCTCAAACGTATCGGTCAGGGCGCGATTGCGCAGCGCAGCGCCCTTGCGGTCGGACCGGTCATTCGGGTTGTAGGTCGGGAGGTTGACCAGCGCAAGTATTTCACCCGTCTTCACATCCAGCACAATGCCCGCCGCAGCCTTGGCATTGTTGTCCTCCATGGCCGCCTTGAGCGCCGTATACGTGTCAAACTGCAGCCCCGCATCAATGGACAGCCTCAGATCCTGCCCGTCGACCGGCGGGACGATGGCCTGCACGTCCTCCACGACACGCCCCAGCCTGTCTTTGATGACACGGCGCGACCCCGGCTTGCCGGAAAGCTCATTATTGAAGGCCAGCTCGATACCATCTATGCCCTTGTCTTCAATATTCGTAAAGCCAATGATGTGCGCCGCGACTTCGCCCTCGGGATAGAAACGGCGCATCTCCGCCTGCTCGTGAAAACCGGGCAGCTTGAGTTCGCGGATGCGCTCGGCAATATCCATGGACACCTGGCGCTTTATATAGACAAAGCTCCTGTCCTCGTCGACGATTCTGCTCTTGATGTCAGACACGGACATATCCAGCAGCTTGCCCAGCGCGCCCAACTGCGCGTCGCTGGCCTTGCGCGCATCTTCCGGAATCGCCCATATCGCGCGGACGGGAACGCTGGACGCCATGACCACCCGACCGCTGCGGTCAAAAATCTTGCCACGGGTGGCAGGCAGCACCAGGGTGCGCTCGTAGCGGCGCTCCCCCTGCTGCTTGAGGAACTCATTGGACAGGCCCTGCAAGTACAGGGCCTTGGCTGCCAGGGCGACAAAGCCCAGCATCAGAAGAATCAGCACCAGCCGCGACCGCCACATAGGCATCTGCTGGCTCAGGACCGGACTGTCATAGAAGCGTACACGCTTCATTGGCTGCCCTCCTTGCCGCTGGAGACTGGCGCTGCCGCGCTATTCTTTGCCGCCGCGTCATTCTTTATATAGATAGTGCGCTCAGGAGACCCCGGCGCCATATGCAGATCCGCACGCGCCATGCCATCGATACGGGCATTGCGAGCCAGCTCCGCCCGCTCAAGCTGCAGGCGGCGCCAGTCGGTGTCGAGCTGGCGCGCCTTGTCCTCAAGGCGTCCCGCTTCCACATAGAGCTGGCGCGCCTGAAAACGCGCCGTCACCAGCGACAGCGCGGAAAACATCAGTACGGCGGCGAAGATCAGACTGAGGCGGCCCATTATCTGCGCCCCCCTGATTTGCCAGACGGCTTGCCGCGACGCCCTCGCGCGCCAGCCTGACCCGCGCTCCCGAGCGCGGGCCCGGGATCGGGAACAAAAGATGCCCCGCCATCAGCCGGCAAGGGTGCCGAGGTGCGTTCAGCCACCCGCAGCACAGCCGACCGGGCACGCACGTTGTCGCCAGCCTCTTCGGGCGTCGGCAAGACCCTGCCGAGCGAGCGCAGGATGGCAGGCGGCATGTCCTTCTCAAGAATCGGCAGGCGAGCCTGCGCCGCCGCCGGCCTGGAAGCCGACGCGATGCACTGCTTGACCATACGGTCTTCTAGAGAATGGAAGCTGATCACGGCCAGACGCCCTCCCGGAGCCAGTACCGTCAGTATTGCCTTGAGGGCGCGCGCGAGCTCCTCGAGCTCCTGATTGAGGTAAATCCGTATAGCCTGAAAGCTGCGGGTGGCCGGGTGTTGACCCTTTTCGCGCGTACGGACGACACTGGCGACGAGCTCGGCGAGTTCGAGCGTTGTGCGCAGCGGCCTGGATTCGCGGCGACCAGCAACCGCCTTTGCAATCTGGAAAGCAAACCGTTCTTCGCCATAATGTGCTATGACCTCCCTCATCTCTTCAACACTGGCCTGAGCCAGCCATTGCTCAGCGGTTATGCCGCTGCTCGTATCCATCCGCATATCCAGCGGGCCTTCGCGCATGAAGGAAAACCCTCTGGACGCATCGTCAATCTGGGGGGATGAAACACCCAGATCCAGCATCACTCCATCGACCGCCTCAATGCCCAGCATTTCAAGCTGCTCGGCCATGGCGGCAAAACCGCTGTGCACCACCGTCACCCGCGCATCCTGCTCCGCAAGCTCCCTGGCAACGGCAATCGCCTCGGGGTCCTTGTCGAACACCACCAGCCTTGCGTCGTCCGCCAGCCTGGACAACAAGGCACGGCTATGCCCTCCGCGCCCGAAGGTGCCATCCACGTACACACCGCTGCGCGCTGCCGTGCCGGCCTCTTCCAGCGCCACTGCCGTCTTGCCCGCCTTGCCGCTGGCGCCAAACCCTGGAACAACGAGAGCGTTGACCGTAGGCTCCAGCAGCACGGACCGATGCACAAACGACATGACAGGATTTCAGAAAGAAAATTGTTCCAGGACCTCGGGCATGCCCTTGGCGAGATCTTCAGCTTCGCGACGCGCCCATTCGGCCGCATCCCACAACTCAAAATGGCTCCCCATCCCCAGCAGCATGACTTCGCGAGTGAAACCGGCCGCGTTGCGCAACTCTGGCGCAACCAGTATCCGGCCCGATCCATCCATATCCACATCCTGCGCATTGCCCAGCAACAACCGTTGCAGCGGCCGCGCGGACATCGGGAAATTGGCGATCTGCTCCCGCTTTTTCTCCCACACATTGCGCGGGTAAAGCAGCAGACAGCCGTCTGGATGACGGGTAAGGGTAAGACGGCCTTCCACCTGGGAAGTAAGCGCGTCACGATGCCGGGTCGGAATCGAAATCCGCCCCTTGGCATCGAGAGTGAGTGCGCTGCTACCCTGGAACAAGTTTTACCCCACTTTTTTGCACAAAATCCTACTTTTCCCCACTCTACGGGAAGGGGGTCAACAGGTCAAGGCCCAGGTTGCAATTTTTTCAATTACGTCAAGCACTTAGCGCTACTTCCCAGAAGCCCACAATAAAAAATATCTCAATAAATCAATAAATTGAGATATGAACTGAAAGTCCTTTATCATGAAGGAGGCCCACTGGGCAGCCGGAAATTTGCAATTACTGACAAACCAGCCTTGCGCACAAAAAATGCGCACAAGAGGCGCGCTGGAAAAGGGTCCACCCGGCCAAACCGGGTGGGCCATAGACTGAAATATGAGAATGAGACAGGCCTATAGGCCGGATTCTGTACACCCGGCGAGCCGGGCGGGCAATCATTCCTCTGGTCGCGGCATTGCTGCCGCGCTCTAGCCATCTACCCGCATGCTCGGGCGAGCCACCCGTCTGGCACAAGGCCGGCGCATGCCTATTTGATGTTGCTCCGGATAGAGGTTGCCGCGTTTCACCCTGCGGCGTCAGGAGCGTTGCCACCCCTGCGGTACGGAGATGGCCGTACCGGTGCGCGCTTGCGCGCGCCCCCGCCGCAGACTCGTCTCTGTGGCCCTGTTCCTCGGCTTGCCGCGGCATTGCTGCCGCGCCTCGCCGGACGGCCGTTAGCCGCTACCCTGCTCTATGGAGTCCGGACCTTCCTCGATGCTTGCGCACCGCGATCGCCTGGCCTGCCTCACGCGACATTGTAACCTGCGACAATAGCGTTTTGGCCCGGCATCGGCGCAGCGCTTCAATTCACCCTGAACAGCTCGCCTGCCATGTCGCAGGCAAGGCGCACGCAGGTCAGTCACCGGGGCATCACAGACAACAGGCATCACACACCATGGCAGCAAGCACACTCATCTCCCTCTCCGATGCGCAACTGGCGTATGGCCATCATCCGCTGCTGGACCATGCCGAGCTGGCCATCCAGCCCGGCGAGCGCATTGGCCTCATTGGACGCAATGGCGCGGGCAAATCCTCGTTGCTCAAGGTTCTTGACGGCCGCATAGACCCCGATGACGGCGAAGTCATGCGACTGGGCGGCCTTACCGTGGCGACAGTGGAGCAGGAACCCGAGCTTGACGATAGCCAGACGGTCTATGACGCACTGTGCGGCGACATCACCGAAAGCGAAGACTGGCAGCGTCCGGCGCGCGTCGGCGCGCTGATCGAACAATTGGGACTGACACCCGATGCCGCGATCCGCGGGCTTTCCGGAGGCTCGCGCAAACGCGTGGCGCTGGCGAGGGCGCTGGCGGACGAGCCAGACCTGCTGTTGCTGGACGAGCCCACCAATCACCTGGATTTCGAGGGCATCACCTGGCTCGAAAACCTGCTGCGCAATGCGCGCTGCAGCGTGGTGATCATCACCCACGACCGCCGTTTTCTTGACGCGGTGGCCACTCGCATCGTTGAACTCGACCGGGGCAAGCTGTTCAGCTTTCCCGGCAATTTCTCGCAATGGCAACAGCGCAAGGCCGAGTGGCTGGAGGCAGAGCAGCAGCAGAACGCACGCTTCGACAAGCTGCTGGCGCAGGAAGAGGTCTGGATCCGCAAAGGCATCGAAGCCCGGCGCACACGCAATGAAGGCCGCGTGCGCCGCCTGGAACAGCTGCGCCGCGAACGCGGGGCGCGCCGCGAGCTGCAGGGCAACGTGCGTCTGGCGGTCGCCGAAGGGCAGCGCTCCGGAAAGCTGGTCGCGGAACTGCAGCACATCAGCCATGGCTACGGCGATCGCATACTGATCCGCGATTTTTCCACCGTCATCCTGCGCAAAGACCGCATCGGGCTGATCGGCCCCAACGGCGCGGGCAAGACCACTTTACTGCGCATCATTCTCGGCCAGCTCAAGCCTGACGCAGGCAGCGTCCGGCTGGGCACCAACCTGACCGTAGGCTATTTCGACCAGATGCGCTCGCAGCTGGATGAAAACGCAACGCTGGCCGACACGATCAACCCCGGCAGCGAATGGATAGAAATCGGCGACCAGCGCAAGCATGTCATGAGCTACCTGGAAGACTTTCTGTTCCCTCCCGCGCGCGCGCATTCGCCCGTGAGCAGTCTGTCAGGCGGCGAGCGCGCCCGTCTGGTGCTGGCCCGCATGTTCGCCCGGCCCACCAATGTGCTGGTGCTCGACGAGCCCACCAACGACCTGGACATCGAAACCCTGGAGCTGCTCGAAGAACTGCTGCAAGACTATCCCGGCACCGTACTGCTGGTCAGCCATGACCGCCAGTTCCTCGACAACGTCGTCACGCAGACGATCGCCGCCGAAGGCGATGGCCATTGGGGGGAATATGTCGGGGGCTACGAGGAATGGCTGGCCCAGCGCCCGCAGCCCACCTCGGTAACCACGGGCGACAAGCCCCAGCAAAAGTCGCCGCCCGCCGACAGATCGGCGGCAGGCAACGCCGCCCAAGCCAGTTCCGGCAAAACATCACGGCCTGCAAGACCGGGTCGTATCACCTCCTGGGAACTGCGCGAGCTTGAAGGTCTGCCCGATGCCATAGCGCAGCTTGAATCCGAACAGGCTGAGCTGGCCGCAAAACTGGCCGACGGCACGCTGTACCGGGATGCGCCCGACGAGGTGGAGCGCATCAATGCGCGCGTGGCGGAAACAGAGCAGGAGCTCCTGGCGCTGTTTGAGCGCTGGGAAGCCCTGGAAGCCAAGCAGCAAGGGGCTGGCAGCCAGCCATAGCGCCCAGGCGTCCCATCGGCAGTGTCTGGCTCCACGCCACCCCCATGGGTAGCGGCCTGCACCGCCCGCCTTGCCACAGCGCGGGGCGACCTCCCTTACTGGCTCACAAAGCGCCAGCCAAGCGAAGTGCCGCCCGCCAACGGCACGACGGTCGTATCGGCCATGGGCAACGCATCAGGAATGGCAAACTCCGCCCGCTCCAGCGTAATGGTTCCGTCATTGACCGGCAAGCCATAAAAGGCAGGCCCGTTCAGGCTGGCAAACGCCTCCAGGCGGTCGAGCTGCCCGGCCTGGTCAAAGGCCGTGGCATAAAGCTCCATCGCATGCAAAGCGGTGTAACAGCCGGCGCAGCCACAGGCAGCTTCTTTCAGCCCGCGCGGATGCGGCGCGCTGTCCGTGCCCAGGAAAAAGCGGGCATTGCCGCTGGTGGCCGCATCAAGCAGCGCCAGCCGGTGCTTTTCCCGCTTGAGTACGGGCAGGCAGTACCAGTGCGGCTGCAATCCGCCCGTAAACAGGGCATTCCGGTTATAGAGCAGATGGTGGGCGGTAATCGTGCCCGCCACCGGCCCTTCCGCATAACGCACGTACTGGACGCCCTCGCTCGTGGTCAGGTGCTCGAACACGACCTTCAGTTCGGGGAAAGCGCGCCGCAGCGGAATCATGACCCGATCAATAAACACCGCCTCACGATCAAACAGGTCGATGTCGGGGTCGGTCACCTCACCATGCACCAGCAGCGGCAGCCCGGCCTGTTCCATGGCCTCCAGCACGCGCGAACACCGGCCAAGCAGGTCCGTCACCCCGGCATCCGAATTGGTCGTGGCGCCGGCCGGGTATAGCTTCACCCCGTGTACCACGCCCGTATCTACGGCCTTGCCGATTTCAGCGGCGCTGGTGTTGTCGGTCAGGTAAAGCGTCATCAGGGGCGTGAAGCGCCCCTCAGGCACCCCTGCCTTGCCCAGCGCCGCCATGATGCGGTCGCGATAGGCGACAGCCTGCTCTGCGGTCGTGACCGGCGGCTTGAGGTTGGGCATGATGATGGCCCGGCCAAACTGGCGGGCCGTATCGCCGACAACGGATTCAAGCACTGCGCCATCGCGCAGGTGCAGATGCCAATCGTCCGGGCGGGTAAGGGTCAGGGTCTGAATGGTGCTGCTCATGGCTACTCTAATATGTTGGAGCGGAGCTCAGCCGTCCGCCAGGGGCATGCTGCGCTCGGCCAGCCGGCAGAACATGGCGCTGCCGGCGGGGATCACCGCATCGTTGAAATCAAAGGCAGAATTATGCAGCACGCAGCCCGACTCCGCACCGCCCTGCCCAAGGCGAAAATAAGCACCGGGGCGACGTTGCAGCATGACCGAAAAATCCTCCGAGCCCATAGAGGGCGTCAGATCAGCCACCACATTGTCCTTTCCGAACAGCTCGGTGGCGACATCCGCGACCAGGCGTGCATGCTCGGGGGTATTGATGGTCGCCGGGAACAGCCGGTGATACTTCATTTCTATGCGCGCCTTGAACGCCGCAGCTATGCCGTCCACCACTTCCTGCATACGCTGCACAACCTGGGCCTGAACCACCGGGCTGAAGGTCCGCACCGTGCCCACCATGCGGGCGTCCTTGGGAATAACGTTCATGGCCTGGAGATTCCCGGCATTGACCGCCGCGATAGTGACAACAGCGGACTCCGGCGCCGGCACATTGCGCGAGACTATCGTCTGCAGGGCAGTGATCAATTGCGCGGCAATGACCACCGGATCGTTGGTCTGATAGGCATGGGCGCCGTGTCCTCCCCTGCCTTCGATGTGGATCTCGAAATGATCGGCGGCAGCCATCATGGGACCCGGATTCACGCCAATAACGCCGGGCGGCAAGCCCGGCCAGTTATGCAGCGCATAAATCGCATCGCAAGGAAAGCGCTCGAACAAACCATCGTCCAGCATGGCCTGGGCGCCGCCCAGCCCCTCCTCCGCGGGCTGGAATATCAGAACCACCCTCCCATCGAAGTTGCGTGTTTCAGCGAGATAGCGCGCCGCGCCAAGCAGGATGGCGGTGTGCCCGTCGTGGCCACAGGCATGCATGACGCCAAGATTGTTCGACGCGTAGCCGGCCTCACCCTGCTCAAGTATGGGCAAGGCATCCATGTCTGCGCGCAGCCCGATGGATTTCCCGCTGCTGTTACGCTTTCCCTCCAGCACACCCACCACACCTGTCTTGCCAACCCCACGGTGCACCTGGTAGCCCAGCGCCTGCAAGGCATTGGCGGCAAGCGCCGAAGTACGCACCTCCTGGAAGCCTAGCTCGGGGTTTGCATGAATATCGCGACGAATAGCGGTCAGATCGCCGTGGAACGACTGAATTGCCTGGATTATGGATTTTGCGTACATGGATGCCTGTCTCCCCAGACACGGATTTTGCGGCCTCCAAACCCGGCGCCCGTGCCAACGAAACACCATACCACAGCGCGTTTCCCCCTATAACGGTTTTTTTACCGCCGGACAAGCAGATGAATCCACCTGCACAAATCACTTTGTCTTTGGAGGAATCTCACGTTATGCTGCGGGAGAAGTAATTTTTTCCCTCAATCAGGAGCCCAGTTCTATGGCAACAACCGCGAAAACCGCCCGTAAACCCAACGCGGCCTTCATGAAACCGCTCACGCCTAGCGCAACCCTGGCTGCCGTCATCGGCCCTGACGCCGTTCCCCGTACCGAAGTCACCAAGAAAATCTGGGACTACATCAAGAAGCACGACCTGCAGGATCCCGCCAACCGCCGCAACATCAACGCAGACGACAAGCTGCGCCCCCTGTTCGGCAAAGACCAGGTTTCCATGTTTGAATTGACCAAACTGGTCAACGCACACTTGAAATAAGCGGGTACCGCGCCAGCAGGCATTGCCGCCGGGCGCGCCTGCCGGGTCCAGGCAACAAAAAACGCTGCCCGGAATCAGCCAGACAGCGTGTTTTTTTGCCTGGGCCAGCCCAGTATATTGCCCGCTCGGGCATATGCTTGTGGGCAATATGGCTCGCCCGGCCCGAAAAGAAACCGCCTTTGCAATGGCTGCCTGTCGTTTGAGGCGGCTATTGCAAAGGCGGTTTCTTTATCTTGCAGCCTAGTATTCGGCAACCGGAGGCTGGCCCGAGGCAAGCGCCAGCCAGCCCTTGACGATGCGGTACACGATCCAGACCAGCGCCACCAGGCCCGTCACCCAGCCGATAAAGATGAATGTCGCCAGCCCACTGAGCACCATCCACAGCAAGCCCCACCAGAAGGTGCGGATTATCCAGTCGAAATGCCCGGCGTACACGGTACCGGCCGCATCGCCCCGCTTGAGATAAGCCAGCACGACAGCGGCGATGGTCGCTATGCCGAAAAAGCCGGCACTCAGCAGCCCGAGCGCAAAAAGGCCATAAAGAAGGTGCGTCAGATTGCGCATTGACAAACCTTTGTTGTCCTCTGGCGGAAACGCCTCGGTCATCGGGAACCTCCTGGAGTCAGATATGAATTCCGGCGCTGCGGCAGCGCCTGGGCTATTTTAGCGGAACTGCCGCAGCCGCGATATTACCTCCCCCCGGTGCGATGTCCAGCCTTACACCGGCACGATCGGCGACATTGTTCAGGTGGGCACGCATGGCCGCGCCGGCCTGTGCAGGCGAACCGGTCGCCAGCGCATCGATCACACGGCGATGCTCCGCAATGGGCTCGCTGACCCGTTCAGGATTGGCAAAGGCCACCTGCCGGCTGCCCTCGACCACATCCTCGATCGTGGCCAGAATATCGCGCAGCAGCGGGCTGCCCGCCAGCTCAAAAATATAGGCATGGAAGGCATGGTCGCCATCCGACATCGTGACAAGATCGCCATGCTGCGCGGCCTGCTCCATCTGGACCACCGTACCGCGCAAGCGCTCAAGGCCCGAAGGCGTTACCACGCTCGCCGCCAGCATCACGGCCAACTCCTCCAGCTGCGCCCGCACCAGATACACATCACGCAAGGCATAGCGCTCCTGGAACGGCCAGCGCCCGTAGGCGCTCCCCCTGCCCTGCTCGCCCGGACGGGCAATAAATACGCCGCGCCCCGGCTCGCTGCGCAGCAGCCCCAGACCTTCCAGCATCGTAATGGCTTCGCGCAGCGACGCCCGGCTAACCCCGAGCGACTCAGCCAGCTGGCGCTGGCCCGGCAGCTTCCCGCGCTCCGTCCAGTCGCCTCGCTGCAAACGGGCCTGCAGCTCCTGGGCTATGCCCTGAACAATGGAAACGGCTTTATTCTGCATGCTGAATCAATACAAGTGTGGATAAATGCCGGCAGCCCAACACTGGTCACGGCGGATTGACAGGCGTAATACGCCCATGCATTATGACACCAACCGGTCAGACCGGTTAGAGGCACGTTGGCAGCACAGCGAACCCGCCCACCCCGTCGGCGCTGGCGCAATACTTGGCAGACAGCATCTCCAGGAGCAAAGCAAGCATGTCTTCGGAACCCTGTGTTGTAGAGCGTCTCATGCGCATAGCCGGCGATATGGCCAGCCTGGCTGGCTACCCTTTCCCCGACCGCATCCCGCTGTGGCGCGAACGCCTGTCTGTCAACCTGCCTGAGCTGCGGTATCTGGACACCCTTACCGATGCCGGGGCAGGCCAGTATATGCCTCGCGCTGGCGCCATTGCCCCGGAGGGGATCACACCCGCCGCCGACACGCCCGGCATAGCGGCCATCGCCCGCCAGGCGCACATCAACGAACAGGGCGTGCTGCAACCGGCCCTGCACGCACTGGCCTGCGCCACCCGACATGGCGAGCTCAATGCATTCATTGAACTGGCCAGCGAAGAGGCGCTTGCCCGCCAAGCCTCACTGGCCGGAGCCGCCGCTCGCGGAGGCAGCCCTGCCCCTCTGCTGGGCGTGCCAATCGCCGTCAAAGACCTCATGGCTGTCGAAGGGTTTCGCCTCACCGGCGGCAGCAGCCCCGCCGGTACGGTCTGTTGCGACCATGATGCTGTTGCGGTGTCACGGTTGCGCCAGGCAGGCGCGCTCATTCTGGGGATGGCCAACCTGCATGAACTGGCCTATGGGATTACCAGTGCCAATCCCCATCACGGCGCGGTCGTCAACCCGCGCAACCCGCGGCACACCCCTGGCGGCTCCAGCGGTGGATCCGCCGCCGCAGTGGCGGCAGGCATTGTGCGGGCCGCCATAGGCACAGATACCGCAGGCTCGATCCGTATTCCTGCCGCCTGTTGCGGCGTTGTCGGCTTCAAACCCAGCTATGACGCCATTTCTCGGCAGGGCGCCATGGATCTTGGCCCAACCCTGGATCACGTGGGCCCCATCACCCAGTCTGTCTATGATGCCGCCCTGCTGTTTTCCGTCATGGCCGGCCAGCCTCCCCAGGTGCCACGCAGGCTTTCCAGTCTGCAGGGGCTGCGCATCGGCATTCCTAGCCACTATTTTTTTGAACCGCTGGCTCCGGATGTCCGTCGCGCGCTCGATGAAGGCATCAGGCGCATCGAGGCCGATGGCGCCACCATGGTCCCAGTTGAAATCCCAGGCATGGAGCACGGGCCGGGCATTCAGTTCGCGACCCTGTGCAGCGAGGCCACAGCCATCCATTGGCGCCGCCTCGTCCAGGTGCCCGAGTCGCTCGGCGAGGACGTGCGCGTCCGGCTCGAGATCGGCCAAATGTTTCCAGCCATCTGGTACACGCGGGCGCAGGGCGCCCGGACACGTCTGGCTGCCTCGCTGGCGAACGCATTGGCCGGGGTCGATATCCTGCTGACACCCACTTTGCGCACAACCGCCCCGGCGGCGGGCAGCACCAGCGTCACCCTGGGCGGTCGTGACATGCCGCTGCATACCGCCATGACCAACCTGACGCTGCCTTTCAATCTTGCAGGCCTGCCCGCCATTACCCTGCCTTGCGGACATGGCGCCAACGGCCTGCCCGTCGGGATGCAACTGGCCGGCAGGCTGGGCGACGACTGGCGGCTACTGGCGGTGGCGCACCGTGTGGAAGCCCTGCTGCGACCAGCCAACCAGACCTGACCCGGACGCGTTGACATTTCAAGGGGTTTAGGCAACCATAGAGCAAAAACTGGTCAGACCGGTATGACAAGCAGCCATAAGCTTGCGGCGGGCTGGCATATAAGGCGCCATCCCCGGCGCCCACCGCTAGGAGGATAGCAATGAGACAAAGCCGTTTAGCCATGGCAGTTACTGCCGCCGCATTCCTGAGCCTGGCCCAGCCTACCCAGGCAGCCGACCCTGTTGTCATCGGGGTAAGCATCGCCCAGTCTCCACCGGGCTCCGTCGTACAGGGTACCCAGGTCAAGGACGGCATCGAGATCATCACCAAAATGATCAATGACGAGGGAGGCGTTCTCGGGCGTCCGCTCAAGATCGTCTATGAGGACAACCAGGGCATACCTGAAAAGGGCCGCGCGGCGGTCGAGAAGCTGATTTCCCGCGACAAGGTCGTTGCCATCACCGGCGGTCAC
>Ga0182738_1001500_pt1 | contig 29184 bp, 36 predicted proteins | sample eDN5th30CBELigMG_FD_128876 | JGI IMG/M metagenome (GOLD analysis project Ga0182738, IMG submission 128876) | Enriched Miracle-Growth compost microbial communities from Emeryville, California, USA - eDNA 5th pass 30_C BE-Lig MG (version 2)... ...
CGTCGTCCGGTGCGTGTAGCCGTACGAGACGCCGGTGCCGGCAGGGACGCGGCGGACCGCGGCGACGGCGCCGCGCAGCGTCATGGCGGGGCGCAGGCCGAGCTCCGCCGAGGAGCGGTCGGCGAACGGCGACAGTCCGTACATGGCGATGCCGATGCGCACGCAGCCCAGGCGCGACTCCGGGAGCGCGATCGCCGCGTGCGAGGCGGCGATGTGGCGCAGCGGCGGGGTGAGGCCGACGGATGCCGCGGCGATGACCCCGCGCTCGAAGGCGCGCACCGCGGCGCGGTCGTCGTCGGGGCTCGCGTTGGAGAGGTGGCTGAACAGCCCCGTGACGGTGAGCTTGCCGATGCGCTCGAGGCGCGCGGCCTCGGCGAGCACGACGCCCCAGTCGGCGGGCGCGACGCCGTTGCGCGACAGCCCCGTCTCGAGCTTGATGTGGACGGCCACCGGGCGGTCGACGGATGCCGCGGCGGCGGCCTGCTGCAGCTGGTCGAAGCTGGAGACGCCCAGCTCGATCCCGACCGACGCCGCTTCGGCGAAGGATGTGCCGGGGGCGTGCAGCCACGCGATGATGGGCGCCATGATGCCGGCCCGGCGCAGCGCGAGCGCCTCGTCGACGTCGGTGACGCCGATGCGGTCCGCGCCGCCCTCGAGGGCCGCGCGGGCCGACCGCACGGCGCCGTGCCCGTAGCCGTCGGCCTTCACGACGGCGATGACCTGGGAGTCGGTGAGGCGCCGCACGTGCCGGATGTTGGCGGCGATGGCGTCCGTGTCGATGAGGGCTTCCCGGAGGATGCCCGGGGGCATGGCGGTCATGAGCCGGTCCCCTCGGCGACGACGTAGGCGGTCGCGAGGCCCGCGTCGTGCGACATCGACAGGTGCAGCGTCGTGATGCCGCGCTCCGCGACGGCCTGCGCGGTCGTCCCGGTGAGGGTGAACCACGGGCGTCCGGAAGGCTCCGGGGTCACCTCGATCTCCGTCCAGTGCACGCCGTCGGAGCCGCCGAGCGCCTTGATGAGCGCCTCCTTGGCCGCGTAGCGGGCCGCGAGCGACCGCGGGCGCAGCAGGCGCTCCGCGGGCGCGAACAGACGCTCGAGGAGCGTCGGCGTGCGCGCGAGGGTGCGCTCGAATCGCGCGATGTCGACGAGGTCGACGCCGATTCCGACGATCATGGCTCCTCCGGGTGCCGCCGCTGAGCGGCCTCCTCGACCCTACCCCGCGGCGACGGAGGGGTTACTCGACCGTGACGGACTTGGCGAGGTTGCGCGGCTGGTCGACGTCCAGGCCCTTCGCGGTCGACAGGCCCATCGCGAAGATGTGCAGCGGGATGACGGCCAGCAGCGGCTCGAAGAGCGGACCCGCCAGCGGGATGCGCAGCACCTCGTCGGCGGCAGGCAGCACCGCGGCATCCCCCTCTTCGGCGATCGCGATGACGCGGGCGCCGCGGGCGCGGATCTCCTCGATGTTGGAGACGACCTTGGAGTGCAGCAGCGCGGAGCCGCGCGGCGACGGGACGACGACGAACACGGGCTGGCCCGGCTCGATGAGCGCGATGGGACCGTGCTTGAGCTCGCCGGCGGCGAAGCCCTCGGCGTGGATGTACGCGAGCTCCTTGAGCTTGAGCGCGCCCTCGAGCGCGATCGGGTAGCCGACGTGGCGGCCGAGGAACAGCACGGAGCGGGTGTCGGCCATCCAGCGCGCGAACTCCTCGATGTGCTCCTGCTCGGTGTCCAGCACTTGCTGGATCTTCACCGGGATCGCCTCGAGCTCGAGGACCTGCTGCGCGATCTGGTCGTCGGTCAGGGTGCCGCGGATGTGCGCGACGTGCAGGGCGAGCAGGTAGAGCGCCGTGATCTGGGCGACGAACGCCTTCGTCGAGGCGACCGCGACCTCGGGGCCGGCGTGCGTGTAGACGATGGCGTCGGACTCGCGCGGGATGGTGGCGCCCTGCGTGTTGCAGATCGACAGCGTGCGGGCGCCGTGCTCGCGCGCGTACTTGACGGCCATGAGGGTGTCCATCGTCTCGCCCGACTGGCTGATCGAGACGACGAGCGTGTCCGGGCCGAGCACCGGCTCGCGGTAGCGGAACTCGTGCGCGAGCTCGACGTCGACGGGGACGCGCGCCCACTGCTCGAGCGCGTACTTGCCGACCTGGCCGGCGTACGCGGCGGTGCCGCAGGCGATCACGACGACCCGCGAGACGTCGCGGAACAGGTCGTCGAGGCCGTCGAGCTCGGGGATCGAGACGATGCCGTCGTGCACGCGCCCGCGGATCGTGTTGGCGACGGCCTCGGGCTCCTCGGAGACCTCCTTGGCCATGAACGACGACCAGCCGCCCTTCTCGGCCGCCGACGCGTCCCACGTGACCTCGAACGGCTCGACCTCGACGGGGTTGCCGGCGAAGTCGGTGACGGTGACGCCCTCGGGCGTGATCGCGACGATCTCGTCCTGCCCGATCGCGAGGGCGTTGCGGGTGTGCTCGACGAACGCCGCGACATCCGATCCGAGGAAGTTCTCGCCCTCGCCCAGCCCGATCACGAGCGGCGAGTTGCGTCGGGCGCCGACGACGAGGCCCGGGTGGTCCTCGTGCATCGCGAGGAGCGTGAAGGCGCCCTCGAGGCGCGACACGGTCGCGCGGAACGCGGCGATGAGGTCGCCGTCGTTGCGGCGGTACTCGCGCCCGAGCAGCACCGCGGAGACCTCGGTGTCGGTCTCGCTGCGGAACGTGTAGCCGGCCTCGAGCAGCTCGGCCTTGAGCGCGCCGAAGTTCTCGATGATGCCGTTGTGGATGACGGCGAGCCTGTCGTCGTCGGCCAGGTGCGGGTGCGCGTTGGCATCCGTGGGTCCGCCGTGGGTCGCCCACCGCGTGTGTCCGATGCCGGTCTTGCCGTCCGCGAGGGGCGCCTCGACGAGGTCGTCGCGGAGGATCGAGAGCTTGCCCGCGCGCTTGCGCATGCCGAGAGTCCCGTCGCCGTCGATGACGGCGATCCCGGCGGAGTCATACCCCCGGTACTCGAGGCGCGCGAGGCCTGCGAGAAGGATGGCCTGGCTGTCGCGAGGCCCCACGTATCCGACGATTCCGCACATCCTCCCATCGTAAGCGGGGGGATATGGGAGGACGCCGAACGAAACGGATGCCGCAGGTGCGGCGCCGCCTCAGAGCTTGCGCAGCTGGACCGTCTCGACGGTGTGGTCCGCCGCCTTCTTGAGCACGAGCGTCGCGCGGTGCTTGGTGGGCAGGACGTTCTCCATGAGGTTCGGCAGGTTGATGTCGTTCCAGTAGCCGAGCGCCGTCTGGATCGCCTCCTCCTCACCGAGGTGCGAGAAGACGTTGAAGTACGAGTTCGGGTTGCTGAACGCGCCGTTCTTCAGCGCCATGAACCGGTCGACGTACCATTGCGCGATGTCGTCGGGGTCTGCGTCGACGTAGATCGAGAAGTCGAACAGCTCGCTCACCGACACCTCGTCCGACCCGGGCGGCGGCTGCAGGACGTTGAGGCCCTCGACGATGAGGACGTCGGGCCGGCGGACCGTGACGTACGCGTCCGGGACGATGTCGTAGTGCAGGTGCGAGTAGAACGGTGCCCGCACCTCGGGCGCGCCGCTCTTGATGCGGGTGAGGAAGGACAGCAGGGCGCGCCGGTCGTACGACTCGGGGAAGCCCTTGCGCGTCATGAGGCCGCGGCGCTCGAGCTCCGCGTTGGGGTAGAGGAACCCGTCGGTGGTGACGAGCTCGACGCGGGGCGTGTCGGACCACCGGCTGAGGAGCTCGCGCAGCAGGCGCGCGATGGTGGACTTGCCGACGGCGACGGATCCGGCGATGCCGATGACGAACGGCGTCGTGGTGGTGTCCGGCTCTCCGAGGAACGTGCTCGTGGCGGCACCGAGCGACTTCGTGCCGGCGACGTAGAGACTCAGCAGCTTGCTGAGGGGCAGGTAGACCTCCTGCACCTCCTGGATGTCGAGACGGTCGCCGAGTCCGCGGATCTGGACGATCTCGGTGTCGGTGAGCGGCTGCTTCATGCCGGGGGCCAGGCGCGCCCAGTCGGAGCGGGCGAGCTCCCGGTAGGGGGAGAGTGCCGAGGCCGGCTCGGCGGGGACTGTGTCGCGAGGAGTGGACATCACGGCCATGCTAGCGGCGGCCGGAGCGCGCGGGGCCGACCGCTACGCTCGATTCGTGCGTCTCGGAGTCCTCGACATCGGCTCGAACACCGTCAATCTCCTCGTGGCGGAGGCACGCCCCGGCGCGCGCCCGGTCACGACGATGTCGCATCGCTCGGTGCTGCGCCTCATGCGCTTCCTCGAGCCGGACGGGGCGCTCAGCGAGCTCGGCATCCAGGCTCTCGAGGACGCCGCCCGCGCCGCGCGCGCCGTCGCGGACCGCGAGGACGTCGCGGAGCTGCTGACGATCGCGACTTCCGCCCTCCGCGAGGCACCCAACGGCCCCGACGTCATCGCGCGCGTCGAGGCGATCACGGGTGTGCCGCTGCAGGTGCTCGACGGCCCCGGCGAGGCGCGCTACACGTTCCTCGCGATCCGCCGGTGGTTCGGCTGGTCGGCCGGCGAGATCCTCATGATCGACATCGGCGGCGGATCGCTGGAGATCGCCGCCGGTCCCGACGAGCTCCCCGACGTCGCCCTTTCGCTGCCCCTCGGCGCCGGACGCGTCACGGTCGGCTTCCTCCCCACCGACCCGCCGACCGCCGAGCAGCTGAGCGCCCTCCGCGCCCACGTCGACGAGCAGCTCGGGTCGGTGCGCGACGCGATGGCCGGTCGCCCCTCCCCCGACCACATCGTCGGATCGTCCAAGACGGTGCGCTCGCTCGCGCGGCTCGCCGGCAGGTCCGTCCCCGGCTGGGCGGAGGACGAGCGGATGCTGCTGAGCCGCTCTTCGCTGAAGAGCTGGATCCCGCGCATGGCGGCCATGCCGGCCGACGCCCGCCAGCAGCTGCCCGGCATCACGCCCGAGCGCACGTTCCAGATCGTGGGCGGCGCCGTCGTGCTGCACGCGACGATGAAGGCGCTCGGCGTCGACGAGCTCGAGGTCTCGCCGTGGGCGCTGCGCGAGGGCGTGCTGCTGCGCTACCTGGAGACGATGGACTGAGGCGCGGGCGCCGAGCCGCCGGTCAGGCCGGAAGGAGCGCGACGACCTCGTCGAGCACCGCGTCGGCCACCTCGCGCTTCGAGCCGGACACGTCGCGGAGCACGTCGCCCGCGCCGCTGAGCACGACGGCCGTGTTGTCGTCGGTGCCGAATCCGCGCCCGTCGCCGACCGCGTTGGCGACGAGGATGTCGGGGCGCTTGCGGGCGAGCTTCTCGCGCGCGAAGCCGAGGAGCTCGTCGCGGTCGGCGGCGGTCTCGGCGGCGAAGCCCACGACGACGCGGCCGTCGACAGGGCGGGCGACGAGGCCGCCGAGCACGTCGGGGGTGCGCACGAGCACGAGCTCGATGCGCTCGGCGCGCGCGGTCTTCTTGATCTTGCGCTCGGAGACCTCCGCGGGCGTGAAGTCGGCGACGGCGGCGGCCATGACGACCACGGATGCCTCGTCCGCGCGCTCTGCGACGGCGGCGGCGAGGTCCGCGGCGGTGACGACGTCGACGGTGTCGATGCCGGACGCCGCGAGAGCCGCGGCCGGCTCGGGGTCCAGGTGCGCGGCGACGACGGTGACCTCGGCGCCGCGCGCGGCGGCGGCGAGGGCGAACGCCACGCCCTGCTTCCCGCTGGAGCGGTTCGCGAGGTAGCGGACGGGGTCGAGCGGCTCGCGGGTCCCGCCGGCGGTGACGAGCACGCGGCGGCCCTCGAGGTCGCGCATGGGGGCGGCGGTCGCAGGCTCCGCCGCGGCGGAGGCGGCGGCGAGCGCCGCGGCGACGATCGCGTCGGGCTCGCTCATGCGGCCGGGTCCGACATCCGGTCCGGTCAGGCGTCCCGACTCGGGGCCGACGATGACGACGCCCCGTTCCCGCAAGGTCGCGACGTTGGCCACCGTCGCCGGGTTCTGCCACATCTCGGTGTGCATGGCGGGCGCGATGACGAGTGGGGCGCGGGTGGCGAGCACGGTCGTGCCGAGGAGGTCGTCGGCGATGCCGGCGGCGATCTTCGCGATCGCGTCGGCCGTCGCGGGGGCGATGACGACGACGTCGGCCTGCTGGCCGAGGGCGACGTGGCGCACCGCGGCGACATCGTCGAAGATCGACGTGTTCAGCGGCTGGCGGCTGATGGCCTCCCACGTGGGGGCGCCGACGAAGCGCAGCGCCGCCTCGGTGGCGATGACCCGCACGGTGTGGCCGGCCAGCACGAGGTCGCGCACGACCTGCACGGCCTTGTAGGCGGCGATGCCGCCGGTCACGCCGACGACGATGTCGAGCGATCGGGTCACGAGTCCTCCCCCAGGTACATGGAGCGGTACGACGGGACGTGGCCGAGCGGCGTCGTGACGGGCTCGACCGACAGCACGGCGTGCACGATCGCGCGGGCCATGACGTCGGCCCCGGCGGACAGCACCTGATTGACCTGGTCGCTCGCGTGCATCGACGGCAGCATGCCCTCGGGCGGCGGCCACGGCCCGTCCCCGGTCGACATCGTGAAGACGACGTCGCCGTCGGAGAGCGTGTGGATGGGGCGGATGGCGCGGGCCATGCCGTCATGCGCGCAGCCGGCCAGGCGGAGCAGCTGGCCACGGGTGAGGGGGATGTCGGTCGCGACGACGGCGAGCGTCGTGTTGAGCGGACGCATCGGGAGGCGCCCGCCGGCGAGCTTCTCGAGGGCGTCGACGGCGCGACGGCGGGCCACGGCATCCGGCGGCGTGATCGCGAACTCGCCGCGCCCGTCGGCATCCGGCAGCTCGAACAGCTCGCCCCACGGCAGCCCGGTGCGCTGGTTGACGGTGGAGCCCGCCGAGTTCACGACGACGAGGGCGCCGACCACCCCGCCACCGGGGAGGACGACGCTCGCCGTCCCGACGCCGCCGCGGATCTCGCTCGCGACCGCGCCGGTCCCCGCGCCCACCGAGCCCTGCGCGACGGGCGCGCCGAGCGGACTGGCGAACGCGGCCTCGAGGGCCTCGCGGGCGAGGGCCGCGTCGGGGCGGGCGAAGAAGTCGCCGCCGCGGCCGAGGTCGAACAGGGTCGCGGAGGGGACGACCGGAACGACGTGGGTGGGCTCCGTGCCGACGGGGAATCCGAGGCCGCGCTCGGCGAGGCCGGCCATCACTCCGCCCGCGGCATCCAGTCCGTAGGCGCTGCCGCCGCCGAGGTACACCGCGTGGATGCGGTCGACCACACCGGTCGGGTCCAGGGCCGCGATCTCGCGCGTCGCCGTGCCGCCGCCGCGCGCGTCGACCGCGGCGGAGACGCCGCCGTCGCCGAGCACGACGGTGGAGCCGGTCAGCCAGCCGTCGCCGATGCGCTGCGCGTGGCCGACGCGGATGCCCGAGACATCCGTGATCGCGTTGCGGGGTCCGGTGCGCAGGCGTCCTGTCCCACCGAGCCGCCAGTCGAGGCCCGTGATGTCCACGGCCCCACCCTAGCCGGGCGCCGAGACACCGAGGGCCGCGGGTCAGACGGCGAGGTGTGTGCGCACGACCTCCGCGAGGGCGTCGGCGTGACGCTCCGCGGTCTCGGCGTCGGCGGCCTCGACCATGACGCGGACGACCTGCTCGGTGCCCGACGGGCGCAGCAGGACGCGACCGGTGTCGCCGAGCTCGGCGGACACCGCCTGCACGGCCTCGAGCACCGCGGGGTGGTCGTTGGCGCGCGTGCGGTCGACGTCCTTGACGTTGACGAGCACCTGCGGATACACGGTCATGATCGAGGCGAGCTCGGCGAGGGTCTTGCCCTGCCGGGCCATCTCCGCGACGAGGTGCAGACCCGTGAGCAGGCCGTCGCCGGTCGTGGCGTAGTCGCTCATGATGACGTGGCCGGACTGCTCGCCGCCGAGCGCGTAGCCGCCCTCGTTCATGGCCTCCAGGACATAGCGGTCGCCGACCGCGGTCTGGAGGACGTCGATGCCCTGCTCGCGCATCGCGATGTGCAGGCCGAGGTTGCTCATGACGGTCGCCACCAGCGTGTTCTTGGCGAGGCGCCCGCGGCTCTTCATCGCCACGGCGAGGATCGCCATGATCTGGTCGCCGTCGACGACCCGTCCGTTCGCGTCGATCGCGAGGCAGCGGTCCGCGTCGCCGTCGTGGGCGATGCCGACATCCGCGCCGTGCGCGACGACGGCCTCGGCGAGCTTGTCGAGGTGCGTCGATCCGACGCCGTCGTTGATGTTGAGGCCGTCGGGGTCCGCGCCGATGACCGTGACCCGGGCGCCCGCGTCGCGGAACGTCTCGGGCGAGACCCCGGAGGCCGCGCCGTTGGCGCAGTCGAGGACGACGTGGATGCCGTCGAGGCGGTGCGGCAGCGAGCCGAGCAGGTGCAGGACGTAGACGTCCTCGGCGTCGGAGAAGCGGCGGATGCGGCCGACGTCGGCGCCGGTGGGCTGCAGCTTCGGACCGGACATGGCGGCCTCGATGCGCTGCTCCACGATGTCGGGCAGCTTCACGCCGCCGCGCGCGAAGATCTTGATGCCGTTGTCCGGCGCGGGGTTGTGCGACGCGGAGACCATGACGCCGAAGTCCGCGTCGCGGTCGGCGATGAGGAACGCGGCCGCGGGTGTGGGCAGCACGCCCGCTTCGAGCACGTCAACGCCCGACGAGGCGAGCCCGGCCGCGACGGCGGCGGCCAGGAACTCACCGGAGACACGCGGATCGCGCGCGACGACGGCCGTGAGCCGGCGCCCCGCGGCGCGACGCGCTTCTGCGGTGCGCCCCTGGCCCAGGACGACGGCGGTCGCCTGGGCCAGGGACAGAGCGAGGTCGGCGGTGAGGGGGCCGTTGGCCAGCCCCCGCACCCCGTCCGTGCCGAACAGCGGCATCGGATGGGTACCGATCAGCGCTTCGAGTACTGCGGAGCCTTGCGGGCCTTCTTGAGACCGGCCTTCTTGCGCTCCTTGACCCGGGCGTCACGCGAGAGGAATCCGGCCTTCTTGAGGGTCGGACGGTTGTTCTCGGCGTCGATGCTGTTCAGCGCGCGGGCGATGCCCAGGCGCAGCGCACCGGCCTGGCCCGAGGGGCCGCCGCCGGAGATGCGGGCGATGACGTCGTACGCGTCGGTGAGGTTGAGCACCGTGAACGGGTCGTTGATGAGCTGCTGGTGCAGCTTGTTCGGGAAGTAGTCCTCGAGGGTCCGGCCGTTGACGGTGATGACACCGCTGCCGGGGACGAGGCGCACGCGGGCGATGGCCTGCTTGCGGCGGCCGACGGCCGAGCCGGGGACGCTGAGCACGGGGCGCTCGGCGGCGACGGCGGTCTGGTCGGCGGGGGTCTCGGTGGAGTAGTTCTGGGGGATCTCGGTCTCGACCGAGTCAGCGATCTTCGCCATCAGTGTGTCCTTTGAAATCTGTGGGCGGCGCTTACTGGGCGACCTGGCCGAAGGTGTACGTCGTGGGCTGCTGAGCGGCGTGCGGGTGCTCGGCGCCCGCGTAGACCTTCAGCTTCGACAGCTGCTGGCGGCCCAGGCTGTTCTTGGGGAGCATTCCGCGCACGGCCTTCTCGACGGCGCGGACGGGGTTCTTCTCGAGGAGCTCCTCGTAGGTGACCGACTTGAGACCGCCCGGGTAGCCGGAGTGGCGGTAGGCCAGCTTCTTCTGGAGCTTCTGACCCGTGAGCGCGACCTTGTCGGCGTTCACGATGATGACGAAGTCGCCGGTGTCCACGTGGTTGGCGAACGTCGGCTTGTGCTTCCCGCGCAGGAGCGCGGCCGCGTGCGAGGCGAGGCGGCCGAGCACGACGTCGGTGGCGTCGATGACGAGCCACTCGCGGGTGACTTCACCGGCCTTGGGGGTGTAAGTGCGCGTCACAGTAGTGCTGCTTTCTTGTCGAACGGAGATGTTCGTGAATCCCGCTCCGGGGTGCTTCCGACCGGAAGACGCCAGTGGAGGGCTCACGTTCGCGGTGCCACCCGGTACGGGCGCGGGCACCAAAGATCCATACTACGGGATGGCGCGCTCCCCGCCAAACTGCCTCAGCTGCCGGCGGCCGCCAGCGCCTGGTTCCGCGCCTGCTCGAGGTGTGCGGTGACGAGGATCGGCAGGTGGTCGCTGAGTCCCTGCGGGAGGGTCGTGACGTTGCGCACATCGAAGCCGACAGAGGTCGCGAAGTCGTAGTGCCCCTTGAAGAAGCGGTAGCGCGTGTAGGTGCGGGCATCCGACAGCGACAGCTCATAGCCCTGCGAGCGCACGCTCTGGCCGAGGTGCTCCTTGAAGACCGGGTAGTTGTAGTCCCCCACCATGAGGGTGGGAAGACCGGGACCGAGCTCCTGCAGCTCGGCGAGCGCGGCGCGGATCTGCTCGCGGCGCAGCGCGTTGCGCGCCGTCAGCGGCGCCGCGTGGAACGAGGCGACGATGAGGTCGCGACCGGCATCGATGTCGTGCAGGCGGACCCCCAGCATCCGCTCCTCGGCGGGCTTGAGCACGCGGTCGTGCAGCGACTTCTTGAGCGCGAGGCTGCGCACGTCGACGGCGCGGAACGTGTTCTCGCGGTAGTAGACGGCCAGCCCCAGCCGATTGCGCTGGGTGGCCTCAGCCAGCCGCAGCCCGCTCAGCGTGTCGGGGATGTCGGCGGTGTCGGCCTCCTGCAGACAGAGGACATCCGCACCGTGACGCTCCACCAGCGACGCGAGCTCGACGGCGGCCCGGTGCTTGCGCAGGTTGTACGAGATGACCTTCATGGCATCCCCAGCCTAAGTCGGGGCCCCGCACAGGTGGGGACCTCCCCCGGAAATCCTCAGAGACTCCACACCTGCCGGAGAGCTCACTCCTGGTCGCGTCGCGCCCGCGTCTGCTCGGCGCGCGCGGCGAGCAGGTCGTCGGCGGGATAGCCCACCTCGGTCAGGGTGAGCCCGCGCGCCGCGAGCACCTTGAAGGCGCTCGTGCGCTGCCGCTCGTCACGCAGCTCGACGACGTCCTCCGGGTCCAGCCGGCCCTCCCCGACCGCGACGCACGCGCCCACGAGCGCGCGCACCATGCTGTGGCAGAAGGCGTCCGCCTTCACGTTCGCGACGAGCACGCCGTCGTCGGCGCGGGTCCATCCGAACTCGAGGAGCGTGCGGATCGTCGTCGCGTCCTCGCGCGCCTTGCAGTAGGCCGCGAAGTCGTGGAGGCCGATGAGGGAACGGGCGGCGGCATCCATCGCCTCGACGTTCAGGTGCGCGCGCACGCTCGTCGTGCGGTGGCGCTCGAGGGGGTCGTACCCGCTGTCGAGGTCGCTCACGCGGTAGGCGTACCGCCGCCACACGGCCGAGAACCGGGCGTCGAAGCCGTCGGGCGCGACCGACGAGCGCCGCACCGCGACGTCGGAGTAGGCGCCGAGGACCCCCTGCAGGCGGCGGGCGAGGATGCCGGCCGGGTCGGCCGTCTCGTGTCCGCGGCGCGGCGCGGTCGCCGCCGCCCAGCGGTCGTCGTCGATGTCGACGTGGGCGACCTGGCCTGTCGCGTGCACGCCGGTGTCGGTCCGCCCGGCGACGACCAGGCGCGGCGGCTCGTCGCCGCGGAGGATGCGGTGCAGCGCCTCCTCGAGGGTCCCCTGCACGGTCCGCAGGCGAGGCTGACGGGCCCAGCCGCGGAAATGCGTGCCGTCGTAGGCGATGTCGAGGCGGATGCGCACGTCTCCAGTCAACCATCGCGCGCGGCGGAGGGTGTGCGCGGGGCGTGCGCGCGGGACGTATGGGAGGGGCGTGTGGGCGGGCCGTCGGACGGACGCGGCGGTGCGGATCCGGTGTTCGCTGAGCGTTCTCCCGGTGTTCGGCGGAACGGGCGCGTGCAGGGGTGGTGCGGCCGGAATGCCGACATAGACTCGTGGGGCGATATCCGCCATCGCACCCTCTCCGACATGACCGACGCTCGCGCCTCCGCCCCCTCGCCCGCCCGTCTCGCCGGCCTCGACGGCCTGCGTGCCGTCGCGGTGGCCCTCGTGGTCGCCTACCACCTGTTCCCGGACTGGTGGCTGCACTCGGGCTTCATCGGCGTCGACGTCTTCTTCGTCATCAGCGGCTTCCTCATCACGATGCTCCTCCTCGACGAGAGCGCCACCGGCCGGATCAGGCTCGTCCCGTTCTGGCAGCGCCGCGCGCGGCGCCTGCTGCCCGCGCTCGCCCTCCTGGTGACGGTGTGCGCGACCGCCGCGTGGGTGGTCGGCGGGGACGTCCTCGTCAAGATGGGCGCGCAGATCCTGGGCGCGGCGACCTTCAGCTACAACTGGGTGTCGATCGCGGGTGGCGCCGGGTACTTCGGCGGCGACACCCCCGAGCTGTTCCGCAACCTCTGGTCGCTCGCCGTCGAGGAGCAGTTCTACGTGCTGTGGCCTCTCGTCCTGCCGCTGTTCCTGCTGCTGGGCCGACCGTGGGTGCGGGGCCTCGTCGCGACGGTCGCGGCCGCGGGCTCGGCCGTGTGGATGGGCGTGCTCGTGCAGGGCGCCGCCGACCCGACGCGCGCGTACTTCGGCACGGACTCGCACTCGTTCGGCATCTTGCTCGGCGTGGCGCTCGCCTTCGTGCTCCACGGCGCACTGCGGTCGCCGCGCGCATGGATGTCCCGCCCCGCGCTGCGCGCCGCGTCCCTCGTGGCGGGCATCGCGGCCGTCGCCGCCATCGTCCTCGTCGCCGCCGTCGTCCCCGTGGACGGCGTCGCGACCTTCCCCGGGACGCTCCTCGCCGCGAGCCTGCTCACCGCCCTCGCGATCACCGCGGGCGTCTGGCCGGGATCGTGGTTCGGGCGGGCCATCGACGTCGCGCCCCTCACCTGGATCGGCGACCGCTCCTACGGCATCTACCTGTGGCACTGGCCGCTGCTCGTCCTCATCGTCGCGTGGGCCGAGGGCACGGCGCCCGCGGGCGGCGTGCCGCTGGGCCTGGGCCTGGTGACCCTCGCGGCGACCCTCGTGATCGCCGAGATCTCCTACCGCGCCGTCGAGACCCCGGTGCGGCGCCACGGCTTCCGCGGGTCGCTCGCCCTGCTCGGACGACGCCTGTCGGGCTCGCCCGCGACGCGCTTCAGCGCCCTCGCGGGCCTTGCCGCCGGCGTCATCGTGCTCGGCGGCACGAGCGCCGCGATCGCCGCGGCCCCGGCGGTGACCAGCGCCGAGGCGGCCGTCGCCGCCGGGCAGGACGCGCTCGACACGGCGTCGGCCACGCCTCCCGCGCCGTCGCGGTCCGCCGAGACTCCCCCGGCGACGCCGACGGTCGGGACGACCACGGCACCCGCGACGCCGGCCCCGACGGCATCCGCGCCCTCGACGGGCCTGCCCATGATCGACGCCTCCCCGACACCCTCGCCGACACCCGTCACGGGCAGCGAGGTCACCGCGGTGGGTGACTCGGTCATGCTCGCCTCGGCGAAGGGCCTGCTCGATGCTCTCCCGGGCATATACGTCGACGCCAAGGTGTCGCGGTCGATGTGGTCGGCCCCGGCGATCCTCGAGAAGCTGGAGCGCGCCGGAAAGCTCCGCCCGTACGTCGTCATCGCCCTCGGCACGAACGGGCCCGTCGACACCAAGCCGTTGCGGCAGATCATGCAGATCGCCGGCCCCGACCGTCAGGTGATCTTCGTCAACGCCTATGCGCCGCGCAGTTGGATCCCCGGTGTCAACCGCGCCCTCGCGAAGTTCGCGGCGTCGTACCCCAACGCGACGGTCGCCGACTGGTCGAAGGCCATCAGCGGTCAGCAGAAGCTGCTCGCGGGCGACCACATCCACCCCGGCGCCGCGGGCGGACGCGTGTTCGCCGCGACGGTCGGCGCGGCCCTCGACCGCGTCGAGGCGCAGCGGGCGCAGCTCGTGTACCAGCGTGAGCTGCAGCGCTACCGGGACGAGCGCGGGCTCAACGCCAACATCCGCTGACGCGGCGCGGGGCGCGGCGGGGCGGGGGCGCGGCACGCGGGGACGCGGCGGCGGGGCCAGGAGGTCGCGGTTGTCCGCACGAGGCCGTCCTCCCGCGGCATCCGCTCGGCCGTCGTGCCGTCCGCCCCGCGCCGGCGTTCCCCGGGTACGACGAAGCCCGCGTGACCGGAGTGGTCACGCGGGCTTCGTCGTACCGGAATCCTTACTCGGACTTCTCCTCGGCGGGAGCGTCCTCGGCGTCCGCGACCTCGGTGGCGGCGTCCTGGGCCTCATCGGCCTCGGCGACGGCCTCCGTGGCCTCGGTCTCGGCGGCGTCCTCAGCGGGCGCCTCCTCGGCCGGGGTCTCCTCGGCGGGAGCCGCGGCCGCGGCCGGGGCCGCAGCGGACTTCTTCGCCGACTTCGGCTTCGGGTTCACCGGCTCGAGCACGAGCTCGATCACGGCCATGGGGGCGTTGTCGCCCTTGCGGTTGCCGACCTTCGTGATGCGGGTGTAGCCGCCCTCACGGTCGGCGACCAGCGGCGCGATCTCGGTGAAGAGGACGTGCACGACCTCCTTGTCGCCGATCACGCTCAGCACGCGACGGCGCGCGTGCAGGTCGCCGCGCTTGGCGAACGTGATGAGGCGCTCGGCGAGGGGGCGCAGGCGCTTGGCCTTGGTCTCCGTCGTCTTGATCGACTTGTGCGTGAACAGCGCCGCGGCGAGGTTCGCGAGAAGAAGACGCTCGTGGGCAGGACCGCCGCCGAGGCGGGGACCCTTGGTGGGCTTGGGCATGTCTCAGTTACTCCAGGGAATCAGGGTGTCGACCGGGGCGCCGGTTCAGATGTTCTCTTCTTCGTAGCCGCCGTAGAAGTGGGCGCCGTCGAAGCCGGGCACCGAATCCTTGAGCGACAGACCGAGCGAAGTGAGCTTGTCGCGCACCTCGTCGACAGACTTCTGACCGAAGTTGCGGATGTTCATGAGCTGCGTCTCCGAGAGGGCGACGAGCTCCGAAACCGTGTTGATGCCCTCGCGCTTGAGGCAGTTGTACGAGCGCACGGACAGGTCGAGGTCCTCGATCGGCATCGACAGCTCGTTCGAGAGGACCGTCTCGACCGGCGCGGGGCCGATCTCGATGCCCTCGGCCTCGACGTTGAGCTCACGGGCCAGGCCGAACAGCTCGGTCAGCGTGCGACCGGCCGAAGCCACCGCGTCGCGCGGGGCGATCGACGGCTTGGTCTCGACATCCAGCACGAGCTTGTCGAAGTCGGTGCGCTCGCCGGCACGCGTCGCCTCGACGCGGTAGCTGACCTTGAGCACCGGCGAGTAGATCGAGTCGACCGGGATCTGGCCGGCCTCGGCGTACTCGTTGCGGTTCTGCGTCGCCGACACGTAGCCGCGGCCGCGCTCGATGGTGAGCTCGAGCTCGAACTTGGCGGTGTCGTTGAGGGTCGCGATGACGAGCTCGGGGTTGTGCACCTCGACGCCGGCCGGCGCGGAGATGTCCGCGGCCGTGACCTCGCCCGCACCCGTCTTGCGCAGGTAGGCCGTGATCGGCTCGTCGCGCTCGCTCGAGACGACGAGCTGCTTGATGTTGAGGATGATCTCGGTGACATCCTCCTTCACGCCCGGGATGGTGCTGAACTCGTGCAGGACACCGTCGATGCGGATGCTGGTGACCGCGGCGCCGGGGATCGAGGACAGCAGGCTGCGACGCAGAGCGTTGCCGATCGTGTATCCGAAGCCGGGCTCGAGCGGCTCGATGACGAACCGGCTGCGGAACTCTGAGACCTTCTCCTCGTTCAGAGTGGGACGCTGTGCAATGAGCACTGTGTGTTCCTTTCAGTCACGTGCCCGCTATATGACACGTGCGGTGGATGAATGTTGAGTTGTTCTCGAGCGGATGCCGGGTCCCGACGGGTCGGGCGGCGGCATCCGGAAGCCGATGGATGCCGGGGCTCGGCGAGGACGGCGCGCACGATGCGGCGCGCCGGGCACGCGGGCCCCGGCGCTCCGGATCAGACGCGGCGGCGCTTGGGCGGGCGGCAGCCGTTGTGCGCCTGCGGGGTGACGTCCTGGATGGAGCCGACCTCGAGGCCGGCGGCCGTCAGCGAGCGGATCGCGGTCTCACGGCCCGAACCCGGGCCCTTGACGAAGACGTCGACCTTCTTGACGCCGTGCTCCTGCGCCTGACGCGCAGCGGACTCGGCGGCCATGCCGGCGGCGTACGGGGTGGACTTGCGCGAGCCCTTGAAGCCCACGCCGCCCGAGGACGCCCAGCTGATGACGGCGCCCGACGGGTCGGTGATCGAGACGATCGTGTTGTTGAACGTCGACTTGATGTGGGCCTGGCCCACGGCGATGTTCTTCTTCTCCTTGCGACGCGGCTTGCGCGCGGCGGTCTTGGCCTGTGCCATGTTCGTGCTCTCCTAAACCCTGCGCTTAGCGCGCCTTCTTCTTACCGGCGACCGTGCGCTTCGGGCCCTTGCGGGTACGCGCGTTCGTCTTGGTGCGCTGACCGCGCACCGGCAGGCCGCGGCGGTGGCGCAGGCCCTCGTACGAGCCGATCTCGACCTTGCGGCGGATGTCGGCGGCCACCTCGCGGCGCAGGTCACCCTCCACCTTGTAGTTGGCCTCGATGTAGTCGCGGAGCGCGACGAGCTGGTCGTCGCTGAGGTCCTTGACGCGGATGTTCTCATCGATGCCCGTCGCGGCGAGGATCTCGTGCGAACGGGTACGGCCCACGCCGTAGATGTAGGTAAGGGCGATCACCACGCGCTTGTCGCGCGGGATGTCGACGCCGGCAAGACGTGCCATGCGGCTCTCCTAAGGAGTCGGTGGAGGTGTGGAGCAGGATCGGTGCCCGGGCCTCCGCCCCGGGGTGTCCCCCACCGAAGCGGGTTCTGATCCTGCCGGATATCTCTTGAATTGTGAGTCTGTGGAATGCATGCGCGCCGACGCGGAGGACCGCATCGACGCGCTTCGCATCAGCCCTGACGCTGCTTGTGGCGCGGGTTGCTCTTGCAGATGACCATGACGCGGCCGTGGCGGCGGATCACCTTGCAGTGATCGCAGATCGGCTTCACGCTGGGGTTGACCTTCATGATGTTCCTTTTCGCTGTCTTCGCCGGGCGCGCACGACGGCGCGGGGCGTTACTTCTCGGCCGGACTAGCGGTAGCGATAGACGATGCGACCACGCGTCAGGTCGTAGGGGCTGAGCTCCACGACCACGCGGTCCTCGGGGATGATGCGAATGTAGTTCTGCCGCATCTTGCCGGAGATCGTCGCGAGCACCTTGTGACCGTTGGTGAGCTCCACGCGGAACATTGCGTTCGGCAGCGCCTCGGACACCGTGCCCTCGATCTCGATGACACCGTCTTTCTTTGCCATAGCCTCGCTATCGCTTCTGCAGACCGGCCGGTCTGCGGTGGATGGGGGTTCGGTGCTTCGACACGCCAACGAAGGCGCAACGCACCAAAGATCAATCATACGTGATATCGGAGCAACCGGCAAACGCGGTCCCCCGCCCCGCGGCGCCCCCACGCCGCGCGCTCCCCGCCCCCGAGACGCACCGTCGCTGCGGAGACGCACCTTCGCTGCGGAGACGCACGCGGCGCACTGCTGTCTCGGCGCGGAAGACGCGTCTCACCGGCAGCGAGCGATCTACCGAGACCGGGGCTCGGCGGCGACCGGCGCCGAGCGGACAGCGCGGGAATCCACGGCGCAGGCTCCTCCGCAGGCGCCGGATGCGTGGCTCTTCTCCCCCGCGACCGGGAGCACGATGAGCGGATGCCGGTGCGGCAGCCAGGATGTCGGGATGCCGCCGCTCCTCGCTCCCCCAGCCGCCGGGTCCGCCACCACCGCCCTGGCCCCTCCGATCGCGCTCGTCACCGCGGCGGAGGGGCGGGTCCTCGGCATCCGGCTACCGGGTCCGGGGATGCATCGCATCCGTCCGGGGGTCTACGCCTGGGCCGAGGACTGGGAGGCACTGACCCCGTGGCACCGGTACGTCACGCGGGTGCACGCGTATCTGCGGGTGCACCCGGACGCCGTGCGGTGCCTCGAATCGGCCGCCGCGGTCCTCGGCCTGCCGATCTTCGGCGAGCCCCGCGACATCCACGTCCTCGATCCCCGCGGACGCAGCTCGCGCCGCTTCGGCGACGTCCTCGTGCACACGAGCCGGACTGCACGGGCGCTCGTGCACAAGAACGGGATGCACGCGACATCCGCACGGGACACCGTCGTGGACCTCGCTCGCGTCCTCCCGCCAGCGCACGGACTCGCGGTCGCGGATGCCGCGCTGTCCGCGACGATCGGCGGCGGCATCCAGCTCGAAGAGCTCCGCGAGCGGGATCAGGAGCGAGCCACGACGCGCGGCCGCGCCCGCGCCCGCTGGGTCTGGGAGCACGCGGACGGCGCCGCCGAGTCCGTCGGCGAGAGCGTGAGCCGCGCCGTGATCACGTGGTGCGGCTTCGAGACGCCGCAGCTGCAGCGCACGTTCCGCTATGAGGGCCGCACCGACCGGCGCGACTTCTGGTTCCCGCGGTCGAACGCGATCGGCGAGTCCGACGGGTGGGGCAAGTACGGGCTGGAGGATGCCGGCCAGGCCGCGCGGGCACTCGCCGACGAGAAGCGCCGCGAGGACCGCCTTCGCCGGGCCGGACACCCCTTCGCGCGGTGGGACCTGGCGGACGTCTACCGCATCGATCCCCTGTGCGCCGCGCTCGATGCGGCAGGCGTGCGGCGCGAGCGCCCCACACAGCCGGCGATGCTCGCGACGTTGCGCGACCGTCGCCGCGTGATGCCGCCCGCGCCGCCCGCCCTGCCTGAGCGCGAAAAGCGCGAGACGCGCCGAACGCGGTGAGACGCACCGTCCCCGCGTGCGTCTCAGCGGGGAAGGTGCGTCTCGGCCGAATTGACGGTTACTTCGCGAAGAGCGTGCGCAGGTCCGCCGGGTTGGCCGGCAGCTGCGAGTTCGAGATGACGGAGCCGTTGATCTCGACCGTCGGCGTGCCGATGCCCTGCGAGCCGGGCTGGATCGGCGTCTTGGGGGTCATCGCCTGCACGTAGCGGACGTAGGTGCCCGACGTGATCGCCTTCTTCAGGTCGTCGGTCATCGTGACGCCCGCGCCCTCCGCGACCTGGATGATCTGCTCGTCGGTGAGGCCCGACGTGCCCTCCTGCGGCTGGTTCTCGAACAGCGCCGTCATGAAGTCGAGCGCCTTGTCGGGGTCGGCGACGGCGACCGCGTACATCGCGCTCGCGGCGCGGCTCGAGTACGCGGTGCCCTGCGACTGCGAGTCGAGGATCGCGATGGGGTGGACGTTCAGCGTGATCGTGCCGTCGTCCTTGAGCTTCGCGATCTCCGGGCCGTACGTCTGCTCGAACTGGTTGCAGATCGGGCACATGAAGTCGATGTAGGTGTCCATCGTCCCGGTGCCGTCGCCGAACGAGATGGCGCCGGTCTCGGTGTTGATGTTCGACGCCTTCGGCTCGGCGCCGGGTGCCGTCGCCTGCGTGTTCATCCACACGACGAGCCCGCCGATGACGACGAGCGCGACGACGACGCCGACACTCACCCAGATCGCGAACCAGTTGGTCTTGCGCGCAGCTGTAGCCATTCCCTGCCTCTATCCGATCGGAACCGGTGTCACGCCGAACGGCGCCAGTCCCGCTGCCCCTCCGTCCGGGGCGGTGAGCACCCAGACGCCTTCATCATGCACAGCGACGCTATGTTCCCAATGTGAGCCCGCTGTGCGATCGATGGTGGACACCGTCCACCCGTCGTCCTCGACGTAGGTCCGGTCGGAGCCGATGACGACCATCGGCTCGATCGCGAGCACAAGGCCCGGGCGCACCTCGGGGCCCGGGTCGTCGACGCGGTAGTTGAACACCGACGGCGACTCGTGCATCTTGCGCCCGATGCCGTGCCCGACGTACTCGCGCAGGATGCCGTACCCGTGACCGGATGCGTCGATGTGGTCCTGGATGGCGGCTCCCACCTCGTGCAGGTGGCGTGCCGAGGCGAGCGCGGCGATGCCCGCCCACAGCGAGCCCTCCGTCACGCGGGAGAGCTCCTCGCGCTCGGCGACCACCTCGGGGCGCTCGGGGTCGGGCAGCACCACAGTGATCGCGGAGTCCCCGTTCCAGCCCTTGTACTCGGCGCCGGAGTCGATCGAGACGATGTCGCCCGGCTCGAGCCGGCGGGGGCCCGGGATGCCGTGCACGACCTGCTCGTTGACCGACGTGCACACCGTGTGGCGGTAGCCGCGCACCATCTGGAAGTTGGAGCGCGCTCCGCGGGAGCGGATGACCTGCGATGCCGCGGCGTCGAGCTCGAGCGTCGTCACGCCGGGGGCGACGAGCTTGCGCACCGCGTCGAGCGAGGCGGCCGTGATGAGGCCCGGCTCCACCATGGCCCGCAGCTGAGCGGGAGACTTGTAGATCCCGCGACCGATGCCCACGTCAGACCGCGGCGCGACGCGCGAGACCGCGCGCCGCGAGCGCGGACAGGACGCGCTCGGTGATCTCGTCGAGCGATCCGACGCCGTCGACGGTGTCGACGATGCCGCGCTCGCCGTACACCGAGAGGATCGGCGCCGTCTCGCGGTCGTAGATGTCCAGGCGGCGGGCGATGACATCCGCCGTGTCGTCCGTGCGACCCTGCTCCTGGGCGCGCAGCGTGAGGCGCTGGATGCTCTCCTCGCGCGGCACGTCGAGCACGATGACCGCGTCGAGCGACTCGCCCTTCTCTGCGAGGAACTCGTCGAGGTGACCGACCTGCGCCGTGTTGCGGGGGTAGCCGTCCAGCAGGAAGCCGTTCGCGGCATCCGGCTGGCTGAGGCGGTCGCGCACGATCTCGCTGGTCAGCTCGTCGGGGACGAGCTCGCCCGCCTCGATGATCGCCTGCACGCGGCTGCCGAGCTCGGTGCCGCCGGCGATGTTCGCGCGGAAGATGTCGCCCGTCGAGATCACCGGGATCCCGAAGGCCTCGGCGATCCGCACGCCCTGCGTGCCCTTGCCGGAGCCCTGCGGTCCGACGATGAGCAGGCGTGCACTCGTCTCAGCGGTCATCGCAGGAGCCCTTCGTAGTGGCGCTGCTGGAGCTGCGCGTCGATCTGCTTCACGGTCTCGAGACCCACACCCACCATGATGAGGATGCTCGTGCCGCCGAACGGGAAGTTCTGGTTCGCGTTCACCGTCGCCAGCGCCACGAGTGGCAGCAGCGCGACCAGGCCCAGGTAGATGGAGCCGGGCAGCGTGATGCGGGTGAGCACGTAGTCGAGGTACTCGGCGGTCGGGCGGCCCGCGCGGATGCCCGGGATGAAGCCGCCGTACTTCTTCATGTTGTCGGCGACCTCGACGGGGTTGAACGTGATCGCGACGTAGAAGTACGTGAACCCGACGATGAGGAGGAAGTACAGGAGCATGTACAGCGGGTGGTCGCCCTTGGTGAGGTAGTTGTTGATCCACACCACCCAGCCGGCCGGGGTCTCCCCCGCTTGCGGCTGGTTGAACTGGGCGATGAGCGCCGGGATGTACAGCAGCGACGAGGCGAAGATGACGGGCACGACGCCGGCCATGTTGACCTTGATCGGGATGTACGTGTTCGTGCCGCCGTACGTGCGCCGGCCGACCATCCGCTTCGCGTACTGCACCGGGATGCGCCGCTGGGACTGCTCGACGAACACGACCAGACCGACGATGACGACGCCGATCGCGAGCACGAGCAGGAAGATCTCGAAGCCGCGCGAGGTCCAGATGGCCATGAGGGCCGACGGGAACGTCGCCGCGATCGAGGTGAAGATGAGGATCGACATGCCGTTGCCGATGCCGCGCTCGGTGACGAGCTCGGCGAACCACATGATGAGGCCGGTGCCGGCGGTCATCGTGATGATCATGAGCAGCTGGGCCCACCACGCGTCGTTGGTGAGCAGCTGCTGGCAGGACGCGATGTCGGTCGAGCCGAACAGCTGACCGCTGCGGGCGACCGTGACGAGGGTCGTCGACTGCAGCAGCGCGAGCGCGATCGTGATGTAGCGCGTGTACTGCGTCAGACGGGACTGGCCCGACTGGCCCTCCTTGTAGAGGGTCTCGAAGTGCGGGATGACCACGCGCAGCAGCTGGACGATGATCGTCGCGGTGATGTACGGCATGACGCCGAGCGCGAAGATCGACAGCTGCAGCAGAGCACCGCCGGAGAAGAGGTTGACGAGGGAGAGCAGGCCCTCGGTTCCCGCCGAGTCGCGCAGACACGACTGGACGTTCGGGAAGTCGACGAACGGCGACGGCACATGCGCGCCGAGGCGATAGAGGGCGATGATCGCCAGGGTGAAGGCGATCTTCCGCCGGAGGTCCGGCGTGCGGAAGATCCGCCCGATGGCGCTGAACAAGGACTTGCCTCCAGAAAGGGATTCCGGCGCACGCGGAGTGCACAGACAACCAGGGTATCCCAGTGAGCCGAGGCGACGTCGCCGGGATCCTGCGACCGGAACGGAACGCGGGGCCGGAGGAACCCTCCGACCCCGCTCCGTGGTGTTACTTGACGGTGCCGCCCGCGGCCACGATCTTCTGCTCAGCGGAGCCGGAGACCTTGTCGACCGAGACGTTCAGCTTGACGGCGATGTCGCCGTCGCCGAGCACCTTGACCTTCTCGTTCTTGCGCACGGCGCCCTTGGCGACCAGGTCGGTCACCGTGACGTCGCCGCCTTGCGGGTAGAGCTCCGCCAGACGCGACAGGTTCACGACCTGGTACTCGACGCGGAACGGGTTCTTGAACCCGCGCAGCTTCGGGGTGCGCATGTGCAGAGGCATCTGGCCGCCCTCGAAGCCCTGACGGACCTGGTAGCGGGCCTTGGTGCCCTTGGTGCCGCGACCGGCGGTCTTGCCCTTGGAGCCCTCACCGCGACCGACACGGGTCTTCGCGGTGTTGGCGCCGGGGACCGGACGCAGGTGGTGCACCTTGAGCACGCCGGGACGGGACGCCGCGGCATCCTTCTTCGGCGCAGCCTTCGCGGCCGGCTTCTTGGCGGGGGCCTTCTCGGCCTTGTCCGCCTTGTCCGCCGCAGCCTTGGTGGCCTTGGGAGCCTTCTCGGCGGCCGGCTTCGCGTCGGCGGAAGCCTTCGCAGGAGCCTTCTTCGCCGGGGCCTTCTTGGGCGCGGTCTCCTCGACGGCGTCCTTCTTGTCAGCCTTCTCGGCCATCAGTCGATCTCCTCAACCTTCACGAGGTGGGCGACGGTCTTGACGTAGCCGCGCGTCTGCGCGTCGTCGGGACGGACGACCGAGTCGCCGATCCGCTTGAGACCGAGGCTGCGCAGCGTGTCGCGCTGGTTCTGCTTCTCGCTCACCTTGGACTTGATCTGGGTCACCTTCAGACGGGCGGCCATCAGGCACCTACCTTCTGCTCGCGGGCCTTCTCGGCCGCCTCGGCCTCGGCGCGCACGAGACGAGCCGGGGCGACCTGGTCGAAGTCCAGGCCACGGCGCGCGGCGACCGCGCGGGGCTCCTCGAGCTGCTTCAGGGCCTCGACGGTCGCGTGCACGATGTTGATCGTGTTCGACGAGCCGAGCGACTTCGACAGGACGTCGTGGATGCCGGCGCACTCGAGGACGGCACGCACGGGGCCGCCCGCGATGACACCGGTACCGGCGGCGGCGGGACGCAGCAGGACGACGCCCGCAGCGGCCTCACCCTGAACCGGGTGCGGGATGGTGGAGCCGACGCGCGGAACGCGGAAGAAGTTCCGCTTCGCGTCCTCGACGCCCTTGGAGATGGCCAGGGGGACCTCGCGGGCCTTGCCGTAGCCGACGCCCACGACGCCGTTGCCGTCACCCACGACCACGAGGGCCGTGAAGCTGAAGCGGCGTCCACCCTTGACGACCTTCGACACGCGGTTGATCGTCACGACGCGCTCGAGGAACTGGCTCTCGTTGCGGTCGCGCGAGTTGCGGTCGCGGTTGGGGTTGCGCTCGCGGCCGCCGCGGCGGGGCTCGCGCTCCCGCTCGGTCGTGGCCGCCTCGGGGGCGGCCTGCGTCGCGTCGGTCACTTCGGTCTCTCCGTTGCTGGTGTTCGTTGCGTCACTCACAGGTTCAGTCCTCCCTCGCGGGCGCCGTCGGCGATGGCCGCGACGCGCCCTGCGTAGCGGTTTCCGCCGCGGTCGAACACGACGTCGGAGATGCCGGCGGCCTTGGCACGCTCGGCGACGAGCTCGCCGACCTTGCGCGCCTTGGCGGTCTTGTCACCGTCGAACCCGCGCAGCTCGGTCTCGAGCGTGGAGGCGGATGCCACGGTGTGGCCCTTGCTGTCGTCGACCAGCTGCACGAACACGTGACGCGCAGAGCGGGTCACGACCAGGCGCGGACGGGCCTCGGTGCCGACGACCTTCTTGCGAAGGCGGGCGTGACGACGCGAACGGGCGTTGGACTTGGAAGTCACAGCCATGCTTACTTACCAGCCTTTCCGGCCTTGCGCCGAACGACCTCGCCGGCGTAGCGCACACCCTTGCCCTTGTAGGGCTCGGGCTTGCGGATCTTGCGGATGTTGGCAGCCGCCTCGCCGACGGCCTGCTTGTCGATGCCGCTCACCGTGAGCTTGTTGTTGCCCTCGACCGTGAACGTGATGCCCGCGGGCGGGTCGACCAGGACCGGGTGCGAGAAGCCGAGGGCGAACTCGACCGAGCTGCCCTTCTGCTGCACGCGGTAACCCGTGCCGACGACCTCGAGGCCCTTGGAGTAACCCTGGGTGACACCGATGATGTTGTTGTTGATGAGCGTGCGGGTCAGGCCGTGCAGCGAACGCGACTCGCGCTCGTCGTCGGGACGGGTGACGAGCACCTGGCCCTCTTCGACCTTGACCTCGATGGGGCTGGCCACGGTGAGCGACAGCTCGCCCTTGGGGCCCTTGACGGCGACCGCCTGGCCGTCGACCGTCACGGTGACGCCGGCGGGGATGTCGATGGGAAGACGTCCGATACGGGACATGTCAGATCACCACACGTAGGCGAGGACTTCCCCACCCACGCCCTTCTGCTCGGCCTGACGGTCGGTGAGAAGACCGGAGGAGGTGGACAGGATGGCGACGCCGAGGCCACCGAGGACCTTGGGGAGCTCGGTCGACTTCGCGTAGACACGCAGACCGGGCTTCGAGACGCGCTTGATGCCGGCGATCGACCGCTCGCGGTTCGGGCCGTACTTGAGCGTCAGGGTGAGGTTCTGGCCGACGCGGGCCTCCTCGACGCTCCAGTCGGAGATGTAGCCCTCCTGCTTGAGGATCTCGGCGATGTGCGTCTTGAGCTTCGAGCTCGGCAGCGTCACAGTGTCGTGGTGCGCCGAGTTCGCGTTGCGCAGACGGGTCAGCATGTCTGCGACCGGGTCTGTCATTGTCATGGATTGCTTCTTTCGTTCATGAGGTTTCGGACGCCGTTACACGACGGCCGACCTTCCATGGATGCCCCCGAGTCCCGGGAGCGGGGATTCACGCCTGGGCGTCGTCCGTGCGGAACGGGAAGCCGAGCGCGCGCAGCAGGGCGCGACCCTCGTCATCCGTCTTCGCGGTCGTGACCACCGTGATGTCGAAGCCGCGGACGCGGTCGATCTTGTCCTGGTCGATCTCGTGGAACACGGACTGCTCCTGGAGACCGAAGGTGTAGTTGCCGTGGCCGTCGAACTGCTTGGCCGACAGGCCGCGGAAGTCGCGGATGCGGGGCAGGGCGAGGTTCACGAGACGGTCGAGGAACTCCCACGCGCGGTCGCCGCGAAGCGTGACGTGGGCGCCGATGGCCTGGCCCTCACGCAGCTTGAACTGCGCGATGGACTTGCGGGCCTTCGTGACGACCGGCTTCTGACCGGTGATCTTGGTGAGGTCGTCGACCGCACCATCGATCACCTTGCTGTCGCGAGCCGCCTCGCCGACACCGGTGTTGACGACAACCTTGACGAGACCGGGGATCTGCATGACGTTGGCGTAGCCGAACTCGTCCTGCAGCTGCTTCTTGATCTCGGTGTTGTACTTCTGCTTCAGGCGGGGCTGGATCTTGCCAGCCTCCACAGCAGCGGTGGTGCTCATATCAGAGGTCCTTGCCTGACTTCTTGGCGTAGCGCACGCGGACCGTGCGCTTGACGCCGTCCTTGACCTGCTCCTCGACGCGGTGGCCGACGCGGGTCGGCTTCTTCGTCTCGGGGTCGACCAGGGCGACGTTGGAGATGTGGATGGGGGCCTCCATGGTCTCGAGGCCACCGGTCTTCGTGCCGCGCTGCGACTGTCCGACGCGGTTGTGCTTGGTGACGTAGTTCACGCCCTCGACGATGACGCGGTTCTGCTCGACGAGGACCTCGAGGACCTTGCCCTGCTTGCCGCGGTCGCCGCCGCGCTCGGGCTTGGGGCCCGAGATGACCTGAACCAGGTCGCCCTTCTTGATCTTCGCCATGACTTAAATGACCTCCGGGGCGAGCGAGACGATCTTCATGAACTTCTTGTCACGAAGCTCGCGGCCGACCGGGCCGAAGATGCGGGTGCCGCGGGGCTCCCCGTCGTTCTTCAGGATCACGGCGGCGTTCTCGTCGAACTTGATGTACGAGCCGTCGGGACGACGGGTCTGCTTGACGGTGCGGACGACGACGGCCTTGACCACGTCGCCCTTCTTCACGTTGCCGCCGGGGATCGCGTCCTTCACCGTGGCGACGATGACGTCGCCCAGGCCCGCGTAGCGGCGGTTCGAGCCGCCGAGCACGCGGATGGTGAGCAGCTCCTTGGCGCCGGTGTTGTCGGCGACCTTGAGGCGGGATTCAGTCTGAATCACTTCTTACTCCTTGGATTCCAAGCAAGCCGGAGGCTTACTTGGCCTTCTCGAGGATCTCGACCAGGCGCCAGCGCTTGGTGGCGCTCAGCGGACGGGTCTCGTTGATGACGACGAGGTCGCCGATGCCGGCCGTGTTGCCCTCGTCGTGCGCCTTCACCTTGGAGGTGCGACGGATGACCTTGCCGTAGAGGGGGTGCTTCACGCGGTCCTCGACCTCGACGACGATGGTCTTGTCCATCTTGTCGCTCACCACGTAGCCGCGACGCGACTTGCGGTAGCCGCGGGCCGTCTCGTCGCGCACGTCGTGCGCGGCCGACTCATGACCCTCGGCAACGGCGGCCTTGGCGGCGGGAGCCTTCTTGGCGGGCTTCTTCTCAGTGGTCTCAGCCATCACTCGGCCTCTTCCTTCACGGCCTCGTCAGCGGCATCCGCCTTCTTCGTGGCCTTCTTCTTCGCCTTCGGCGCGACCTCGGCGGGCGCGGGCGTGGCACGGATGCCGAGCTCGCGCTCACGGATCACGGTGTAGAGCCGCGCGATGTCGCGCTTGACGGCGCGGATGCGGCCGTGGCTCTCGAGCTGGCCGGTGGCCGACTGGAAGCGCAGGTTGAACAGCTCCTCCTTGGCCTTGCGCAGCTCCTCGACGAGGCGCTGGTCCTCGAACGTGTCCAGCTCGCTCGGAGCGAGCGTCTTGGTGCCGATCGCCATTACGCGTCGCCCTCCTCGCGCTTGATGATGCGTGCCTTGAGCGGCAGCTTGTGAATGGCACGGGTCAGGGCCTCGCGAGCGAGCTGCTCGTTGACGCCCGCGACCTCGAAGAGGACGCGACCCGGCTTGACGTTGGCGACCCACCACTCCGGCGAGCCCTTACCGGAACCCATGCGGGTCTCAGCGGGCTTCTTCGTGAGCGGACGGTCGGGGTAGATGTTGATCCACACCTTTCCCCCACGCTTGATGTGACGCGTCATGGCGATACGAGCGGACTCGATCTGACGGTTGGTCACGTACGCGGGGGTCAGCGCCTGGATGCCGAACTCGCCGAAGGAGACCTTCGTGCCGCCGGTCGCCTGGCCGGAACGGCCGGGGTGGTGCTGCTTGCGGTGCTTGACCTTGCGGGGAATGAGCATTACGCCGACGCTCCTTCTGCCACGGGGGCCTCGTTGCGGGGGCCACGGCGACGGTCGCCGCGGTCACCACGGTCACGCGACGACTTGGGCGCATTGGCCTGCTCGCGCGCGAGTTCCTTGTTGGTGAGATCGCCCTTGTAGATCCAGACCTTCACGCCGATGCGGCCGAAGGTGGTCTTGGCCTCGTAGAAGCCGTAGTCGATGTTGGCGCGCAGCGTGTGCAGCGGCACCCGACCCTCGCGGTAGAACTCCGAGCGGCTCATCTCGGCGCCGCCGAGACGGCCCGAGACCTGGATCCGGACGCCCTTGGCGCCGGCGCGCTGCGCACCCTGCAGACCCTTGCGCATCGCGCGGCGGAAGGCCACGCGGGCGCTGAGCTGCTCGGCGATGCCCTGCGCGACGAGCTGGGCGTCGGCCTCGGGGTTGCGCACCTCGAGGATGTTGAGCTGGATCTGCTTGCCGGTGAGCTTCTCGAGGTCGGCGCGGATGCGCTCGGCCTCGGCGCCGCGGCGGCCGATCACGATGCCCGGACGGGCGGTGTGGATGTCGACGCGGACGCGGTCACGCGTGCGCTCGATCTCGATGCTGCTGACGCCGGCCCGGTCGAGCTGGGTCTGCAGGAGCTTGCGGATCTTGATGTCCTCGGCGACGTAGTCGGCGTAACGCTGGCCGGGCTTGGTCGAGTCCGAGAACCAACGCGACACGTGGTCCGTGGTGATGCCGAGGCGGAAGCCGTACGGGTTGACTTTCTGTCCCATTACTTGCTCGCCTTCTTGGTCTGGGTGCCGGCGCCGACCTCGTCGACCGCGGGGGTCGCGAGGACCACGGTGATGTGGCTCGTGCGCTTCTTGATCTGGAACGCGCGACCCTGGGCGCGGGGCTGGAAGCGCTTGAGCGTCGTCCCCTCGTCCACGTAGGCGTTCTTGACGTACAGGTCCTGCTCGTCGAGGTACTCGCCGTCCTTGTCGGCCTTCACGCGGGCGTTGGCGATCGCGGATGCCACGAGCTTGTAGATCGGCTCGCTGGCGCTCTGCTGCGCGAACTTCAGGATCGCCAGGGCTTCCTGGGCCTGCTTGCCCTTGATGAGCGCGACGACACGACGAGCCTTCTGAGGGGTCACGCGAATGTGCTTGACGCGTGCGATGGATTCCACCATTTGTTCTCCTCCTCCTATGTCTCTGGAGAGCGTCACCGCGTCAGCGGCGACGGCCCTTCTTGTCGTCCTTCTCGTGGCCGCGGAAGGTGCGGGTGGGCGCGAACTCGCCCAGCTTGTGGCCGACCATGGTCTCGGTCACGAACACGGGGATTTGCTTGCGACCGTCGTGCACGGCGATGGTGTGACCCAGCATGGC